>Ga0209014_10000782_pt1 | contig 18647 bp, 13 predicted proteins | sample BarGraNGADG00212_FD_184491 | JGI IMG/M metagenome (GOLD analysis project Ga0209014, IMG submission 184491) | Arctic peat soil microbial communities from Barrow, Alaska - Barrow Graham LP Ref core NGADG0002-212 (SPAdes) (version 2) | ecosystem: Environmental > Terrestrial > Soil > Wetlands >...
TTTATTCAAACAATTAAACATCATTAACGAAATCAAGTAACCGCCTACTGCATAAAGTTGCATTTCTTCTCACGATCAATGGCTCCAAATAATGGAAATCTATGACCCTGGATTAATCCAGCAACTGCACTTCTACCGTCTCACCTGCGGTTATACCAGTCGTCTCCGGAGAAATGCGCACCAATCCATCAGCAGCGGCAAGCGAGAAAATTAGATTGGATTTTCCGAAGACTGGTTCCGCTATCCAATTTTCCACTCCACCCGAGAGAGGGAGCGGTGCTGTTGGAACCAATCTAACGGCTACCCAATCCTCCCGACCAGCCTGTGATGGAATATTCACGGCAATTTTCGCCCTTATTGACGGGCGGGGTGGAACATTATTTAAACCCAATAATTTTTGGATAACCGGTATCACGAATAATTCTGCAATTACCAATGCACTTACAGGATTTCCTGGTAATCCGATGACAGCCTTACCATTACATACTGCCAGAATTGTCGGTTTCCCGGGTCGTACATTAACACCGTGAACGAGTACGCCAGGTGCTCCTAGGCTGTTGATCACCTGAGCGGTCATGTCACGGGCACTAGCTGAAGATCCTGCGGTAAAGACGACCGCCTCACAGTCGACCAGAGCTTTCCTGGCGGCTTTTTTTAGTAAATCAAGCGTATCTGGGATGATGCCGTAAAGAACCGGTTTTCCACCTGATTTTTCAACCAGCGCTGCTAAAGAATATGAGTTAACGTCCCGCACCTGGCCTGGATGTGGATTTTGGTAGGGAGGCACCACCTCATCACCAGTGGAAATGATACCAATTAATGGTTTGGAAGACACTTGTAATCTGGTTAAACCAAGCGCCATGCAGCCCCCAATTTCTGCGGGGCGTAGGCGTGTTCCTCTCTTGAGGACAACTTGCCCTTCAGCAACATCTTCTCCAATCCGGATGACATTTTCCCCTTCTGCGACAGGACGCACAATTTCGACATCAGGATTTTCTACGGGGAGTTTGAGAGTTGATAATTTCCTTTCTATGTTCTTTGTACTGTCACCTTTATGGACAAGTTGAGTATATTCCAACATTATTACAGAATCCGCTCCGTCCGGCAGCATTCCCCCGGTATGAATGAGTGCGCAAGTCCCTGGAGATATTGAGAATTTTGAAGCGTCACCCATGGGGACTTCTCCCACTTGGTTCAGGTAACCGGGTATCGCTTCCGACGCACCAAAAGTGTCGCGGGCTTTAAGCGCATACCCATCCACAGTTGACCGGGGAAATTCGGGTAAGGGATGCGGAGAATGAACATCCCCTGATAGAACTCGCCCCAAACCGTTTGATGTTTCAATCTCTTCGATTCCAGGGGCTTTGTCAGGCAATGCACGAAGGAGAGTATGCAGAGCTTCCGTTGGGCGGGATAATAATAGGAATTCTGGCAAGGTTAGCGAATCCAGTACGTAAGAGCAAGTAAATATGTAGTCAAGCCAAATGTTGCGGCAGCCAGAGCAGTCAAGAAATTCCACAGCGTTCGTCCCCCGTTGGCTATACGCTGAAGCCAAATCATTTGAATTATAGCAAATGGCAAAGCGAGAAATACCGGCCAAACAAGGCTCCATGGATAACCAAGGAATGGTGCTCCGGCAAACAAAAGGAAGGCAGCTAATATCATGAAATGGTGGATGGGTATCGCGTGCTGCCAAGTTAAGCGCGTAAGAAGCGTGTGCCGGCCGATTTTCAGATCAAATGCAAAGGTGGGAAAGTTGAATATCAGTAAATAGGAAAGAGCCAATAATGTTAGTGGGAATGTCGTGAAAGATAAAAGGCGATGAAATTGACCGTACTGGATGAGGAATGAAAGGGCGGGAAAAAGCGTACCAAGAGTAATCGCAAGGACCAGTTCTCCATAGCCGATCTCTGAAAGTCGAAGTGGCGGGATGGAGTAAGCGAGCAAGAAAAGGAATGCCAAGATAACAAGAATATCCGCGGGTAAATTGAGGGAGTTGGTTATTAAAAGGGTTAATATTGCAATAGCGGATAAGGATAATCCGGCATAAGAAACTTCCAGGAGAGTTACTCTGAAATGTTCCCGCTGACGTGGAGTTTCTCCTTCCTTTAATGGCGTTAACGGTAGACGAAAATATTCAGCGAATAGTGAAGCAGACCCGAGCAGGGCAAGAATGGCCAATCCTCCCAACACAAAGGAGGCTTCCCTCACCGGCTTACCAAGATAATGAGCAATGCCAGCGCCGAGGGAGTAAGTCAATGCTGCGAGAAGTAAAAGAATTGGACGAGAAAGATTTATTAGCGATTTGAACATTAAATTATCGATTTTAAAATAATAAATAGCTTATTGTTATTCCACATTTTTTGTAGAGAATCCCCTCCGTGCTCCATAAAATTATACCGTGTATTGCCATGATGCAGGCGCGAAAACGACTAGAAACGAATGACTGATTTTGGGGCATTAATTTTTGATCATGCCCGTGTGTGCCGTTTCGCCAGAGGTCTCCATAGACTACCACCCTTCGGGTCCAATGTCGTGTCGTCGAGGTGGAGTTTGTCGGCTTGCCCCCCAGGGGGTACTTCGTAAAGGCTGCCAAATCTCAAAACGAGTAGCCTAAATTGAGTCGTTTATTTTTGAGTCGGCAGGAAGGGTGGGCTTTGAGCGGCTGATCATTTTGGGCGCTTCTGCATTTAAGGTGTATTTCGAGCATAAATTGCGCTTTAAGAGCGATTTTGGCACCAGGAGGCATCAGCAGCAGGGATTATAAGCATTAGTGCGATAAATAGAGATTTCATGCGAAAAACGAGCGTTTTGAGCCCATTTAAGCATGATTTGCACCCCACAGAGAGAATCGGTTGCATAGGGCTTACTCCTCCCAGGAGCATTGTGGCGATCACAAGGGCAGAAATCAATATATTTAAGTTCTTTAAAGTTTTCATTGAAATTCTCCTCTTGCTAAATTCCTAATTGGGCCAAGCAATTAATGGTGCCTGCAAACAATTGTTGAGGGAAATGGATTTCTTGACGCCAGTCTTAAATTTTTCTTGTTGAATTTCAAAAAATGGCCATCGAAAAACGAATTTGATACTTCGTCGAAAATGAAAAATCCGGTCATTGAGCGTTATTTTCTTTTAATATAGATTCCACGCATTCAAGCAAAGACCCCGGGGTAACCGGTTTTTCCAGGTGAGCGCTAACCCCCATTTGCTCAATTTCGGCGGCTGTCTCAGGGGACCACTGCGCAGTAAAAACCAATACAGATATCGCAGGGTATTGCTTTAACACGGTTGGTAGAAGTGTCAGGTTGTTGTCCATGCTCATGATGTCGAGGATGACCAGGTTATAATTTCCGGATTCCAGACGAGCGAGGGCTTCGCAAGCCTGCCCTACAGTGGTCACCAGATACCCGGCGCGCTTGAGAACGAGCGCCAAAGAGAGTCGCTGGTTTAAATCGCTGTCAACGATCAAAACATTTTTGGGGATATGCACGCACAGTTCTCTAGACATAATTAATCCAATTCTCATTTTACAAAGAATAACTGATTGAAATATTTGTGTATCTTTGAATAAATTGGCACGATAATTTTGCCCCCAGGAACGATTAGTTTGCTGAATAATAAACTGCGAACGGGGAAAATTTCCCGTTCGCAGTTTTTAAAGCAAATTTGCCCGGTGTCGATATTTAAATCACCAAACGATACCCCACGTCGCGGACCGTGATGATCAATAGAGGATGACGAACATCTTCTTCGAGGGCTTTCCGCAACTCATGGATCTGCCAGCGGGTAATTTCCTTGGCTTCAATACGATTCAACCCCTGATACCCCTGTGATTCCATGACCATCGTATCGTAAGGGACCGGGTTTGGTGAATGGCGCATCAAGGTAACCAGGTAATCAAAGGTGGAGGGCGCCATGGGAATATAGTGCTTTTTAAGAGATACATGACGGGTATGCAGGTCAAGAGACAAATCTCCGCGGGTTATATACCTGGTCGGATCATTAGGAGATGAACCTGGAACGAGACCATACGGCGAAGAGGCACTGCCACCAGTGGTATGCAGTTCCTCCAGGAGCGCCTGGATCTTCGTAGTGATTTCCCGTCGTCGTTTCGGTTGCTGGAGAGTGTCGTGAATTTTGTTTACGCGTGCAACGATAGCCTCGGGGTCAATTGGTTTCAATAAATAATCAGTTGCGCCGGCGCGCACAGCCTCAATGGCCGTCTCCAAGCTCGCATGGGCCGTAAGGATAATCACCGGCATGTCCGGGAATAGGCTTCGAATGCGGGGAAGTACCTGTATTCCGCTTTGGTCTGGCAGCTGGATATCCAGGAAAACCAAATCGAAGGCTCCGGCTTCCAGCAATTGGAGCCCTTCATTGGCTGTCCCTGCGGTGGTGACCCGGTAGCCGGCGCGCTGCAGGATGAGTGCCAGGCTGCGGGCCAATTTCGGTTCGTCATCCACGATCAAAATGGTGTCATTCGTTGCCACGTTATCCATTCTCCTCGTTAAGTTTCAGTTCTGTCTGAGGCAACCAAATAATGAAGGATGCCCCCTGACCAGGTTGATTTTCCAACGTAATTTGACCACCGTGCCTCTGCACGATCCCATAGCTAATGGATAATCCCAGTCCCAGGCCGCTTGCCTTGGTGGTCATAAACGGTTCAAAAATGTGCTGAGCTATATCTTCTGGTATACCCGGACCTGTATCTTTAATTATTACGCCAACCCGATCTTCCGATTTGACCATATCAACAAATAGCGTTCCGCCATTCCCCTGCATCGCCTCGATGGCATTCATGCTGATATTCAAAAAGACTTCAAGGATCTGATCCCTTACGCAATTAATATAGAAGCGCTGCAATCCCGGCAACGGCTGCCAGTGGACTTTAGCGCTATTCAGGTGAGGGATAAGCAAAGAATGTACTTCCTCGAGAATATCGAGGATTTCATTAGACTGCTTGTTAATTCCCACTTTTGGACGGTAAAGTTCACGCAAGTGTCCGACCAGATTGGTTAATCTTAAAGTTTCCGAGGTCGCCATTTCCAATGGTTCCTGCAACGGGCTCCCGGGAGTCACGTCCTGCTGAAGAAGATACAAGCAGTTTTTGATTGTTTGCAACGGGTTGTTGATCTCATGGGTTATCGAACCCACCATGCGTCCAATAACGGCGTGTTTCTCCGCCTGGACAAGCTGGGTCTCAAACCGATTTCGTTCCGTAATATCGCGGGCTGCAGCGAAGACCCCCTTAACATTGCCGGTTTCGTCGCGAAAAACAGACGAATTGTACAGCACTGGAATCAGGCTGCCATCCTTATTTCGGATTTCGAGATTGTAGTCCCGCACTGTTCCGGTATCGAAAACTTTTTGGTATCCAGTTTGAGCCTTTTCCGGATCACTAAAATAGCCGTGGAAATCAGTACCAATCAACTCTTCCCGTGAATAACCAGTGACCACCTCTGTGGCCCTATTCACATCGCCTATTTTTCCTTCCATTGTGATAGTCACAAGGGGATCAAGGCTGGCCTCGATCAGGCTCCGGTTGTAAGCATACGCGGATCGCAAGGATTCTTCCGCCCACTTTCGTTCGGTGATATCCCGAACGTCCATTAAATATCCGGTCGGACGGTCATTATCGCTTCTCACGACAGAAACATTCAACTCAGCGGGGAATTGCGATCCGTCTTTCTTCAAAATTAGATATTCAATTTCCCTCAGGGCACCCCGCTCAACCGTACTCAATATGGCTTCGCGAACGCGCTCGCTGTCTTTCGAGGCAATCAAACTTGAGATATCCACTCCAGCAAGGGATTTAGGATTCCGGTAGCCGTGCATCGACACGGCACGCTGATTCGCAAAGATGATTTTGTTATTCATGTCAACGAGCATAACGGCATCCGGGGAAGTTTCAAAAAGGGTACGATATCGCTCTTCACTTTCTCTCAAGGCTAATTCGACCCGTTTCCTCTCCCTGGCTTCGCTATGCAGTTGTTCATTGGCAGCAATCAATTCCTTGGTTCTATCCTGAACGCGGACTTCAAGACCATCGCGTGCCTCGCGCAATGATTCCTGAGCTCGTTTACGCTGGGTGATGTCATTCATCGACAAGACGACGTGGTTTTCCCCGGCAACGACAAACGGATCGGCGTTGAGGTCAAGCCACATTTGGACCGGCGTGGAATCCTGAAAAAGGATCGATTCCACTTCAATATCGTGCACAGGCTGCCCGGTGCGCATGGCGGTTTCAAATGCGTTGCGAATAAGACAACTGTTGCAATAAGGGGAGTTCCCGCAGCCGACCTGGTCTGTAACCGCATGGATGCAACCCAACGCATCCCCTGGTTGGTTGCCTTGAATTTCTCCAGGATTTTTGCCGGTCCACTTGGAGACAACCCGATTCGCCCGACTAATCAGCCCATCCCTATCCAGCAAGAGCATGCCAACATTTACAACGTCAAATATCATTTGAAGGTTGCCCCGCTCGACATTCAAATCCCGCTCGACATGCATCCGTTCTGTAATCTCTTCTTGAAGGAGATCATTAACACTTACAAGTTGACCGGTACGTTCGTTTACCAAATCCTCCAAGTGGAGGCGATAAGCTACGAGTTCCAAGGTACGTTCCTGAACACGCGTCTCAAGTTCATCGCGAGCCACCCGTAAGGCCTGTTCTGCATTTATACGGGCGGTGATATCGACGCTATAAATTCGAATCCGCTCGCTATCGACAATACAGGATAAGGTCTGCCGATAATAGGACTCCCCAAACTTAATATCGCGGACAGTTGGTCCGGTTTCCCCATTTTGAAAATCAGAGATTATTTCGTCCAATCCAAGTAGAAACGGATGCTCCCAACCCCTGGCTAATAAATCAGGGAACATCTGCCTGGCAGCCGGGTTGAGATAATGAGTGTTCCCGTAATAATCCACCTCAACGACCGGAGTAGGGTTTAATTCCGGGAAAGAAGACAACCAAGTTTTAACTTCTTCAGCCTTTGCTTGTTCGACGCGCAACTTAAATGCAGTTATCCCATACGCAAGGTCACTTGCCAATTCAGATAAGATATTCACTTCATCACTTGTGAAGGCATCAGGCATTTTTGAATAGATAGTAAGCGCCCCAAAGGGTTTGTCTCCGGCGATAAGTGGCAAGTCGATGGACGAAGCATATCCATGCTTAAGTGCCTCGCTTCGCCAGGGTGCAAACTTTGGATCGGTAAGCATATTCCGACACAAGCTTACCTTTCCGGTCCGGATGGCTGTCCCAGTAGGACCCCGACCTCGACGGTTATCCGCCCAGGAAATATTTGCCTTCTCAAGATAGCCGTCATCAATCCCAGCGCTGATCACCGGGCGGATAGACTTATGCTTATCGTTTTCTGCCAGCCCGATCCAAACCATGGCATAACCACAATCGTTTTCGATATTCCGGCACACTTCCTGCATGTATTCGGATTCATTCGTTGCGCGCATCATGGTCTGGTTACTATTGCTCAGGGTTTTTAAGGTTCGCGCAATCTGCTTATTTTCTTCTTCTCGAATTTTGAGGCCTGTGATATCCCTGGCATAAACGGTAACCCCCTTAACTTTATTGTTTTGGTCTCTTAAAGGATAATGTGCAATTTCAAAATAATGCCTGGACTTTGTTTCATCGCCGGCATAAGATTCAACCAGCACGGTCTCACCCTTGAGAGCGCGGTCCAAGTATTTCTTTGCCAGTTTCCGATCCTGGGAATTGGAATGATAATCAAGGAGGCTATTTCCATTCTTGATTACCGCGCCATAAAGAAATTTCATTGTTTTTGCATGCTGGTTATTAAAACTGGTGTAACAATAATTTTTATCCACTGAAAAGACCGGTCCCCCTGCACACGAGATCACATCTTCCAAAATCTTTAGTTTTTGATTTCGGGTTTCGGATTCGATTTTAAATTGTGTACTCTTTTCCTTCAAAAAAGCCCGGGACTTCTGCAGTTCCAACTTAGACTGTTTCAGTTCAAGCAACAGTGTTTTTTCCCTGAGTTTTTGGCTGTTTAATGATTTCCCCCCAGTGGATTCATCCAATTCCGGTTTCCGTATTTTTTTAAATTGACTTGTAGAATCCGTTATCGATATCCGGTTAGTATTCTTTTCTTTCCCGGTCATCCTTCTCCTCCATACCAACTCATATACTTATTACAATACGTAGATTCAACGTAGAAAAATCGATAAATAAATCAGTAGATTGTACTAAATAATTACCGATATATAAAAACCGACTATTAAATTGGCTACGCGCATTTCCTATCTTACCAGACGGAGCCCGCGCTCAACAATATTCCCAATTGTAAAGCCTAATTCACGGAAAACGACTTCGGCAGGGGCGGATGCACCGAACCGGTTGATCCCAAGGATTTCTCCCTTCTCACCCACCCAGCGCTCCCAGCCCATGGTTACACCAGCCTCAACAGCCAGGCGGGCTTTTGTCATCGACGGCAAAACGGTTTCGCGATACGCCAGATCCTGTTCAGCAAACAGTTCCCAGGAGGGGAAAGAAACCAACCGCACAGAAACAGCCTCCGCAGCCAGGCGCAACCCGGCTTCGACCACCAGGTTTACCTCCGAACCGGAGGCCATCAGGATCAATTCCGGGTCGCCGTCACCAAGATCGGCTAAAACATAGGCACCCTTCAAAAGACCTTCGGCAGGTGCGAAAAGAGTGCGGTCGAGGGTGGGAACATTTTGGCGTGTAAATGCCATCAGCGTCGGTCGGTGACGGCGTTCCACGGCTATTTTCCAGGCTACTGCTGTCTCGTTGGCATCCGCGGGACGAATGACCGTCAAGCCGGGGATCGCCCGCAGCGTGGCAAGGTGTTCAACAGGTTGGTGGGTGGGACCATCCTCGCCGACCCCAATACTGTCGTGAGTGAAGACCCAGATACTAGGGTATTGAGAAATTGCAGAAAGCCGGATGGGCTCACGCATGTAATCGGCAAAAGCGAGGAAGGTGGCTCCATACGGAATGACTCCGCCATGGACTGCCATACCATTAACCACCCCGCCCATTGCATGTTCACGCACTCCGAAATGGAAATTTCGACCAACGGGCGTATCCGGTTCGAATGCAGGTGAGCCATCAATCCAGGTTTTAGTGGAGGGGGCTAAATCGGCTGACCCGCCGATGAGTTCCGGGATTTTCTGCGCAAGGGCATTAATTACTTTTCCGGAGGCAATACGGGTTCCCATCCCCTTTTCGTCAGTAGGAAAAACCGGAAGTACGGACTCCCAATCCATGGGCAAGTCGCCGCGCAGACGGCGTTCCAGTTCGAGCGCTTTTTCCGCCTCAACAACCTGGAATGCAGCCATTTCGGAATTCCATGTTTCTTCCCATACCCGTCCTTTTTCAATTGCCTGCCGGAAATGGTGGAGAACATCCTCGGGGATTAAAAACCGCGGTTCCACAGGCCAACCCAACTTTTCCTTGGCACCATTCAATTCTGCATCGCCGGGTGGTTCACCGTGAGCCTTGCTGGTGCCCTGCCTGGTTGGCAATCCGAACCCGATGGTGGTTCTGCAAACGATAATTGACGGGCGAGGGTCGGTCTTTGCGAGGCGAATGGCAGCATCTATTTCTTCCACATCATTGCCATCAGCAACCCGTAATACCTGCCATTCATAGGCTGCAAACCGGGCAGCACGGTCTTCGGTAAAAGCAATATCTGTTGAGCCATCGATGGAGACATGATTATCATCGTACATGTAGATGAGTTTCCCCAGCCGCAGATGACCCGCCAAAGACGCTGCTTCAGAAGAAATCCCTTCCATCAAATCGCCGTCTGTCACAATGGCGTAGACAAAGTGGTCGATCACCTTGTGCGCATCCGAGTTGAACTCTGCGGCAAGATGGGCTTCTGCAATTGCCATCCCAATCCCGTTGGCAAATCCCTGCCCGAGCGGACCAGTGGTTACTTCCACGCCGGGGGTCAATCCATATTCAGGATGACCAGGTGTCCTGCTTCCCCACTGCCGGAAATTCATTAATTCATTCAAAGGCAGGTCATAGCCGGTCAGGTGAAGGAGCGAATATAAAAGAGCACATCCATGACCTCCGGAAAGAATGAAACGATCCCGATTGGGCCAAGCAGGGTTAAGGGGATTGTGTCTCAGGTGCCGGGTCCAGATGGTGTAAGCAATCGCAGCACAACCCATGGGTAGTCCAGGATGTCCGGAATTTGCCTTTTGAACCATGTCCACCGAGAGGAAGCGCAGCGTATTCACCGCCCGCAATTTCAGGTCGATATCTGGTGTCATTTAGCTACTCCTATTATGTAATAAATGCAAGTTCCGTGGGATTCCCGGTCAATTATTTTGTCAAAGATTGCAAGGATGCTGATATGGTTCTTTGAACTACACATGCTAGAATAAATCGAAACGCTTCACGATTTGCCAATTGTTATCATTGCAATACTTTGTACCAATTGTAGCACTGACGAAGAGCAAGAAACCGGGCGGTCAAACTACCTAAATTTATAATATTTCCAAGATCATAAATAATAAGTATATGAGACTGATTCCATTATCAGCCAGTAATTTGGAAATATGAAACGGATTAAATTGCAGAAATCAAAAGAGATTTTTGATAACCGAGTCCCAGAATCTCAAATTGGGATGCAACATTCAATACCCAAAGACTGTACGATCCTGATCGTTGAGGATATTGTATCCAACTTTGTATTCATTTCCAGCATACTTGGCAGCCTGGGTGTCAACTGCGAATGGAAGACATCCGGCTACGAAGTGGCTGAATACACCAATTCACTGCCTCGCCTCCACCTTATCCTGATGGATATGCTCCTGCCCTACGATGATTGTTTTTCCATGGTTAAAATTCTGCGTGCGTCCGAGCAATTTAATGATGTCCCAATTATCGCCATGGCTGCGGAATCCAGCATGGACCAGATGACCAAGGCACGTGAATTCGGTTTCGATGGTTTCCTTGGCAAACCCATCGATCCGGATCGATTCCCGGACCAGATCCAAAATATCCTGTGTGGAAATCCTGTTTGGGAATTGAATTGACAGGTGGAAATAGATAGGTCCAATTGTGGGGGGTTGAAGCTAAGATTTTTCCTTCTCAAAAACATACCCTGTCCCCCGCACGCTATTAATCCTGCGAAGTAAAGAAGGAACCCTCGCCAGTTTCAGCCTTAATCTGCTTACCAAAGGACGCAGGATGTCTGGCGCTTCCTGCTGCGAGGTCGAGTACCCCTGAACGAGTAATACCAATTCACGATGGGTAAACACTTTACCCATATTTTCAGAAAATATCTTTAGCAACCTGCCTTCAGCGGGAGTTAAAAAAACCGTGCGCGAGCCCGAGCGAACAAGCCTCCTGCCGAAATCAATCACGGAACCATCTCCCAGGGTGACGATGGCGTTTCCATCGTTGCTGGCACTTTCCTCATGCTTTTTCGCTGCAATTTTGGCAGCTTTTCGCAGAAGTCCGCGCGCAACGCTTTCCAGAATGAGGTTGGGTGAAGCAGGCTTGAGCAAATAGTCCTGGATGCGATTGCGTAAGGCTTCTATGGCAGAATCCATGGAACCGTGTGCGGTGAGTAAAATAATTTCCACATCGGGTGCTGATTGAGAAACCACCTTAATTACATCCAACCCGCTCATGCCCGGCATGCGCAAATCGAGCAGCATCAAATCCACCGAGTTGAGACGAACGTAGTCCACGGCTGCTTCACCGGTAGCCACAGCAGTTACATGATATCCTTCCAAACGGAGAATATCTGATAAAGTCTGTCGTTCGACCGGCTCGTCATCGACTACAAGAATGTTGCCTTTTTTGGTCATGACTTTTCCTTCGCAGGCAAGGACACCCTGAAACAAGCTCCAGTGCCGAGACCAGATACCAGGTCAAGGCTCCCGCCATGTGCTGCGATAATACCATAACTAACTGTCAACCCCAGCCCGGTCCCACCTTTTTTGGTAGTAACAAACGGTTCGAAAATTCGCGTACGATTTTCTTCCGAAACCCCGGGACCTGAATCCTGAACAAATATTTCAACCATATCCTTTTCCTGGCGGGCGCTGATCTGCAATTCGCCACCGTCAGGCATGGCATCATATGCATTTAAAATGAGATTGATAAAAACCTGTTCCAACTGGCTGCTGACCGCCAATACGGAAGGCAGCCTGGAGGAGAACTTTACGCTTACCCGGATGCTGCGCCCATCCAGTTGAGCAGTGAGCAACTTTATCACCCGCCCCAACAAGACCGTGAGGTTTACGCGCTGGGGTTCCACACTGCCTGGTCGGTAAAAATCCAACATCCTCTGAACCGTTTTCATTAAGCGGTCCAATTCATGGTTCGCCAAATCAATGTATTCACGCCTTTTTTTAGGGGTCAGTTCAGTGCGAGTCGCCAGGTGCATGCAGTTCTGGACGGCCTGTAAAGGATTATTTATTTCGTGGGCGAGGGAGGCCGTGAGACGACCGGCGGCAGCCATTTTCTCGGCCCGGATAAGCGCCTGCTGCGATTCTTCCATCCGCCTGATATATTCCCGCTGCTCTTCGTACAATTTGGCATTTTCCATTGCGACGGCTGCCTGGCGGGCGATAAGCAGGAACATTTCCCAGTCGACTTCGCGATAAGCGGTTTCTTTTTGATCACGTCCAACAAAGAGGACGCCGCGGGCTTTAAGACGGGCGATTGGCGCGATGAAAACGGTACTTAATTTTCCAGACACGAGGAGGGATTGAAAACCTGTATTGTCCGGTCCGGTCGAGTTTATCCATGCGGGAGACCCCAGCGCAAATGTACGCCCAATCAACCCGCCATCTGGACCACTCTTTCCCCCGGGAAGGGTAATTCCCCGACCCGCAAGCAACTTCAGGGATTTGTCGGTTTCCGAGTACTGATAATACCCGGCATTCGAACTGTGCAGGTGTTCGCAAACGGTTTTCTCAACAATTTCGACGAGTCGGTCAGGCTGGGTTTCTGCCAAAAATGTCTCAGTCACATCGAAAAGTGGACGGAGAGCCTGGATGCGGGCACTATCGCGTTTTTTCAAGTTGTCATTAAGAGCTTGTTTTACAGTAAGAAGAAGTTCACTGCTGGAATTAAAAGGTTTTAACAAGAGACCATCCACGCCCTCGCGAAGAGCCTGAATGGCAGTATCGACTGTCCCAAAACCGGTCATTACCAAAACGGCAATATCTGGCTGTTTCTGTTTGACATGGGCAATTACATCGAAACCACTAATCTCAGGCATGCGGATGTCGACCAGTAATAAATCGAATTTATTCTTTTCAACAAAAGTCATTGCTGCAGCAGGATCCGTGAATGTAGTCACTTCGTATCCAGCGCGGTTAAGCAAGCGCTTACAGAGGCGGGTGATCCCAGGTTCGTCATCAACCACCAAGATTTGAGTGCCTGCCATCAATTTACCTCAACGGGGATCCAGACTGAAAAAATTGAGCCCTTGCCAACCTTACTCTCTGCTTCAATAAAGCCCCCATGTTCGGCAACAATACCATAAGAAATGGAAAGACCGAGACCGGTGCCACCCTCTTTTGCGCGCGTGGTGAAAAACGGCTCAAATATGCGTTCGAGGTTATCAGGTGAAATCCCGATCCCCGTATCAGAAATAACCACCATCACCCAATCCTGATGATCGCGGCTGCGGCGTGTGCAGGATATGCGCAATTCGCCGCCATTTGGCATGGCGTGCAAGGCGTTATGGACCAGATTAAGGAGCACTTGCTTCACCTGGTTGCTGTCCACTGAAACAGTTGGAAGTCCAGTGGGAAGATCCGTTATCAGCTGGACGCCGCTCGTGTGAAGGAGGTGGTTGACAAGTGCCAGCACTTCTTTAACAATTTCATTGATGTCGGAACGTGTCCGCACGCTTTCGCTTTGGCGGGCAAAGTCAAGCAGGCGCCGGACCACATCCGTTGCGCGGTGAGCTTCGCGCAATACCAACTCGAGGTCAGCGTGCAAGCGAGAACCAGGAGGAACCTCTTCGAGGGTCAATTCAGTAAACCCTGAAACGGTGGTTAATGGGTTATTTAATTCGTGCGCAATACCGGCAGCCATTTCGCCGACCGCAGCCAATTTTGCCGCCTGGACAAGACGTCTTTCAGCCATGCGTTGTGCAGCGATATGCTCCTGGAGCTCTTCCTGCGTGGCACGCAATTGCTTTACAGTCATCTGCAATTTTTGATACTGTCCCACATTCGAAATCACGCTGGCGAGGATTCCTCCCAGACTCTCAAGGACCTGCAAATCGTTTTGCGAAAACGCATTTTTCCGCCTGCTCTCAACTTCAATAATACCGAATGATTGATCGCCCTCTTTCAAAGCAACACACATTTCAGAACCGGTCTCCCAGCCGGGACCGGGAAAATATACAGAATCCCTATTGACATTGTTGACCAGTACACTTTTCCCGGTTGACGCCACGCGTGAAGCAATCCGGTTTTCTCCCGGAGATCTCAAGGATTCCAGACCATTTTGCAGCTGGTCGGTCCCCTTTCCACCAATTCCAGCTACCTGCAGCTCTTTTTTAGGTCCCCTAACCAGTGCCACGGCAGCCAGTTCGTAGTTGAAATTCCGGGCCATTATTTCGGCAGCGCTCTGTGCCACTTGACGAACATCCGTCTGACCAATCACTTGCTCCACGACTTCATGGATCAGGCCCAGATTTCTCGCCCTGGCCTCTGCTTCCTGGCGCAGCCTCCCGTTCTCCACCAAACCGGCAATATAAGAGGCTATCACTGCGAGCAGATGTTCATCGCTGACTGTGAAAGCTGCTTCCATTTCACTTTCCAGCCCCAAATAGCCAATGACCTGTTTTCGATATTTTACCGGGGTTATTAAAGCCGAACGCGACCCCGAATAAACCGGTTTATAGGAAGATTCCGCGGTAATTAACTCGATCCGATTTGAACCATCCTTTGAGCTCAGACCTTGATGCTGCACTTTCGAAATTGCTGCGGATACGATCGTCCCGGTGCGATCAGCATAATTATGGAAACCAGTGCCATCGGAGGAAAAGAGGAATAAATTAATTCTTGCCGTATTAAAAGCCCGCTGAAGCAAACCAAACGTTCTATGGATAACCTGGTCCATATCCTGGGATGAAAAGACTGTCACAGCAAAATCATTCAGCAATGCCATGCGGTGCAAGTGATCGGACAGGTCCGTGAATGCAACACTGCCTTCCACATAAGGGGCAATTCCTTTAGAAAGTTGCTTGAGTTTTTCAATTGTTACACTCGAAAATGGACTTTTTCCCCAAACAGCAACCAACCCAATCACCCGCTTCCCAATCACCAGGGGAAATGCAGACCAGACCCTAAAAGAAGGTGAAAACCCCAGGCGGGGTAACCTCTTCCATAAGGGGTCAGTTTTCTCAATACTGCGAATTTTCCGGGTTTGGATTATCTCCTCCAGTACTGGATTCCCGCTTATGGTCAAACGTTTTTCCACCAAATCCGAGCCTGGAATATGCGCCTTGATCTCAAGAAAATCGCCCGAACGTCCTGCCAGCCAGCCAGCCTGACATTCGGAAGCTTGCATTAATACTTCCAAGAGGCGATCCAAGGCTTGCGGCAGGTAAAAAGGAACGATATCAGAATTAAAGGGAAACGGTTCGGTTGCTAAATCATAAGGCGAAGAGTCGGAATGCCCGAGGGCGACCTTCTGCCAATATCTGCGGGCAGCACTGGATTGCTCCGCTGCAGCCACCAAAATGACCTGCTGAGTTACCTGGTTCGGGAAAACAAAAAGATTCTGGCCGGATATGCCGGAATGAGCAGAAACAGAGTGCGGACGTATTCGCTTCCCTGCCAGTGCTCCGTCCAACCAGGACTTTAGTCCAGGCTGCCTGATATATTCCAGAATCATGTTCCGTTGTTTAAGATTGATTTTGAAATTACCAAGCATTTCCCAGTCATTTGAACGCTCCAGCCAGGCTGCCCAGGCAGCTCCGGTTAATTCTCCCGCCTCTTTAAGCTGAAGGTTCAATTGCCTTTTTTCCATTATTCGTTCCCTCGCTGGTGATTATATATCACATCCCCTCAAAACCAAAATGGTACAATATCAGGCATATCCAGAAATTGGTGAGAATCGAATTCAAGATTCAATAATGAATTTCACCAATAGAGCTTGAATAATAAAGTCAAAGATTCAAAGGGCATTTTTTGGCTACGCGCAGTATAAAAATATATTTCATTGCATCCCTTGGGATCATATTGATCGCGCTTTCGGGTTGGCTTGTTTATCATGCGGTGCAGCCCGCCACATCCTTTAATGGTCAACGAGCATTACAGGATGTTGCTGCCCAAGTTGCTTTTGGACCACGAACTCCAGGAAGCACTGCCCATGCCGAGGTGATCGCATACATTCAAAAAGAATTGGTCAACGCTGGCTGGACGGTCGAAATCCAGTCCACCGAATGGCTGGGATTTTCGGTGCAAAATATCATTGCCTCCCGTTCGAGCAGCGCCACCCGTATCATTGTGGGTGCACACTACGACAGCCGCCTGCTAGCCGACCAGGATACCGGACCTGGAAGAAACCAACCAGTGCCGGGAGCCAATGACGGAGCGTCGGGAGTGTCCATCCTACTGGAATTGGCGCGCACGCTGCCTGCCAGGAGTGTACCGGTCTCGTTGGTTTTTTTCGACGCTGAAGATAACGGCGGTTTGGATAACCGGCAGTGGATCATGGGGTCGCAAGCTTTCGTGAAATCGTTAACCGTAAAACCGGAAGCGGCAGTCATTGTGGACATGGTCGGTGATGCCAATTTAAATATTTACGAGGAGCGAAATTCAGATCCCAAATTAACGGCTGAAATTTGGGCGCAAGCTGCTGCCCTGAGGTTTGCGATATATTTCATAGCAACTCCAAAATACGATATGATCGATGACCATTCTCCTTTTCTTCAAGCCGGCATCCCCGCGGTGGATATTATCGATTTTGACTATCCCTACTGGCACACCAGCGCAGATACATTGGATAAGGTCTCCGCACAAAGCCTGCAAGCCGTTGGCGAAACGTTATTGGCCTGGCTCGTATCAAAAAAATAAAAGGGAAATTGAAACCATATGAAAAAACCAATACCTACAACCCCGCCGCGCGAACGTGTTTTTTTGGTCGGCGTGGAGGTACACGGCCAGGACCACATCCTGACCCTAGAAGATTCCCTGACTGAACTATCGCTGTTATGCGATACAGCCGGCTTTGAAGTGGTGGGTGAACTGACCCAAAAAATTAACCGACCCAACCCGGTGACGTTCATCGGTTCCGGCAAAGTGGATGAACTTAAAGCGCTGGCCGATGACAGCCTGGCGCAGGCAGTGGTATTCGATAATGAACTCTCCCCGCGCCACCAACGAGAACTTGAAGAACACGTGGGTGTCAATATTCGCATCCTCGACCGGACCGCCATCATCCTGGACATTTTCGCCCAGCATGCCCATACCAGCGAGGGCCAACTGCAGGTGAAACTTGCGCAATACGAATATTCCCTGCCGCGCCTGACCGGTCAGTGGACGCATTTAGCCCGCCAGGGGGGCGGCGGAGGCGGACGATCGGGATCGGTGGGCGGCGTGGGCTTGCGCGGTCCCGGCGAAACCCAGTTGGAAGTGGACCGGCGTGCCGTCCGGCATGAAATTGCTCATCTAAAGGATGAACTTGAAAAAGTGCGCGCCCGACGCTTGCGCCACCGGGTACAACGCAAACGGACCCGGATCCCAACCGTTGCGCTGGTGGGTTACACCAACGCCGGGAAATCCACCCTGCTTAACAAATTAGCGAAATCGAATATATATGTAGCCGACCAACTCTTTGCCACCCTCGATCCCACCACCCGCCGAGTGGAACTCTCCGGAGGTTACCAGGCCCTTTTTACTGATACCGTAGGTTTCATCCAGAAACTCCCCACCACCCTGGTGGCTGCATTTCGCGCCACGCTGGAAGAAATCGCAGAGGCTGATTTACTATTGCACGTAGTGGATATATCGCATCCGAATGCAATGAACCAGGCAGAAGCAGTTCATGAGACGCTAAAAGAAATCGAAGCCGAAAACGTGCCGATGATCACAGTTTTAAACAAGATCGATCGTTTAACCGACCCCGGAGCTGCCCGCAGCGCCGTGGAGCGCTTCCCACAAGCTGTGGCAATATCCGCCCGAACCGGTGAAGGGATCGATGACCTGCTCGGTATGCTGCGCAGTACGTTGTATGAAACTTTCACCCCCATCCTGGTCCACCTGCCCTACCAGCAAGGGCAGCTCATTTCTCTTTTTCACGAGTTCGGCCAGGTTGAACGTTTGGAGCATGGACGAAAAGGAGTACTCATACAGGGGCGGATTCCCGGCCGGCTGGTTGCCCAATTCAAACCCTGGCGGGTAAAACCGGGTGAGAAAAAAAAGGAAGAAGAAGAACCAAATATTGAACAAAGTAATTGAGCGAATCTGCAGGTTCTTTAAACGCCCCGGGATTCCTGCAGCATTTCAGGGCCTTCCACATATAAAGACACCGAGATTTCACTCAAATAAACATCAATCCCCACCATTTTCAATCATGGTGGGGGTATTGGTTAGATTTTCGGCCCCGCTGCCATGACTTCCCGGGGAGTGTCCATTTCAAATTTT
>Ga0209014_10000784_pt1 | contig 18629 bp, 15 predicted proteins | sample BarGraNGADG00212_FD_184491 | JGI IMG/M metagenome (GOLD analysis project Ga0209014, IMG submission 184491) | Arctic peat soil microbial communities from Barrow, Alaska - Barrow Graham LP Ref core NGADG0002-212 (SPAdes) (version 2) | ecosystem: Environmental > Terrestrial > Soil > Wetlands >...
TGTGCAGCCATCTCCGAGCAATCTTGTCCTTGGCTGGGTTGGCCCTGGCAAGATCGGTGAACATGTCGGCACGCATCACCCCAGGCACCGTTCGCAGCACCGCCGCGAAGGCGCGTGCCACCGAATCCGCACTCACCTTCGCGCTGGCAAAAGCTGCCGCGTCGTGGACGAAGAACACCCCTTCGTCGAACGCCCACGCCTTCTCCGGAACACCGGCGGCAGCCAGCGATGCATTGAGTGCCGTTACGGGCCCCGCCAGGCTCACCCGCTTGGCATTCTGGTTGGGGTATCGCCCTGAATGGACCTCGGGATACGGCGTCATGCCGTGGTCGCCGGTGAGCGCAATCACGATGCGCTTCTGGTCGCGCAGCGTGAAGAGCGAGTCGAGGAAGGCACCCAGGTAGCGATCGAGTCGCAGTATCTGGTCGTGAATTTCCCGCGAATCGGGCCCGTATTTGTGACCGATGGCATCCGTGGTGGAGAGTGAGATGGCGAGCAGGTCGGTGCGATTGGCGTCGGCGCCCAATTGCTTCTCCTTCAGCCCCTGCAGCGCGAAGGCCAGCGTCAGCGAGTCCATCATTGGGTAGTTTCCGAACCCCTTGGCTACATCTGCCAGCTCGGCCGGGAACGGATGCGGAAACAGGAAGTCTGAACCACCAGATTCCTCCCACACCGAGTCGGGTTCCACGTACTCGCTGGCTGGCAACAGGAGGTTCCACGACTTTCCGGCATACGCGGCATACCCTCGCCGCGCATTGAATCGCTGCACCCACGGCGGCAGGGTGTCCGCATAGTACGTGCTCGTGGTGAAGATTCCGGCGCTGCCGCTCCACCAGTAGACGTCACCCTTTGACTTGCCGATCGGGAGGATCGCCCCGCGGTCCTTGCGTGACACCGACAGGAATCGCATGGAGGGGTCGGCCATGCGCATCCAGTCGGTGAGGGTTGTTCCCTGAAACCGGAATGGCGAAGCGCCCAGCTCGGTGGCGCCCCCAAGGAGAGGCGCGTCGGCCGCACTCACGCCCAGAGCGTTGGACGTGATCCCGGTGTGCACCGGAAAGCGCCCTGACATCGTCGTGGAATGTCCCGGCGCGGTTTCGGTGATGGCGTGATCCTGGAAGCCATTCTTGAAGAAGGCGCCGCCCTCGTAGAGGTGTCTGAGGCCGCCGGTGAGCTGCGGCTTGAAGCGCGCGTAGTAGTCGGCACGCATCTGGTCGACCGTCACGAAGACAACCAGGGTTGGTCGGCCGACAACGATCGGTTTCTGGCCCGCAGCGCTGAGCGAAGCAACGGCAACCAGGCACGCGGCAGCCAGGAAACGGCAGATCACGGTGGGAGTCCCCAGGAAAGGAGTCGACGCGAGGGTGCGCCAACGATGGACAGCGGCACGCTCCCTCGCCAGAGGGTGTCACCTGTTGCTACCCCGCCGGCAGTGTCACAAGTTCTGCATACGGTCGCCGTGTCCCTCGTCCTTCCCTGGGTTCCCGTGAACAGCTCAAACAGGTCCGTCCCGGTTTGGGACAACATTCTCCTACGGACAACGCTGTACTACCTGGCGCTGATGGTCGCGCTGTACGGGCTGAACAGCGCCTCGGTTGGCGGCGTTGGCCTCATCCTGTCCGATACCGGCTTCGAGTCTCTTGTGGCCGGGGCGTCCAAGAGCGCAGTGATGCGTTCCTCCACGAGCGCTGGTCCCGCGGCATTGCCCACACTGGTCGCCATGGCCAGCGCGTTCCTCTTTGCCCTTCCGGTGGCGTGGATATACATCCTGACCCGGCAGAAGAAGGGGTATTCGCAATCCGTGGTACAGTCGCTTCTCGTGCTCCCGATTGTCATCGCGGGCATTGTCGTCCTGGTCAAGCATTCCCTGCCGCTTGCCTTTTCGTTGGCGGGCATCGTTGCTGCCGTGCGTTTTCGGACCAACCTCGACGACACCAAGGACGCGGCGGCCATCTTCTGTGTGACCGGCATAGGCCTGGCTGCTGCGGTCCAGCCCGGCGTGGCCGCGGTACTTTCGGTGGGCTTCAACGCGCTCGCCGTGGGACTCTGGGCCACGGAATTTGGCCGCTCGCCAGCCTCGCTCGAGGGAAAGCGCGCACAACGGCAACTGGATCGCGCCCTGACCGTCGCCAGTCGCACCGGCACCTTCGTGGCCAAGATGGACGACGAAGTGCTGAAGTCCCTCGCCCCGGAGCAGCTCGAGGCCCTGGCCGACCGGGCATGGAAGCGCAGGAAGAAGATGGCCAGTGAACAGCCGGAGACGATTCGTCATGAGCACCAGCATCTCCTGCGGGTGCTCTGCCGCGACTTGGACGTTACGCGCCCGCTGGTCGAGAGGGAGTTCGATGGCCTCTTTTCTCAATGGAAATTCATGGGCGCCGCCCGCACCGAAGACGGCACGCGTTTCGCGGAGTACGGCGTGGACCTCGCCCGCTCCGTGACGCAGGGCGTCGTCAACGACGTCCTCTTGGCAATTCCCGGTGCTGGAGTGGAACGCGTGGAGATTCGTTGAGTTCGCACGCCCGCATCCTCGTGCTTGCGGCGCTGGTCGTTCCCGTGCCCATCGCCGCGCAGGGCCTTTTCAAGAAGTCCGATCCACTTGAGGTCACCATCACCACCGGGCTGGGCGCGCTCGTTCGCGATCGCGATTCCACTGATCGCGTGACGCACGGCGCCGAAGTGGCCTACAAGGACTCGGCGGGCACGGTGGTACGCGTGCCCATCACGCTGCGTACGCGCGGTCATTTCCGCCGGCAGACGAGCAACTGTGACTTTCCGCCGCTTAAGGTGGAAATGACGAAATCTGCCGCCAGCAACACCCTCTTCCAGGGACACCGCACCCTGAAGATCGCCTCCAGCTGCCGCCCGTCGCGCAGTGAATATGAGCAGTACATCCTGCAGGAATACACACTCTATCGCATGTATCAGGCGCTCACGCCATGGAGCTATCGCACGCGGCTCGCGCACTTCACTTACCAGGATTCCACCGGCAAGACCAAGACGGTGCAGAGCTGGGGCTTCTTCGTAGAGGACGCCGGCGATCTCGCCCAACGGCGGAATTCCAGGAGATTCGAGACCAAGGGCGCCTACTTCGACGACCTCGACCCGATGGAACTTGGCTACCTGCAGCTCTTCCACTACATGACCGGCAACACCGATTGGTCGGTGGGCGGGCTGCACAACATCACGTTGCTGCGGGATTCCGTTGGCGTTATCCGCCCCGTGCCGTTCGACTTCGACTGGACTGGAGCTGTCGGTGCGCGTTACGCCTTTCCCGACAAGTCGCTCAATATTCGCAGCGTGCGCGACCGCCTGTGGCGCGGCGACTGCCGCCCCGCCGACGCCATGGCACCGGTCATCGACAGATTCCGCGCCAGGCGCGCCACCATGGATTCGGTTTACTCGACCGTCGCGGCCATGACACCGGCGGTGAAGTCGGACATGCAGAAGTATCTTGCCGACTTCTGGCCGCAACTCGACAACCCGAAGAAGCTCGTTGCCGATTTCAAGCGAACCTGCATGGATCGCAACTGACTCCGAGGTTCAGTCCGGCTTTCGTGAGAGCCGGAACTACCCGATCGCCTGTTCCAGCAATTGCACGCCGCGGGCGAGGTCGGCGCGCGTCGCCACCAACGGCGGCAGCAGGCGCAGCGTATGCTCCCCGGCCGTGCAGATGAGGAGCCCCAGGTCGAGAGCGCGCGCCACCACGTCCTTGGCCGTCTCGGTGATATCGAGCCCCCACATATAGCCCAGTCCGCGTACCGCGCGAACCTTCACGGAACGCGCCGCGAGGGAGTGCAGTGCTGCCCCCAGCCAGGCGCCATTCTCGGTGACGTGCGCCAGCAGCGTCGGGTCATTCAGGCGGTCGAAGACGTGCAGTCCCACGCTGGCCACAAACGGGCCTCCTCCGAATGTCGTCCCGTGATCCCCGGGCTGCATGGCGTCGGCCACTTCCTGCGTCATCAGGATGGCGCCCATTGGCAGCCCGCCGGCCATTGGCTTGGCCGTGGTCAGGATGTCGGGCGTGATCCCCGAGTGCTCGTACGCCCAGAACGTGCCCGTGCGCCCGTAGCCGCACTGGATCTCGTCGACGATCAGCAGGACTTTGCGTTCCTTGGTGAGCGTGCGCAGTCCCCGCAGGAACTCCGGGTCGATTACGCGCACCCCTCCTTCGCCCTGCACCGGTTCCACGATGACCGCAGCTACGGTCTCCGGGTTCAGTTTGCCATCCAGTTCACCCAGGTCCCGCTCGGTAATCGAGATGCCGCCGGCCAGCGGCCGGAATGGCATGCGATACTGCCAGCGGTCCGTGGCGGCCAACGTGCCGAACAGCCGCCCGTGGAACGCGCCGCGCAAGGCAATGATCTCGTGCTTCGATGACTCGTAGTGCGCGCGCGCCCATCTCCGGGCCATCTTGAACGCCCCTTCGTTGGCCTCGGCACCCGAGTTGCAAAAGAACACGCGATCGGCAAACGATCTCTCGACGAGCTTTTCCGCTAGGCGCTCCCCCGGTGACGTTCGGTACAGGTTCGACACGTGCACCAGGCCGCTGCCGAGGGCATCATGCATCGCGCGCGCGAGTCCCGCGTCGCCGTAGCCGAGTGCGTTCACCGCAATACCAGCCACGAGATCGAGGTACGCCTTCCCGTCCGCGTCGAACAGTTCGACGCCAGCACCTCGCACCAACTCCATGGGCGCACGGCGATACGTGCCCAGCAGGGCATCGGTGGCAGCAGCTACGGCAATCGTCATCGGGAGCCCTCAGACCGGAACGGGTGACGTCACGAGACGCGTGCCGGCGGCCGCGTCGGTTATCAACTGCAAGTTGCCAATACGCACGCGTCCTACGCCGTTGCGCAATGCCTGCGCACCAGCCTCCAGTTTGGCGGCCATGCCGCCCTTCACCACGCCACTCGCCACCAGCGCCTGCGCGGAGGCGGCATCGAGTTGCCGAATCGGCTTACCCGCATCGTCCAGGACGCCGGGCACGTCGGCAATCAACAGCAGTTCGTCGGCGCCGAGGGCAGCGGCAATGGCTGCGGCGGCATCATCGCCATTGACGTTGAGGCCGGCGCCCTCGGCATCCTCCGCGTCGCGGCCGAGCGGCGAGATCACTGGAATGAAGCCGCCACTCCACAGGAGCGTAATGAGGGTGGAGGCGGCGACAATATCCCCTCCCACCCGGCCGTAGTCTGCATCGGTCACGCGCGCCTGGATGAGCGCGCCATCTTCGCCCGAGATGCCCACCGCCCGCACCCCACCACTGAGCAACTGGGCAACGAGGCGCTTGTTGATTGCTCCCGACAGGACCATCCGCACGACTTCGAGGGCTTCGGGGCTCGTCACGCGACGCCCACCAAGGAATTGCGGTTCCAGGCCGAGGCGCCGCTGCAACACCGACACCTCGTCGCCGCCGCCGTGCACCACGGCAATCGAATCGCCACGTTGGAGCGCCAATGCGATCAGCGTGACAAGCTGCGGGTCTCCCTGCGCCCGGCCGCCGATCTTGAGCACACGCCTCACGCCGGGAGGCCCATGGCTTCATCGAGCCCAAGCATCAGATTGGCGTTCTGTAGCGCCTGCCCGGCAGCTCCCTTCATAAGATTGTCGATGGCCGACAACACCAGCAGCGTCGGCTGGCGCAGGTGCTCGATCACGTGGGCGCTGATGCGCACCACATTGCGGTGCGCCACGTGACGCGTCTCGGGCGGGACGTGTACGATCTCGACGAAGCGTTCGTTGTGAAAGCGCTCCTGCCACAACGCCAGCGGATCGGGAATCGCCGTCGTCAGCGGCACCGTCATGGTGGCCAGTATCCCACGCGCCGCTGGCAGGAGATGCGGCGTAAAGACCAGATCCGCATTCACCCCTTCTTCCGCCACGAACGCGCGCATTTCACTGAGATGGCGGTGTGTGTTCCCGATGCCGTACGCGCGGAAGTTCTCCGTGATCTCGCCAAACAGCAGGTCGGCACGCGGCGTTAGCCCCGCGCCGGTCGCACCGCTCGCCGCGCTCACGTTGATCGTCGCACCATGCGCCACGAGCCCCTGCTCCAGCAGCGGCAGCAGGCCCAGGAGGATGCTCGTCGGAAAGCAACCGGGGTTGGCCACCAGTTCGGCGCCTCGAATCTCGTCGCGACGCGCCTCGGTGAGACCGTAGATGATGTCGGCGTCGGTGTTGCCAATGCGCAGGTCGGCCGACAGGTCCACGGCGCGTGCTCCTGCGTCACGCACCCGTTGCACCCACTCTGCACTCGTTCCGTGCGGCAACGCGCTGAACACCAGCGCAGCACTCGACAGCGGCACATCGTCCGGTGCCTGAAAGGTCACAACGGCGCCGCCCAGCAGCTCCACCGTCTCGCCGCGCCGACCGTTGGCCGTCGCAAACGCGAGCTCGAGCCGCGGATGACGCAGCACGAGCGCACACAGCTCACGCCCTGCATACCCACTGGCGCCAAGGATGCCTATTGGAATCTTATGCACGAACTAATGCATAATATTGCGCTTCCCCGCTGTCAATGCGTCTTACATCGCTCGCTGGCAGGTGCTATCCTCTCGCAGCCTCCAAGGAACCCAGTGACTGCCTCAAAACGCGAACGTCAGGGCGCCATTCTCGAGCTCGTCTCCACGCGCGCCATTGGCAGCCAGGAGGAACTCCGCCAGCTCCTGCTCGAGCGTGGGTGGGATGTCACGCAATCCACGCTGTCACGCGACATGCGCGACCTGCGCATCGCACGCGTACCCACTCCCAGCGGCGTTCGCTACACGGCAGACGACCATGCTGCCGGCGAAGAGGGGCGCGCCTTCCTCAGTGGACTGCTTCCCCAACTGTTCCAGAAGCTCGAGTTTTCGCGGGAATTCATCGTCGTGAAAACCTTCACCGCCGGCGCCCAGCCAATTGCCGAGGCGATCGACGCCGAAGGAAACCCGGACATCCTGGGCACGATCGCCGGTGAGAATACCGTGCTCATCATCTGCCGCACCGAGACGGCGCGTGAGCGTGTCGCCCAGCGCCTCCTTGCCCTCGCCGGACGCTGATCTTCTCACTCCGCAGTGGCTCGTGGAGCTGGAATTTCCTCCCTGTTCTTCCCTTGATAGATGCATTCGCGGTTGACCTTTACCGCATAAATATGTAATATTCATCCTCCAGCCGTCCGCTATCGTCTATCAACTATCGTCTCCCCCATGCAAACGATCGCTCTCGCCTATTCCGGCGGCCTTGATACCTCGATCATCGTTCCCTGGCTCAAGGAACACTACGATTGCCGGGTCATCTGCGTGGCCGCTGACATCGGTCAAGGGGATGAGCTGGAGGGCGTAAAGGAAAAGGCCATCGCGTCTGGTGCGGACGAGTGCTACATCGCCGACCTGCGCGAGGAGTTCATTCGCGATTATGTGTGGCCGACGCTCCGCGCCGGGGCCATCTACAACCGCAAGTACCTGCTCGGCACGTCGATGGCCCGCCCGATCATCGCCAAGGCACAGGTGGAAGTCGCCCGGAAGGTCGGCGCCACGGCCCTCGCCCACGGCTGCACCGGCAAGGGCAACGACCAGGTGCGCTTTGAGTTGACGTACATGGCATTCGCCCCTGACCTTCCAGTCATTGCGCCATGGCGCCTGTGGGACATCAAGTCGCGCGAGGACGCGCTCGCGTACGCCGCCGCGCACAACGTCCCCGTGTCGGCGACCACCGCCAAGATCTATTCGCGCGACCGCAATATCTGGCACATCTCGCATGAGGGTGGCGTTCTTGAACAATCGGGTTCGGAACCACCCAAGGACCTCTTCATGCTCACGGCCGATCCGGAAGATGCACCCAACGAGTCCGAGTATGTCACCATCGGTTTCGACAAGGGAACGCCGGTTTCGGTGAATGGCGTGACGCTGGGCCCCGTGCTGCTGCTCGAGACGCTCAACATCCTCGGTGGCCGACATGGCGTCGGCCGGGCCGACATTATCGAAGATCGCCTTGTCGGCATGAAGTCGCGTGGTGTCTACGAAACGCCGGGCGGTACCCTGCTCTACACCGCACACAGCGAACTCGAGATGCTCGTGCTCGATCGGCGAACCCTCGCCGCCAAGGACCTCATTGCCCCGCGCTACGCGGACCTTGTGTACGAGGGCCGCTGGTGGACCACAGAGCGCGAGGCGTACGACGCCTTCGTCGACATCACGCAGGAGCGCGTCACCGGCACCGTGAAGTTGCGCTTGTACAAGGGCAACATCACTATTGCCAGCCGCGAAAGCGCCTTTGCGCTGTACGACGAGCGCTTTGTCACCTTTGGCGAGGACGACGTGTACGAGCAGAGCGATGCGGCCGGCTTCATTCGCCTCTATGGCCTGTCACAGCGCGTGCGCGCGCTCAAGGACCTCGAAATGCAGGGCTCGGTGTATGCCACGGCCGCAGCCACCAAGAAGGGCGCCAGGCAGCCGAACTCGACGGCGTATGATTGATCCGCACCCGACGGAGGGCAAGTCGCACAAGCTCTGGGGAGGACGCTTTGACGGGGGGCCTGCCCCTGAGCTCGAGGCCGTCAATCGGTCCATCGACGTCGACTTCCGGCTTTGGCCGCACGACGTACAACTCTCCAAGGCGTGGGCTGTTGCCCTGTGGAACGCCGGCGTCCTGACGCTCGAGGAGTCGAAGGGCCTCGAGCGCGGTCTTGATGATGTGGCGCAGCGCATTGCCGCAGGGGAGAAACCCGAAGCTGGCGACGAGGACGTGCACACGCTGATCGACCGTCTGCTCCACGAGGCGGTGGGCAACGTGGCCTCGCGGCTGCATACGGGGCGGTCGCGCAACGACCAGGTGGCCACGGCTACCCGGCTCTGGACCATGAGCGCATGCGCCAGGCTCGACGCGATGATTCGCGAACTGCAGCAGGTGATGCTCGCGCAGGCTGAGTCGCTCGAGCACGACGTGATGCCAGCCTACACGCACCTGCAGCGCGCCCAGCCGGTAACCGGCGCGCACTGGATGCTATCGCATTTTTGGCCGCTCGAACGCGACCGCACCAGGCTGGCCGCAGCGGCGAGAGCGGCCGCCGTCCTGCCGCTCGGTGCGGGCGCCATTGCCGGTTCGGCGTTTCCGGTTAGTCGCGTGCTGCTCAAGGAGACCCTTGGCTTTCGCGCAGTGTCGCCCAACAGCATTGATGCCGTGGGTGACCGCGATTTCATCGCCGAGCTGTTGTTCGCACTATCGGTGCTTGGCGCTCACTTGTCGCGCCTGGCCGAGGACCTCATTCTCTTCGGATCGAGCGAGTTTGGGTTCGTGCGGTACAGCGATGCCTTCAGCACCGGCTCCTCGATGATGCCGCAAAAGCGCAATCCCGATGCGCTGGAGCTGGCGCGTGGTAGCGGCGCCCGTATGCTCGGCGGCCTGGTCGCACTCCTGGGCACCATCAAGGGGCTGCCGAGTGGCTACAACAAGGACCTGCAGGAAGACAAACGCTCGCTATTCGACGCGGTGGACGGAATGACACTGCTGCTTCCCGCCGTGGCCGGTTCGCTCGGCACGTTGTCCTTCAACCGTGAGTGCATGAAGGCCGCCGTGACCAGCTCCATGATGGCCACCGACTTGGCGGACTACCTGGTTCGCAAGCGCGTGACGTTCCGCGAAGCGCACGGAGCGGTCGGGCTGCTGGTACGGGAAGCCGAGAGAAAGGGCGTCGAGATGACCGAACTCCCGTTCGCCTCGTTCAAGGCAGCTTGCGAGGCGTTCGAGGAAGACGCACTGCAGGAACTCCTGCCTCGTACTTCACTGTCCCACCGTGAAGTAGAGGGAGGGACCGGCCCGACGTCTGTGCGGCACCAGATCGAGGCGGCGAAGGCAGCGCTGGCGTCAGAGGCAGAGAGCGAAGCCTCGCGGCAGCCCTGACTCCCAAGGTTCGGCTGGGACGTGCGGCAGCCCGCAAGCGCATGAGACTTCGCTAAGCACAGTCGGAGATGCGGCCACGGATCGTCCTTCGTTCCTTAAGTCCGCCAAGTATGGCTCCTTCCGCCAGAGGCTGCGCATGTCACAGCCACTCGGCTTCTGGAGTAGTCAAACGATTATTATTATCAGTTAAAGCATTGTTAATATTGCGTTAATCTGCATATTGTATATATTAGTCGTTGTAGAGTATATTTCTTTCTCACATACGAGCAATAAAAATGCGTGCCGTTACATCTGGAACTGCCGCTTTCGTTCTTGCTATCCCCAAGAAGGATCTCGACAACATACTTAGCAGGCATACGGTACGCGGGTTCGAACGCGGTACGCGCGGACTTGCCAGACGCATCTCACTGGCCTGCATTGAGCAGGTTGCCGTTGCCGTCGATCTGGCGCGCGATTTTTCAATCCCGATCTCTTCGGCGCTGACGCTCGCCGAGCAGGCGTTGGCATCGAGAGAGGGAATTGTCACCTCGCCTGGCGGGCATCTGGCAATCCACGCCGATCTTGACCGAATACGGAAGGATCTGCACGAACGGCTGTCCGAGGCCATAGAGCATGTCATCCCTCCCCGCCGTGGCCGTCCTGCAGCCAAAGACTAGCCTCTATCAACCATCGTCTAACGACGATCGATATAGTCTAGCACACGAAGAGGGCCCCGGTCCCCGGGGCCCTCTTGCGGACGAACGGCTTAGCGAAGCTTAGCCGCCGACCTTGGTCACGTTCTCCGCGGCCGGGCCTTTCGCGCCCTGCACGATCTCGAACTCGACCGCATCGCCTTCGGCGAGCGACTTGAAACCCGAGCCACCGATCGCGCTGTAGTGCACGAAGCAGTCCTTGGTTCCGTTATCGGGCGTAATGAAACCAAAGCCCTTTGCATCGTTAAACCACTTCACCTTGCCGGTCGTACGCATTACCCTACTCCTGATTTTTTTGATCGCTAGCTCGAGCCTGTCCCGAGTCGAAGCCGATCGTGAAGATCACGGGACCACTGGACCCCCCCGTACTGGGTCGACTGCGAAAAAAAACCCGGACGAACCAGGTCCCTAGATCGTAGCCGCTTTCAACCTACGTGTTCCTGAGGAATTAGCAAGGGCGCTTTGGCGCCCCTGCGGCGGCCTCCCGCGGCACCTACCGCGGCACCCGCCGGTTGCCCATTGGCTGACGGTCGTGGAAGTTTGGCGAACGCCCTTCACCGGCATTCCATGCTCCTTCTCCTAGCCGCCCTTTTCGCCCCTGCGCCTGTCGACTCCTCGTTCATGGAGAGAGGCGTTTCCCGGGCCCTGGCCGTCGAGCGTACCAGTACGCTTTCTGACGTCCGATACGACCTTTCGCTGGACGTCACGGCGCATGACAGCGCAGTCGGACGCGTCATAGTGACTTTCACCCGCCGCGGCAATACCGACGTCATACTCGACTTCCGTGGCCGCCGGCTTGGCGCGGTCGAGGCGAACGGACAACGCATCGCCCATCCACAGTTCAACGGCGTTCACCTGCGGCTCCCGGCAGCGACGCTTGTCGCTGGGCGCAACACGGTGTCCGCCCACTTTGTCGCCGACGTAGCCGCCGCTGGTGCCTCCATCATTCGGTCCACCGACCGAACGGACGGCAACCAATACCTGTACACGCTACTCGTCCCTGCCGACGCCAACCAGCTCTTTCCCTGCTTTGACCAGCCTGACCTGAAGGCACGTGTCACGCTCACGTTGCGCGCGGCCCCATCGTGGATCGCCATCGCCAACGGATCGCTCGTTCGCACCGACACCTCCAGCACCGCGCTCACGCACCATTTTTCCGAGACGCGTCCGCTGAGCACCTACCTCATTGCCTTTGCCGCCGGCCCGTGGCAGCGCGCCTCGTCGACGGTGCAGGGGCGCACCATCAGCGTGCTGGTACGTGCCTCACGCGCCAGGGAGGCCGACCTCGACACGCTGCTCGCCCTCAACCATCGTGCCATCGGCTGGATGGAGCGCTACTTCGCGCGCCCATATCCCTTTGAGAAGTTCGACTTCGTGCTCGCTCCCGCCTTCCCGTTCGGCGGCATGGAGCACCCGGGTGCCATTTTCTACAATGAAGACCAGTTCATCTTCCGCGAGCGGCCGACCCTTCCACGCCAGCTTGGCCGCTTCTCCACCATTCTGCACGAAGTCGCACACCAGTGGTTCGGCGACCTGGTGACCATGCGCTGGTTCGACGACCTCTGGCTGAAGGAAGGCTTCGCCACGTATATCGCCGCCAAGGCACTCGCCGACCTCGATTCCACCAGCGGCGCGTGGAAGACCTTTTATCTGCGCAACAAGCCGGCGGCCTATGGCGTCGACCAGACCGCCGGCACGACGCCGCTCTGGCAGTCTCTTGGCAATTTGGACCAAGCCAAGAGCAACTACGGCGCCATCGTCTACAACAAGGCGCCATCTGTATTGAAGCAGCTGAATTATCGTGTCGGGGATTCGGCATTTCGCGCCGGCGTGCAGTTGTTCCTGAAGCGGTACGCTTATGCGAACGCCACGTGGCAGGACCTTCTCGCGGCCGTTGGTCACGCCTCGCATCAGGACCTCACCGCCTGGGGAAAGCAGTGGATGCTGCGCCCCGGAATGCCCGAGGTGGAAACGCACCTCACCCTGAAGGACGGACGCATCGAGCGACTGCAGCTCGCACAGACTCCGGTGCAGCCGGCCGTTTCTGGGCAGGGAAGCTGGCCGCTGCGGACGCGCGTGGTGCTCGCCCATCTAGCGGCCCGTTGCATCGATCCCTGCGGGAGTACCGACACCATTGCTGCCTTCAGGTCGATTGACGTCGACTTGCGCGGTCCGATCACCGACATCCTCGCTGCGCGCGGCTTGCCGGCGCCACTCTTCATCTTCTCCAATGCCGAAGACTACGGCTACGAGTTGGTGAGGCTCGACCCGGCGAGTCGCCGGGCTCTGCTGGATGGCGCGTTCGCAAGGGTGGCCGATCCCTTCTTGCGCGCGATGCTCTGGGGTACCCTGTGGGATGAAGTTCGCGCCGCGCGCCTGCATCCCGCCCGTTTCGTACGCGTGGTGCTGCGCGACCTTCCCGTGGAAGCCGATGAGCAGATCGTGCCAAGTCAGCTCGGTCGCCTCACGCGTGCCATGTCCGCATATCTCGTGGACGTGGCGCGCGACTCGCTGCAAACCGGCGTCGAGGACTTTCTGTGGAACGGGGCGGGGAACACGACGCACCCTTATGGCGTCCGGCGCGCGTATCTTGATGCCTTCATCAGCCTCTCGCGCACGCCGCCCGCGCTCACGCACCTGCGTGACGTGCTCGCTGCCGACTCCGCCGCCGGCGACGCGGTAAAGGATCCGCTCCGATGGGAGATTGTCACGCACCTGATGGTGCTGGGTACCGACGATGCCGACGAAGCGCTCGCGACTCAGGTCAGGCGCGACGGGACGCCAGACGGGCGGCGGCGTGCCTTTACGGTCGGCGCTGCACGCGGCGCCTTGACCAGCAAGGCGGAGTACTTCAGGCGCTACTTCGCCGACACAACACTCAATGAAGACTGGGCCAGCGGATCACTGGGGGCGTTCAACTCGCTCGAACACCGGACGATGACGCGCGGTTACCTGCGGCCGGCGCTCGACTCGCTCCCCTACATCCAGGCGAACCGACGCATCTTCTTCCTGGGATCGTGGCTCGGCGCCTTCCTCAGCGGCCAGACGGATTCCTCCGCGCTTGACATCGTGCGGCAGTTCCTGCGCGAGCACCCCATGCTTCCGCTCGACTTGCGCCAGAAGATATTGCAGAATGCGGACGAGCTGGCACGCACGGTCAGGATTCGCGCGGAGTTCAAGTGAACAGGAGCTAGGAGCTGGATGCCAGGTGCTGAATGCTCGGTTCTAGCTCCTGGCATCTAGCTCCTATTTGGTTCCTCTCACCCCATCCACGAAATACGTCGTCTCGCCAAAGCACGCCGTCGGCACGCCGCGGTGTTCCTTGTAATGCAGCTGCACCTGCGCGCCCTCGATCTTCTCGATTTCCTTGGCCACGGAGTCGCTGCGAACCGAGAAATTGAAGATCTGCGGCGCCGTGCCCGGCACGGTGGTCATGGCCAGTTCGCCTTCCCACGTCTTGCACATCCAGCCCTTGTGCGAAAGCTTCTGCACATACCCCGTGCGCGTCCCCTCGGAGTAGGTATAACTCAGGGTTACGCCCACCCAGAGGGACATGCCAATGAGCGGCACCAGGACCACGGTGAGCAGGGTCAGTTTGCCCCAGTGCCGACGGCCGAAGCCGGCACGGAACGGAGGCGTCGGTTCAGCAGTTGGGGCGGGGGATTGGGCAGGCGTGTCGGACATGATCCGCTCTTCCTGGACAGGGAGTCTGGGAGAAAGATCGCGCCGTGAACCGCTGGCGTCCATCGGTCGTTAGTTTACCAATTGTCTCCAGCCCCTCCCGCCGTGGTCTTTTCTCCTCGTCGCCAGACCGTCACCGCACACGTTGGGAATGTCGCCGTGGGATCGGCACATCCTGTCGTGGTGCAATCGATGACCAATACCGACACCGCCGACCCCCAATCGACGGCCGATCAGGTGTTGGCGCTTGCGCGCGCTGGCTCACAGCTCGTGCGCGTGACGGTCAACAACGAAGCCGCTGCCGCTGCCGTGTCCGAGGTGGTGCGCCGTGTGGTTGATGCTGGCGTCGATGTACCAGTTGTCGGCGACTTCCACTACAACGGACACCTCCTGCTCGCCAGGTATCCCGAGGCGGCGCGCGCGCTGGCCAAGTACCGCATCAACCCCGGCAATGTTGGCGGCAAGCGTCGTGACGAGAATTTTCGCACTATCGTGCAAATTGCGGTGGACAATGACAAGCCGGTGCGCGTGGGCGTGAACTGGGGATCCCTCGACCAGGACCTGCTCACCGAGATGATGGATGCCAACGCGACCACCGCGAACCCGCGCACCGCCAAGGACGTCTACATCGACGCCATGCTCGAGAGCGCCCTGCGCAGCGCGGAACTGGCCGAAGAAGTCGGCCTTCGGCACGACCAGATCATCATTTCTTGCAAGATCTCGCAGGTGCAGGACCTGGTGGACGCGTATCGCCGGCTCGCGTCGCGCTGCGATTACCCGCTGCACCTCGGCCTGACGGAAGCCGGGCTCGGCATGAAGGGCATCGTGGCTTCGGCGGCGGCCTTGTCATTGCTGCTAGCCGAAGGCATCGGCGACACCATTCGCGTGTCGCTCACACCGCGTCCTGGCGGTGACCGCGCCGAGGAGGTGCGGGTGGCGCAGCAAGTCCTGCAGTCGCTCGGCCTGCGTTCATTCACTCCGCAAGTCACTGCCTGCCCAGGCTGCGGAAGAACGACCAGCACGTACTTCCAGAAACTCGCCGAAGATATCCAGACCTACCTGCGTGAGCAGATGCCGCTTTGGCGCGCTTCGCATCCGGGCGTGGAGGAAATGAAGGTCGCGGTGATGGGGTGCGTGGTGAACGGACCGGGCGAGAGCAAACACGCCAATATCGGCATTTCCCTGCCCGGAACCTTCGAGGATCCCAAGGCGCCGGTGTACGTGGACGGCGCACTGCTCAAGACGCTCAAGGGTGACCGGATCGTCGAGGAATTCCTGGTGATCCTCAACGACTACGTCGTGCGCACCTATCCGTCGAGCTGAACTTCGGCGCTTGCGGTGGCAGCGAATGGGCTACCCGCCTGATTGCCCAGCCCCGATGTCGGACGACTGTTCGAGCGCTTCAGCCACTTCGCGCAACTCCGCGAGGATCGGCGCCGAAAATCCCACCTCCCTGAGTCGCTCGTACACGGCGCGGTACCAGCGGATCGTCCCTTCCTTGCCGACGGAAAAACGTCCCCACACCGATTCCGGATCAACCGTGCGGCGCAGATCGGCCAGGATGGAACTCGCATTGTGGATCTTGTCCGCAGCGCACACCCAGCGCGCCATGTCGCTGGCATCCGCCAGACGGAGCAGGTAGTCGGACTTCCTTTCCTGCTTGTCGAGTTCATTGCCGTCATCGTCCACCTTGCGATGCGTCACCATCAGCACCGTCTCCAGCACCACCGTGCCGAACTTCTCACCAATCCGCTCATCGAGCATCTCGCGCGTCCAGTTCTCGCGCACGCAGTCCTCGACGACGTCGTGCAGAATTCCGGCAATCACCGTGTCATCGGACTGGCCATATCGCGCCAGGATGAGGGCGACATTGGCCGAATGCGTGACATAGGGCAATCGCATGCCCTTTCGCACCTGTCGATCATGGTGCTTGGCCGCGAAGGCAAACGCGTGGTTGATGCGGTCGGAGTAGCCGGTCATGGCGTCTGGAAGGGCCCCGGTACGGGGCGGCGTGACGAAACATAGTGTTGGCGACATGCGGTTGCATAAGCACCATGGAGACGAGTACCACGCCCTGCAACACCCGCTTGGCTCGGGATCGACGTCCCGCGGAGCGATGCAGTCTAGCCCCGTGGCGGTCATGCAGTGCGGAAGTTGGCCGCATGACTTCGACCCGACGGGTCTCCAAGGTATTCTGGAGACCGTAATTAACGCAAAATAGCTCGTACGATGCTAGAATATAAAGCCACTATAGCGCCATTATTGAGATAGCAATGCACCAAAAATATACAACATGTCAATCTTGGAGACTGGCATCCACCAGGAGAATACCGTGCAGCTCGAGGTCAATGCCTTGAAGAACCCTGACCTCAGCCGCCATCGTCGCAAGTAGTGTTCTCGCGATGCGCGCCACGTAGATAGTCGCCGGCCTCTCACACAGCTTCACGGTCGTTTCCAATGACTCACGATTCGTTGCCGCAATGACCGTAAAGTCGTACTCGGACGCGAACAGCATGAACTCGCTGCGGTTCGATGCCATCGCCACCGACTCGGCGGTATCCGCTCGACGCGCGCCGGCCGGTACCACATCCAGCCCGACTCCTTCGCTCCCTCCGACGGAACGAGCCACCTCGCGCCATAGACGAACTGCGGCAATCGCCTCGGAGAAACCCGGTTCGTGCCGCTCACCAAAGTACCGAGCCACTGACGAAGTCCCTGGCGCGACATCCACCACGACAGTCGCGCGCGCGTCAGCCGCAGCGCTGACGGCGAGACGACCGGCTACCGCCGCGACCACGTCGGGGTCATCCCCTGTGATGCAAACGGTGCGCTCGCGCGTCCCGCTTGCCGTCAACGCCAGATAGACCATGCGCAAGGGATCGATGCCGGTGCCGAGTCGTAGCCGTGCACGCCCTTCACCCGGGAGATGCGCGGGATGTACAGTGCCCAATACGGGAACACCGACAAGGCGCTCCACCTCTCGCGCGTGCGCGACGCTGGGACGGCGCGCCTCAGCAGCGACGGCGAGCGTGAAGATCAGGGCGCCCGCCATCACCAACGCGGCAATCGCGGCGGCAAGGGGAGAGGCCCCAAGGACTTGCGTCAGCCGGGCATTCTCGGCGGAATCGGAGCGTGCACGCATCGTTGCGTTCCACTGCCTTTCCTGGCGCAGCGACGCTTCGGCACTCGCCACCTTGGTGCGCGCGCTATCGCGCGCCAAGCGCGCGGCAGCCACAGTGTTGCTGGTGACCGCGTTTCCGGTGCGAGCTGAGACACTTCCTTCAACCGTCGAGATCTGCCGCGCCATCATGACCTGCTGCACTTGCCCGATTTCCTGCAACTTCTCGCCAATGGCGTTGGACTGCTGCGTGAGTTCGGCAAACTCCCGTTGCGACGTCGCCACCGGGTCAAGCGTGAGTCGAACGCTATCGAGCTGGTCGAGTGTATCTACGAGTTCCCGTACTCCGCTCATCCTGCGAATGGCCTGCGTGTTGGCAAGCACCCGGTACGATGCCACGAGAGGCGCCTTGATGGCCCGGGTGAGCGCTCCGTCCAGCTGGGCGAGCGTCGTACGCAACGAATCGCGAACGCGCAGCAGGTCCGTCGGAAGGTCGGGTGCGGCCGCACGCATCTCTGTCTGAAACAGGAGCGCCTGAAGGGCCGAGTCACGTAGCGCAAGCTCGGAACGTGTGTTCCTCACCTCGTCCACGAGGGGAAACGTGTCGCGTTGCGTCGCCAGCGCGCGATCAGCCGCGCGCTTGACGCTGGCCGCGCGCTCGGCCGGCAGGCGACGCACGGCAAAGACCGTGACGAACACGAGTACGAACGCCACAAGCCCGACCGGCACGAATGCCCGCAGCCGGCGCGTGGCCAGCAGGGCTCGCGCCGCAAACCAGTCGGCACGGGATATCGTCGAGTTGCGGTTGATACTCGGCATGGTGGGATATTACGACGAGACGGGCGGGTCCGGAGTTCGGACCCGCCCGTCAGTCAACTTGTCGTGCGTGACGACGCGTCCGCTACTGTACCGTGATTACGCCCTTCATGTTCATGGCGAGGTGCGGCGTGCAGTAGAAAGGATACGAGCCGGCCTTGATGCCGCCGAGCGAGAGCGTGAATGAATCGCCTTCCTTCATCAGCAACTTGCTCGAGAGTTCGGCCATCTTGTCGGGGCCGATATTCGCGTCGAGCTGGCCCTTCACGTCCGCCGGGATTACGGCCGGATCAAAGGCCACGTTGTGCGGGCCCATGGATACGAAGATGAACTTGATGCCGTCGCCCGTCTTCACCGTGATGTTCGCCGGCTCGAAGCGATAGCTCTTCGCGTCACCGATCATCTTCACTTCATGCATCGTCCCCGTGATTGGGGCCGCCGTGCTC
>Ga0209014_10000792_pt1 | contig 18502 bp, 21 predicted proteins | sample BarGraNGADG00212_FD_184491 | JGI IMG/M metagenome (GOLD analysis project Ga0209014, IMG submission 184491) | Arctic peat soil microbial communities from Barrow, Alaska - Barrow Graham LP Ref core NGADG0002-212 (SPAdes) (version 2) | ecosystem: Environmental > Terrestrial > Soil > Wetlands >...
CCGCCGAGACGGGGCTCCCGACCGACGACCCGGTCCGCTTCGGGGCAGGCCCGCTCTGGTCGGCGATCCGGGCAGCCGTGGACGCGCTCCCGTGGGTCGCCGGGGCGAGCGCGTGACCCGCACGGAGCCCGAGCGCATGACACGATCGGAGCCCGAGCGCCTGACCCGCACGGAGCCCGAGCGCAAGTCCGGCGCGGAGCGTGGCGCGTGAAGGCCGGCTGGGATCTCCGCGTCGAGACGCTGCGCCTTCCGTTCGCCGACCCGTTCGTGATCGCCCGGGCCGCGCCCGGCGAGGGCCAGGCCGTCACGACCGTCGTCGTCGAGCTCCGGTCTCCGGCGTTGCCCGGTCTCGTCGGGATCGGCGAGGGCTGCCCGGAGACGTACTACGGCGAGAACCCGGGAACCATGGCGGTTGTCATGGACCTGCTTCTCGCCGGGACACCGCCCGGGATGCTCGACCTGGACGGCGGCGCGGAGCCCGCCCGCGCCTCGCTGGCTGCCATCAGCGCCGCGTTCGAGGGCGCGATCCGGGGTCACGGCGCGGCCAAGTGCGCGCTCGACATCGCCCTCCACGACCTCGCCGGCAAGGCCCTGGGACTGCCGATCCACCGGCTGCTGGGACTCGCCGCGGAGATCCCGCCGACCGACTTCACGCTCGGCATCGACGATCCCGCTGTGGTCGCCGAACGCGCCCGTCGTCGCGCGAGCTTCCCGGCGCTCAAGATCAAGGTCGGCGGCGCGAACGACCTCGCAACCTTGGAGGCGGTGCGGGCCGTCTTCGGCGGGCCGATCAGGGTCGACGCCAACGTCGGCTGGACGCCCGAGAGCGCTGCGTCGATCGTCCCGGAGCTGGTCCGCCTCGGCGTCGAGCTGATCGAGCAGCCGTTCCCGCCGCGGCGCTACGAGTGGCTCCGCGACCTCCAGGCCATCTCGCCGCTGCCGATCGTCGCCGACGAGTCCGCCGTGACCATCGAGGATCTCGACGCGCTCGTCGGCGTCGTCGACGGCGTCAACGTCAAGCTCGCCAAGTGCGGCGGCGTGGGCCCGGCGGCCCGCATGCTCGCTCGTGCGCGCGAGCTCGGATTTCGCACCTTCCTCGGCTGCATGGAGGAGACGTCGGTCGCGATCGCCGCGTCCGCCGCGGTGGCGAGCCTCGCGGAATGGGTCGACCTCGACGGCTGCCTGCTCCTCGCCGACGACCCGTTCACGGGCCTCGAGCTCGGCGACGACTGCCGCTGGCGCCTGACCGATGCGCCGGGCCACGGGGTGACGCGCCGGGCCACGGGGTGACGCGCCGGGCCACGGGGTGACGCGCCGGGCCTGACTGCGTCAGGGGCGCCGCGGTTGCCTCCGGTCGCGCCGCCGCTGTCCACCCGACAGGGTCGCGCCGTCCACCGAACGCCTGTTCCTGTGGACAAGTCGGGACCGCAGATGGTGGACAAGGCCCTTCCGGCGAGCGTCCCTCGGCGAGTAGGATTCCGGGGTTGCCGGATGAGGGAGCTGACGGCGACAGCGGCGGGGCGTTCGCGTCCCGAGGGAGTGGCCGAACCGCACGGACTCGCGGGAGGCCGCAGACGGCATGGTGGCCAGGCCGCGCTGTGCGCTGCCCGGCGGAGGAGAGTAGAGATTGATGGACCCGCGTACCCGCATGTCCGGAACGCCCGACCGGGAGGCAGCCGAGTTCGTCCGCTTCTGTCGCGACCGCAGGCGTGTCGGATGGCCGGAGCTCTACGACGAGATGTGCGTCGTGGCGACTCACCGGTTGTTCAGAGGGTACGGGTACGCCGAGCTGGGGGAGCTCGGAATTGGGTTCAGCCTCTTCGGGACGACGCGCCTCGCGGCGACGGTGGCGGCCGTCATCGCGGATGAGCCCCAGGCTGTGCGGCGCGGCGCGTTGACGGCGCGGCGCGGCGTCGCGGTTGTGTCGGCGGTCGACGAGGGGACGCCAGTCACAGTGCAGTGACCAGGGCAGTGCGGGCCGGGCCGGGAGGCCCCGATCCCGCGGCCCAGCACGCTGGGCGGCGCCCGGAACTCGGGGCCCTGGGCGGCGCCCGGAACCGGCGGCGGCGCCCGTTGCGCACGCGGGCCAGGTGTCAATACATGCGGCCGCACGCGGCAACAAATCGAGCCTGCGGCAGCGCCCGAAACCCGGGGGCGCTGCCCGGAACCCGGGGGCGGCGCCCGTTGCGTACGCGGCAACAAACCGGGCCGGCGGCATGCTCGGCGGCAGCGCACATCGGTCCGTGCCCGGCCACGTTGAGCTTGAGGGCAGGTTTGTTGCCGGTGGCGCAGCATTCGGGGCCGATTGGTCACGGATCGGCGCAGCAGGACGGGCCGCGCGCGCCTGGGTGCCGCCTGTGAGCCCGATGCCGGCGCTTTGTTGCAGACCGAGCAACGCCGGCGGCCCCACCGAGCCGGTCAGGCCCGCGCGCGGGACCCTCGGGCGCGGGACCCTCGGGCGCGGGACCCTCGGGCGCGGGGCCATTGCTGGAGCCCGTCAGGCCCGGATGGCCCGCCGTGACATCTCGCCCTCGATCTGGCGCTCCGCCTCGACGTAGGTGTCGATCTCCTCGCGCAGCCGGTTGGCCTCAGGCGTGTAGAGGTGGACCTGCTGCTGGAGGACGTAGCTGAGGCGGCGGCTGGTCATCCGCACGTGGTCGAGGTTCTTCATCAGGACGAGCGGATCCATCGCCGCGAGGTCGTCCGGGTGGAACATCGGCTTCATGGCCGGAGTGTAGCGGAGGCCCAGCCGCGCGGCCCGTCTTGCCGCACAGTCTTGGCGCAGACGATCCGCGCACGCAGTCAGTCCAGGCGCGGCCCGTCCCACCGCACGGGCAGCCCGGCCCCCGCGAGCGCACGGCGCCGGCCGGCCTCCGTGGCGCCGAGGACCAGGATCCGGTCCGTCTTCGTCGCCTGCCCGGCCGCGTCGCCCCAGAGCTTCGTCATCTTGCGCGGGGCCGCGACCGGGTCGAGGACGATCCCTGCCAGCCGGTAGCCTTGCGGCTCGGCTGCGGCTTCCCAGACTGCGTCGGCGAGGCCCACGCCGTCGCCGATCCGCTTTCCCTTGTCCGCCTCGACGTCGCCGATCACGAGCACGAGCACGGCGTCGTCCGCGAGCGCGGGGCGGAGGCCGGCGAGCGCCTCGCGCAGGAAGACGAGGTACGGCTCACGCCGGTGCGCGTCGTCGAGGGTCCGGTCGATCTCCGCGGCGTCGAACCCGAGGAACCATGCGCGCAGCCAGTTGTAGTAGCCGTACTTGAGGACGCGGAGGTAGGGCGGCGACGTCACCACGAGGCGCGCCCGGTCGGGAAGCGCGCGCTCGCGCAGTGCGGCTCGCATCCTCGGGCCCGCATCGCGGGCGTCGCCAAGGAGAGCCAGGCCGCGGATCGCCGGTCGGCCGTCCCGATCGAGCCGCCCGAGCTTCTCGCCGAGGCATTCGAAGACGTCGCGGTCGGCGCCCACGAATGCGGTCCGCCGGGCGAAGTCGCGGACGTAGCGCGGGGCCATGCTGAACGTGTTGGGCATGAGCTCGGAGAGGTAGGAGCGGCTCTTGCCGTGGAGGATGCCGGTCACGGCCGCCGCCAGGAACCGGTCGGTCCGATCCGCGAGATCGAGGTGGCTTCGGACGAACAGCAGCTGGGCGAGCGTCCGCGGGTGATAGGCGAGCGCGACCTCGAGCGGGAGGGGCTCGTCGGCCTGGCCCACGGACTGGCCCGATCCGGCCCCGGGGACCGCGAAGCCGAGCACCGGTTCGGCATGCCCGCCTCGGCCGGTCGCCGGGGCGCCGGCGGCCAGGGTTCGAGCCGCCGCTCGGGTCAGCCCGTCGCCGAGCGCCTCCCACCCGGCCGCTTCGAACGACCAGTCGATCCGCAACCGCGCGAGCCGTGCCGCAGCCTCGCCCGCCGTGGGCGGGTCGACTTTCGCCGCGGTCAGGACGTGGGCGAAGGGGTTGAGGTCATTGCCGACACCCAGTCGCCCCTCCACGCACGCCTGCAGCGCGACGGTGCCGCGACCCGCGAACGGATCCAGCACCACGTCGCCGGGCCGGGAGTAGCGCGCGATGAACGCATGCGCGAGGGCCGCCGGGAAGCTCGCGAGGTACGAGCACATCGGGTGGAAGGCGTGTCCCCAGAGGCGGGCGCGGTCCTTCCAGTCGGCCTCGATCGGAAGGCGCGGGAGCTCGCGGACGAGGTCCAGGTCGAGCTGCGCGGCCGGCATGGGCGTCGCGGCCAGGCGAGCGTCGCCCCGTTCCAGGATGCCCCGGACCTCGATCGGCGGCCGAGGGTTGTCCGGGCGGCCCGGGGCGGGCGCGGCCGCGGCGAGTGGGCCGGTGGCCGCGGCGAGTGGGCCGGCGGCCGGGACCGGACGTGCAACCTCACGCCTCACGCCTCACGCCTCACTCCCACATTCCTCCCGAATATGCGCCCGGAGACTGGTATGTGAGGGCGAGTCGCCGATCGGCGGTGCGATGCGGGTGCTGCGCCAGTGCCGAGGGGGTTCCCGAGCACGATCGGCCGGCATACCTGGGCGCGCAGCCTCGGGCCGGGGCCGCGGTCGGCGCATACGAGTCACGGGGCGCATATTCCGGACGAACGGACGGCCGCTCGATCGTCGGGGGCGCCGCCACGGCCGCGGGCGCCGGACGTGCCGCGACGGGAAGGTGGCCACGCGCTGGACCTGCCGCCGGGGAAGGGTTGCCACGCGCCCCAGCCGCGGCCGGGGCCGCCGAACCAGCCGGGGGAGCGTGGCCACGCGCCGAACCTGCCGCCGGGGAAGCGTCGCCACGCGCCGCCGCCGGATCGCCGATCCGGGTCGTCCGCTGGTCCGCGGCCACGCTGCCACCTCCGCTGACGCGGCCCGGCTCGAAGCCGTCCGCGGGGCGCGGAGCATAGCACGGGCGTTCGGGCTCGCACACACGCCGAGAGTGCGCGGCGCGGGGCGCAGCTGCCGTCGGCGGTCACGGTGGGCTTGGCGTAGGACCTCTCGAATTCGGCGGCGGAACGGGGGCCGACTTGGACTACGCTAGCGGCGTGCCCCCGTAGCTCAATGGATAGAGCGACCGGTTTCTACCCGGTTGGTTGCGGGTTCGACTCCTGCCGGGGGCGCCACGTTCCGCGCGGCGCGCCATGCGCTGCGGCCGATGGAATAGTCTGGCTCGACGCGGAGCCGAGAGACGCTCACGTGCATCGGGCACCGCCTCTCCCCGGTTCTTGGTGGCCCACCGCCATACCCCGCCACTGGCGCGGACGGGACCGCCCGCGGCCACCCGGCTCGCTGAACCAATAGATCCGGAAGTCCGAAATACGGTGCCTTCGGCACTGTCACGGCCGGCAGTCGTCCCGGATCGTGCCGCTCATCGGTTTCCTCCGCGTCCCGCTCGGAGACCCGACCCCCACGTCCACTGGAGCGGGTCGATTCGACAGGCAGCGCACACTTCCAGGTAACGGATTGCAGCGGCGGTCCACCCAGGAGCTCGCCGAGCGCGGTCTCCCCGTACGATCGAGGACGAGGAACTGAACCCATGAGCATGGACAAGATCCTGCGCATCGACATGGGCGCCGACGGCGGCCCGAAAGCCACGGTTGAGCCGCTCGGCGACTACGCGGGCCTGGGCGGGCGCGCGATGACGTCGCTGGTCGTGAACGCCGAGGTCGATCCGCGCTGCCATCCACTGAGCGCTGCCAACAAGCTCGTCTTCGCGCCGGGCATGCTCACGGGGTCTGCGGCCTCGACCAGCGGACGCATCTCGGTTGGCTGCAAGAGCCCGCTCACGGGCGGGATCAAGGAAGCCAACGCGGGCGGCCAGGCGGGCCAGGCGATCGCGCGGCTCGGCTACGCGGCGATCGTCGTCGAGGGCCAGCCCGCAGGCGACGACCTGTGGACGATCCTCATCAACACCAAGGGCGTTTCCTTCAAGGTCGACAATGACCTTCGCGGCCTCGGCACCTACGACAGCGTCGAGAAGCTCCGCGCCGAGTACGGCGAGAAGGTCACCTTCATGCTCATCGGCCAGGCCGGCGAGATGATGCTGCCGGCTGCCTCGATCGCGGCCTGCGACCGCGAGCTGCACCCGACCCGCCACATGGGCCGCGGCGGCGTCGGCGCCGTGATGGGCTCCAAGAAGATCAAGGCGTTCATCCTCGACGAGACCGGGACCAGGACCCGCCAGCCGGCCGACGCGGCGCGCTTCAAGGCCGCGGCCACGACCTTCAACGAGGGGCTCCGGCGCCACGGCGTGACGGGCACGGGCCTGCCGTCCTTCGGGACCAACGTCCTGACCAACATCCTCAACGAGGCCGGCGGCTACCCGACCCGCAACTTCAGCACGGGCCAGTTCGAGGGCGCCACCCAGATCAGCGGCGAGACGCAGGCCGCGATGATGACCGAGCGCGGCGGCGAGCCCACCCACGGCTGCCACCGCGGCTGCATCATCCAGTGCTCCGGCATCTTCAACGACGCGACCGGCAAGTACCTGAGCAAGCAGGCAGAGTACGAGACGGTCTGGTCGCACGGCGGCAACTGCGGGATCAGCGATCTCGACATCATCCAGCAGCTCGACCGGATGGACGACGACTTCGGCCTCGACACGATCGAGACCGGCGTCGCCATCGGCGTCGCCATGGAAGGCGGGCTCCTCAAGTTCGGCGACGGCCAGGGGGCCATCCGCGTCCTGTCCGAGGTCGGCAAGGGCACCCCGCTCGGCCGGATCATCGGCTCGGGCGCCGGCGCGACCGGCAAGGCCTTCGGAGTGGTCCGAGTCCCGGTCGTCAAGAACCAGGCGCTGCCGGCCTACGACCCGCGGGCCGTCCAGGGCATGGGCGTGACCTACGCCACGACCCCGATGGGCGCCGACCACACGGCGGGCTACGCCGTGACCGCGAACATCCTCAAGGTCGGCGGCTTCGTCGATCCCCTCAAGCCAGAGGGCCAGGTCGAGCTCTCGCGCAACCTCCAGATCGCGACCGCCGCGATCGACTCGACCGGCATGTGCCTCTTCATCGCGTTCCCGGTCCTCGACCAGCCCGAGACGTTCGGCGCCCTGGTCGAACTCCTGAACGGCTTCTACGACATCAACCTCACCGCCGACGACGTGACTGCGCTCGGCAAGAAGGTCCTCACCGCGGAGCTCGACTTCAACGCCCGGGCCGGCTTCTCGGCCGCGGACGATCGCCTGCCGCGCTTCTTCGAGGAGGAGGCCCTGGCCCCGCACGACGTGAAGTTCCAGGTGACGGCTGAGGAGCTCGACGCGGTCTTCAACTGGTAGTCGCTCGCGATCGGGCGGATGGCGGCATGCTGACCGGCCGCCATCTGCCCGAGGCGCTGACCCCGCAGCGTCGCGCATATCCGTCCAAGCTCTTCGTCGAGGTCACGACGCGCTGCAACCTGCGCTGCGCCATGTGCGTGAAGCAGGCGCCGGGGCAGGCCCTCGTCGAGGGCGACATGTCGGGCGAGGTGTTCGGGCGTCTCGCGCCGGCCTTCCCGCACCTCGAGGCACTCGTCCTCAACGGCATCGGCGAGCCGACCCTGCATCGCGGCCTCGAGGGGTTCATCGAGCAGGCGAAGCGAGCCATGCCGGCGGGGAGCTGGGTCGGATTCCAGACGAACGGCCAGCTGCTCGGCCAGAGGCGGGCCGAGTCGCTCGTCGCGGCGGGCGTCGACCGCATCTGCATCTCTGCGGACGCCGTCGCTCCCGACCAGCTCAGGACGCTCCACGGCGGGGCGCGCCTGGCGCCGATCGAGGCCGCGGCCGGGTGGCTTCACGACGCCGCGGGGCGTCACGGGCGGCAGGTGCGCCTGGGCCTCGAGTTCGTCGCGATGCGGACCAACCTGCGCCAGCTGCCCGACCTCGTGCGGTGGGCTGCCGGCCGCGGCTTCGGTTTCCTGATCGTCAGCCACATGCTCCCGTACGACGCGGCGATGGCCGGCGAGGCCGCATTCAGCCCGACCACGGATCGAGCGCTCGCGATCTACCGCACCTGGCGCGACCGGGCAGCCGCCGAGGGGGTCAACTTCGGTCGCTACCTCGCGACGTTCATGCAGATCGCGCCGTCACCGAGCGACCAGCGCGCCATCGACTACGTCCGCGCGATGGTCGCGGACGCGGCGTGCCAGGAGGTCTCGCTCAAGGTCGCGGAGCTCCTCCGATTCGACGAGGCGCGGCTCGGAGAGGTCGAGGATTCGTTCGGGAGCGCGGCGATCATCGCGGAGGAGCTCGGCCTCGACCTCCAGCTGCCGCGGACCGTGCCAACCCAGGTTCGCCGCTGCGACTTCGTCGAGGAGGGGTCGGCCTTCGTGTCGTGGAACGGCGACCTCCACCCGTGCTACTTCCTGTGGCACGGCTTCAGGTGCCACCTGGCCGGACTGGTCAAGGCAGTGCAGCCCCGAACCTTCGGGAACGTCGCGGACCGGGCCATCCTCGAGACCTGGAACGGCGAGGAGTGGCGCGCCTTCCGTGGCGACGTGACGGCCTACGACTTCCCGTTCTGCTACGACTGCAACCTCGCGATGTGCGACTACGTCGCGGGCGCCGAGTTCGAGCAGGACTGCCACATCAGCCGGGTTCCGTGCGCGGCGTGCCTCTGGTGCACGGGCCCGTTCCAGTGCATGCGCTGAGGAGATGGGGCACGGGCGCCGGAAGGACGGATCGGCGGGCCGGGCCGGACGGTCAGTCGTCGGTCGCGAGGATGACCTCGGTCGACTTGATGATGGCGACCACCCGCTTGCCTGGTGCCAGGCCCAGGCGTCGGGCAGACTCGGCCGTGATTGCGGCCACGAGCTCGTGTCCTCCGTCGACCTCGACGACGACCTCGGCCATGACCGCGCCTTCCGTCACCGCCCGAACGGTCGCCGGGAACTGGTTGCGTGCGCTCAGCTTCATGAAGATCACCTCTCGATATGGGGACGATGCATCAGCAGACAGACGTCGATCCCGTGCCCCGAATGGCACCCTGATCGCCTTCGGGCGGATCGCTCGCACGGGGCGCGATCATGTCATATCGCCCATGGTGTTCCCCCAGCTCGATCCGATCCGCGAGACCGCCGCCTCCGGCTCGAGCCTCCGCGGCGACCCATCGGGCGTCAGCCGACGGTCCGGGCCAGCTTCCGGATGGCTGTCACGGCGCGATCGACGTCCTCGTTGGTGCTGAACAGGCCCGGTGACAGCCGGACGGTGCCGCGCGGAAACGTGCCGAGCGTCCGGTGGGCGACCGGCGCGCAGTGCAGCCCGGCCCGCACCGCGATCCCGAACGAGCTGTCGAGCGCCGCCGCGACGTCGACCGGTTCCCAACCGTCCAGGGACACCGAGACGGTTGCCACCTGGAGCGCCGCGTCCCGCGTCCCGTGGATCGTCACTCCCGCGACGTCCGCCAGCCCGTGGATCAGCCGGGCGGTCAGGCTCGTCTCGTGTGCGTGGATGGCCTCGCGGCCCCGGCCCCGGAGATAGCGCAGCGACGCGCCCAGCCCGGCGATCCCGACCGTGTTGAGAGTGCCTGCCTCGAGGCCAGCCGGAAGCTCCTCGGGCTGGTGCTCCTCCCCGGACCTCGTGCCCGTCCCACCCTGGCGCAGCGGCGTCAGCCGGACTCCCGGCGCCACGTAGAGCGCGCCGGTGCCCGTGGGCCCCAGGAGCGCCTTGTGACCGGGAACGGCGAGGAGGTCGATCCCCATCTCCCGCACGTCGATGGGCAGGACGCCCGCGGTCTGGGCCGCGTCCAGCAGGAAGAGGGACCCGTGCTCGTGCGCCAGCCTCGCGGCGTCGCGCGCCGGCAGGATGGTCCCGACGACGTTGCTGGCATGGCACATCGCCACGAGTCGGACCGGGCCGGAGCGGAGTGCGCGGTCCAGGTCGTCGAGGTCGAGCGTCCCGTCCGGCGCGCAGGCGACGCGCGTCACGGTGACGCCGCGCTCGGCGAGGGCGTGGAGCGGCCGGACGACCGCGTTGTGCTCCATGCTGGTGGTGACGACACGGTCTCCCGGTACCAGCAGTCCCCAGAGCGCCATGTTCAGCGCGTCGGTCGCGTTCAGCGTGAACACGATGCGCGCCGGGTCCGGGGCGCCGAAAAGCGCGGCGAGCTCCGACCGCGTGGCGGCCACGACCGCGTCGGCCGCCACCGCGAGGGCGTGCCCCGACCGGCCGGGATTGCCGGCGCGGTGCTCGAGGAAGTCGACGATGCTCGCCGCGACGGCCGGCGGCTTGGGCCACGACGTGGCCGCGTTGTCGAGGTAGATCACGGCGTCAGCGGCGAGTGACGGCATCAGGTGCCGACGTACCGCGCGTAGAGCGAGCGGGCAACGGCGAGGTCGGTCGTCCCCTTGATGATCGCCCGCCCGTCGGCGAAGACGGTCATCTCGTGGCCGTCCACCCGGCATCGGACCAGGTAGTCGTTGACCGTGACCGGCCCCGTCACCTCCAGCTTCCGGCCGAGGTCCCCGAGGTCGAGTGCCTGGGCCTGCCCGGGGCTCACCTGGATCGCGTCGCGGCCGCAGAGCGACGCCGTCCTGCTGGTGGCGACCGTGTCCAGGTACTCGAAGCGACGATGCCCGCAGCAGGGGCAGTCGGGGTCGCGGAGCCTGCCCTCGGCCTGGAGGTGGTCGTTCGTCCAGACGTCCACGGCGGTCAGCCCGCGGCTGCGGTTCTCGCGGTCGCCCACCAGGAGCTTGAGCACCTCCGCACACTGGATCGCGGCCACCGTGACGATCCCGGCGGCGAGCACACCGGCCGTCTCGCAGGTCTCCATCGACCCAACGGGCGGCGGCGCGAGGAAGAGGCACCGGAAGCAGGCGGTCTCGCCGGGCACGATGGTCATCGACATGCCCGTCGACCCGACCGCGCCGCCGTAGACCCAGGGGACGCCCCGCTTCACGCAGGCGTCGTTGACAAGGTACCGGGTCTCGAAGTTGTCGGTCCCGTCGAGCACAACGTCCGCCCCCGCCACGAGCTCCTCGACGTTGGCCGGGGTCACGTCGGCCACGAACGGCCGGACCTCGATCTCGGAGTTGATACGGGCGACCGCCCGGGCCGCGGCGATCGCCTTCGGCAGCCCGGCAGCGGCGTCCGCTTCGTCGAACAGCAGCTGGCGCTGGAGATTGCTGAGCTCGACGAAGTCACGATCCACGATCGTGATCCGGCCCACGCCCGCACGCGCGAGGAGGTTCACGCCCGCAGAGCCGAGGGCGCCGCAGCCGATCACGATCACGTGGCCGGCCCGGATCCGCTGCTGCCCGGCCGCGCCGATCCCCCAGAACCGCGACTGCCGGGAGTACCGATCGCCTCCTTCCGGCTCGCCGATTGCCAAGTCGTCTTCCCCTGCAGAGCCGGGTCGCACGCCGTGTTGCGCTGTCAGGAGCATTCTACCCGCGGGCTACCCTCGAGCCCCCGGGGCGAGGGACATATCGAGGTATCATGACCTCTCGCTCTTCACACATCTATGAATCGCGCGACGGATGGCCACGTATCGGCCCCAGGAGAGATCACCATGGCTCGAGGCAGGACGATGTCGAAGCGCACGATGCGGGCGCGGCTCGCCGGCTTGCTGGCCGTGGCGCTGGTCGCGGCCGCGGCATGCAGCTCGGGATCGTCGCCGAGCCCGCAGGCGAGCTCGCCGGCAGCCAGCGCCGCCCCGGCGTCCGCGGCGGCCTCGCCGGCCCCCAGCATCACCGGGTCGAAGGACCTGATCCTCGCCACGACAACGTCCACCCAGGACTCGGGGCTGCTGGACGTCCTCGTGCCGGCGTTCGAGCAGGCGACGGGCTACGTCGTCAAGACGGTGGCGGTCGGCAGCGGCCAGGCCCTCAAGATGGGCCAGGACGGCAACGCCGACGTGATCCTCGTCCACTCGCCCGCCGCCGAGAAGACCTTCATGGATGCGGGCTGGGGCGTCGACCGTCGGCTCGTCATGCACAACTACTTCCAGGTCGTCGGGCCGAAGAGCGATCCCGCCGGGATCCGTGGTATGACCTCGGCGGCCGATGCGTTCAAGAAGATCGCCGCCGCCGGCTCGACGTTCGTCTCGCGGGGTGACGGCTCCGGGACGGAGACGAAGGAGCTGGCCATCTGGAAGACCGCCGGCATCACCCCCAAGGGCAACGCCTGGTACCTGCAGTCCGGGCAGGGCATGGGGCCGACGCTCCAGATCGCCTCGGAGAAGGGCGGCTACACCCTCACCGACAACGCGACGTTCCTCGCCAACAGCGCGAAGCTCAGCCTCGAGGTCCTCGTCCAGGGTGACCCGGTGCTCCTCAACATCTACCACGTCATCAGCGTGAACCCCGCGAAGTGGCCGAAGGTCAACAGTGCCGGCGCGACCGCCTTCGCCGACTACGTCACGTCGGCCGCCGGGCAGCAGCTCATCGCGGGCTTCGGCTCGCAATTCGGCGGGACGCTCTTCGTGGCGGACGCCGGGAAGGCCGAGAGCGACGTCAAGTAGGCGTCATGGTCAGGGTTCGGGCGGCGAAACCGGTAGGCTTCGCCCCCGATGATCGGGTCGCTCGCCGACGGGGTCCAGCAGCTGCTCGCCGGGCTGGGCGGCGCCGACCTCGTCGAGATCACCCTCCTCTCGCTGGGCGTCTCGGGCCTCGCGACCGCCATCAGCCTCCTGATCGGGCTGCCGCTCGGGACGTGGCTCGCCCTCTCGCGGTTCCGGAGCCGCGGGCTCGTGCTCAGCGTCGTCAACACCGGCATGGCCCTGCCGCCGGTCGTGGTCGGCCTGTTCGTGGCGTTCCTGCTGTGGCGCAGCGGCCCACTGGGTGACCTCGGCCTGATCTACTCGCCGTCGGCGATGGTGATCGCCGAGGTGATCATCGCGACACCGGTCATCCTGGGCCTCACGGTCGCGGCGCTCGGGCAGCTGGATCCACGGCTGCGGCTCCAGCTCATGGGTCTCGGGGCTTCGCGTTGGCAGACGGTGTGGTGGCTCTGGCGGGAGACGCGGCTGCCGCTGCTCGCCGCCCTGATGGCCGGCTTCGGGAGCGTGATCTCCGAGGTCGGCGCGGCGATGATGGTCGGCGGCAACATCCTGCACCAGACACGCGTGCTCACGACCGCAATCGTCGTGGAAGTGGGCCGCGGTGAGTTCGAGAAGGCCGTCGGGCTCGGGATCGTCCTCCTGGCCCTCGCATTCGCCGTCAATGGCGTGCTTACCTGGGCCCAGCAGCGCGGTCCCGGGCGCCAGGACGCGAGCCGGTGACTGACCTCGTTGAGATTCGCGGCCCGGCCGGTCAGTCGCCACTCGCCGGCCCGCGCGAGCTCGCGGATCCGGCAGCACTCGTCGAGCTCCGCGACGCGGTCGTCGTCCGGGGCGCGCGCCCGGTCCTGACGATCGACCGCCTGGCCATCGCCGATGGCGCGACCCTCGCGCTCGTCGGCCCGAACGGGGCGGGGAAGAGCACGCTCCTGCTCGCCCTCGCGAGCCTGATCCGCCTGGGGCGCGGGGCGCTCTCGTTTCGGGGAATGCCGGTCGGGCGCGGCACCGAGCTCGCCTACCGTCGGCACATCGGCCTCGTGCTGCCTGATCCGCTCCTGCTCGACACCACCGTCTTCGCGAATGTCGCGGCGGGGTTGCGCTTCCGCGGCGTCCCGTCCGCGAGCGTTCGGCCGCGCGTGACGGAATGGCTGGGGCGGCTCGGGGTGGCGCACCTGCACGACCGCCCGGCGCGCCAGATCTCCAGCGGCGAGGCCCAGCGGGTGAGCCTGGCCCGGGCGCTCGTCCTCGAGCCCGACCTGCTCCTCCTGGACGAGCCCTTCGCGTCGGTCGACGCGGCCACCCGAGCGCGCCTCCTCGACGATCTCGAGGGCCTCCTGCGCGAGACGCACGTCGCGTGCGTGATCGTGACCCACGACCTCGACGAAGCCGTGCGTTTGGGCGACCGGATGGCTGTCATGGTCGCGGGGCGCATCCGCCAGGTCGATACGCCCGAACGGGTGCTCGCCGCGCCGGTCGACGAGGACGTGGCGACATTCGTTGGCGCCGAGACACGCCTGCCGGGCCGGGTCGTGTCGAGCGAAGAGGGCGTCGCCGTTGTCGACGTCGGGGGAAGCCAGGTCGAGGCCGTCTCCGCGCTCCCGCCCGGCCGCGCGGTCCTGTGCTGCCTGCGCCCGGAGGACGTGACGCTCTGGTCCGTGGACCCGGGGGCCGTCCCGACGAAGGTCGTGTCGAGTGCCCGGAACCAGCTGACCGGGCGCGTCTCCCGAATGGTGGCCCAGGGCTCGCTCGTGCGCGTGAGCATCGATTGCGGGGCGACGCTGGTCGCAACGATCACGCGCGCCTCGGCCGCGGACATGGGGCTCGCAGAGGGGGCCACCGTCCTCGCGACGTTCAAGGCATCGGCCGTCCACCTGATCCCGCTGGCTGGCTGACCGACACCTTGGGCCCGCCCGAACTCAGCCTCCGCCGATCACCGGGAAGATCGCCAGGATGTCGCCGGCGGCAGGACAGAAGTCGAGCTCCACGTGGCGGGCGTTGACGAGCACAACCCCGATCTCGGCGACCGGGATCTTCAAATCGCGAGCGATCTCTGCGACTGTCGTGGACGGCGGGTAGTCCCGCGTCTCGACCGCGAAGCGACCCTTCTGGAACGACGCGAACAACTTGATCGTCACGCTCACCGCCTGGCCCGGAGTCAGGGTGAAGTCACCCGGAGCGAGACCCATCTTGCCTCGGGATCGTCGGTCGCGTCGTCGACGTCGTCGGCGCACCACGCCCGCAGCGTGGCGGTCGCCTCGCAGCGATCGACCATGACGCCGCGCTGCAGGAGCGCCGGGCCGATCTCCCGGAGGACCGTGTTGAACAGCTTCAGCCGGACCGTCCCGGGCGGCCCGTCGCCCTCGTCGCGCTCGCCGTCCCCGGCCTTCCAGCTGATCTCCGAGCGCATCGCGGAGTAGAAGCCACCCCTGCGCAGCGTCGCGCCCACGAGCCCGGGCATCGCCGCGGAGAGGGTGAGCGTCGAGCCTGGCCGAACGATCGCGGTCGTGAGGTCATCGACCACGGAGCCGTCCAGGAACACGGTCGCGATCCGGTCCCGAATGTAGGCGGGATCGATCCCGAGCTGCCCGGTGAGGAAGTCGCCGACCGGGCAGCTCGCCGCGATCGGACAGAAGACGCCGCGCTGGAGCAGCCCGCTGAAGTCCGACCAGCGCGGCCCGCCGGAAGAGATCGTCACCAATGCATGCTGTCACCGCGCCGTCCGCTCCGTCATGTGCCGGATGGACCGTGCGGGCGCGGTCGCGGAAGGTCCGGTTCATTCCCGCAGATCAGCTTCCGGCCGCCTGGGGCCCATAGCCGCGCGACAACGGGCCGCTCGGCACATCCGCGGCTGCGGCAGCAGATGGCACGGTCTGCTGACTGCGACCCTGTACCCGGAGAGCCCGACTCGTGATGCTTCCCCCACGAGTCCCCGCCGAAACGGTCGACGCGCCGACGGCTGATCCCGCCGGCGAGTTCGAGCGCGCCGTCCTCGATCACCTCTACGAGGGCGTCTACTACGTCGACCGGGCGCGCCGGATCCGGTACTGGAACGCCGGCGCGGAAGGGCTGACCGGGTATTCGGCCCCCGCCGTCGCCGGTCAGTTCTGCTACCAGAACCTCCTCAACCACGTCGATGCCACGGGCAAGCAGCTCTGCCGATCCGGAAATTCGCTATCGGCGACCATGCGCGACGGCGTGCCGCGCGAGGCCGACGTCTTCCTGCGCCATCGCGAAGGCCACCGGGTCGCGGTCCGGGTTCGCACGACCCCCGTGCGGGATCGCGAGGGCTCGGTGATCGGTGCGGGCGACCCGGAGTCCCCAGGGTCGTAGCCGTCGTCGCGCCGCGGCCGCAGCCGAGTTCGCGCCGGGCTCGCAGCCGTGGTCGCGGTCGGCTCGCAGGTCAGGGCGCGACGGCCACCTGGGTCCACGCCGCGCCGAGCGCAACCGGGAGCATGACCAGGATCAGGAGCATGGCGATCGCGATGAGGAGCGAGCTGCGCAGCGCAGCCGCCGCGATCTGCCTGAGCTCCGGACCCATGGGCCGGTGACCGAGCGGTCGGAGCGAGGCCCGCCCGCCCGGAACGGCCAGTCTCGCGGTCGTCATGACAGGCCCGGCGTGGCGCCGAGGGTCACGACGACGATGATGAGGACGCCGAGGATCCCCAGGAGCAGGCCGACAACATCGAACTCATCGCGTCGAGCACCGCGCCGCGCCGGAGCGGGCCCGGCGCGACCGGCGAGGTAGCTGCTGACCTCGCGTGCTTCAGCGGTGGTCATCTCCGGATCCCCCTGGAACGTCGTGCGCGTCGGTTCGTGGGTGTGGTCAATGGGCCTTCGGCCCGCGCAGCTTGTCCTGGACGTCTCCAAGGCCGCTCTGCGCGGCGCCCTGGACCTGCGTTGCCTTGCCGTGGGCCTGCTGCTTCCGGTTATGGGTCAGCTTGCCAAGGCCCTCTTCGATGGTGCCCTTGGCCTTGCTGACAGCGCCCTTGATGTGCTCGTCGGTCATGTCGACCTTCCGCATGTTCATGCCTCAAGTGTGTGGCCGGAGCACCGCAATGTCATGACGGTCGGTCATGTGGCGATGTGCGTTTCAGCGTCGTCGGCGTCGCACGGGGCCGAGGGTCAGCCAGTCGACGATCGCCCCAACGATCCAGGCCATCAACCGGAGGATCCAGTACACGATTGCCAGTGGCCACGCGATCAAGAGGAGGAGGATCGTGATCAGGCAGCCATGGTCCCCGCCTCGGCGAACGACCACGATCTGGGGACGCTCCCTACCCACGCTTCACGCCGTTTCCGTGTCGCATCGAACCCGTCACGGCTCGCCAGGGTTCGTCGCGTTTCGGCCGGACGACCGTCACCGGCTCGAGGATTTCCGGGATAGCTGGCTGGACCGGCCGCGCGACGAGAGTGTCCGCGACGACCTGCTCGACCGGCCGCGCGACGATTGCCGCACCCATCGCAACGGCCGGCGCAATGCTCGCCGCGATGACCAGGCGCCGCTTGCCGGTGAGGAAGAGCCCGGCGCCGATGCCGACCGAGCCCGCCGCGAGCCACTGGAGGGTCGGGTCGGGGAGAGTCTGGAGCGAGCGCGCCGCGTGGCGCGCGCCGGTCCTCGTCGCATCGAGCGTGCCCGGTACACGCCCGACGAACGTCGTGGCGGCCGCCCACGCCGACGAGATCGCTCCCGACAGATGCGCGGCGACGCCGGCGCCGCGCTGCCCGGGGTCCGCGCTCGGCGTCCGGTCAGCGCGAGAGCGCCGCCCGGACTTGGTGCCCTTCATCGCTCGCGCCTGCCGGAGCTGACGTCAGCGGCGAAGGAGGCCACGCGAACCGGTCGCGAGGTGGACCACGAAGATGACCAGGATCGCCCCGAGGGTCGCGATCACGACGCTCTCGATGTTGATGCCGCTGACGTCGCCCTTGTGGAAGACGGCCTGGGCCAGGAAGCCGCCGACCAGGGCGCCGACGATGCCCAGCACGATCATCATCAGCAGGCCCTCACGCGCGCGCATGACCTGGCTGGCCAGGAAGCCGGCGATCGCGCCGACCACGATCCAGGCGATGAAGCTCATTGCATGTGTTCCTTCCGGGTGCGCGGCCTGCCGTCGGCCGACATTGTTCGCGGACGGAGCTCCGCCCGACTGGCGACCGCCCTGCGGTCAGGTGCGCGGGGCGCGTGGGCCGGTCAGGCGGGCTCGCGCCGGAAGATGCCCACTGCCCAGAGCACGATCAGCTCGAGGAGCGACCAGCCGACGAAGGCCAGGACGGCGGCGACATCGAGCACCGAGCCCGCGGCGTGCAGCGAGTCCTTCCCGAGGATCCCGACGAATGGCGCCACGAACAGCTGGCTGACGTTGAGGATGCCGGACACGAGGCCGTTGGCTTCCCGCGCGTCCAGCAGCAGCAGGACGATGCGCGCCCCGATGACGATCTGGATGAGCCCGAAGACGAGCACGATGATCCGGCGGGTCATCTCGGGACCACCGGGACTCGTCCTCGTGACGTGCTGGCTGTCCGTCCGCACGGTCTCCTGCGACACGGATGGTGCGACTGGCTGCGCCGCCGCCGGGAGCGGCGGCTGGCCCGCCGTCGCGAGCGGCGCCTCGGCCGCCGTCGGCGTGCGTTCCTCGGTGACGACCGTTCGGTCAACCCGATCGATGCTCATGACGTTCTCCTCGTGCGCGACTGAAGGGCGCTCCACCATGGCCGGCGACTGGGCCGGTCACGGCCATTCATCCCCGTGCCGTCAGCACGCAGGAAGCGATCTGGTTCCACTGCTCATTGCCTTCGCCCACTTCTGAGCGTGATGGCAGTGTGTGGTCCGGAGACGTGTGCGTCATGACGGCCCGTCATGCGCCGCCCGACGCTCCTCGACGACGGCGCGTCGGGCGGCCGGGGCCCGCGAGCGTGCGACGCGCGACCGGAATGGCGGCCTCGCGTGCGGCGGGCGGCCGGGGCTCGCGTGCGCGCGATGCGCGGCCTGAACGGGCGTCCACCGCGCCGCGCCGCTGCCCGGGTGGTGGCGGTTCGCGATGCCGTTG
>Ga0209014_10000793_pt1 | contig 18498 bp, 18 predicted proteins | sample BarGraNGADG00212_FD_184491 | JGI IMG/M metagenome (GOLD analysis project Ga0209014, IMG submission 184491) | Arctic peat soil microbial communities from Barrow, Alaska - Barrow Graham LP Ref core NGADG0002-212 (SPAdes) (version 2) | ecosystem: Environmental > Terrestrial > Soil > Wetlands >...
CCGGCTGGCCGACGCCATGGAGATCGCCCGCCGTGCCCGGCACATCGCTGTCCAGAGTGCCGTAGCCGGAATGGTGATGTCGTTGATCGCGATGGGTGTCGCGGCCTGGGGATGGCTGGCCCCGGCCGCTGGTGCCCTGCTGCAGGAGGGTATCGACGTCGCGGTCATTCTCAACGCGCTCAGAGCACTTCGGGGCGGACGCAACGACGGCGTCAAGTTGACACCGGACACCGAGGCCATGCTGCACCGCTTCGCCGCCGAACACGACGTACTGCGCGACGCGTTACCGCCGATACGAGAGGCGGCGGACCTGCTGGTCCGTGGAGCCTCACCGGAGGCCGTCGAGGCCTTGCGTCGGGTGCGCACCGATCTCGTCGAGCGGTTGCTGCCTCACGAGCGAGCAGAGGAGGCCGAGTTGTATCCAGCGCTCGGCGAACCGCTGCACAGCGCCTCGGCGACCGGGCCGATGAGTCGCACGCACGCCGAGATCGAGCGGCTCGCTCGCCGGATCGGCACTCATCTCGACGCGGTCGACGTGGACGGTCACCTGAGCGAGGATCACGTGGAGGACCTGCTGGCCTGCTTGTACGGACTTCACTCGGTGCTGGAGCTGCACTTCGTCCAGGAAGAGGAGAACTACTTCGCCCTCGCCGCCGACTAGCTGGAGTAGGCATAGTGATGACCAGTACACGCGAACATGACGCCCCGCATGACCTAGGTCACGGTGGCGAGCCGTTGAAGCCCGATCAGTGGGTCGCGAGATTCGGTCGCACCGAACGCTTTGCCCATTGGTGGACCGTGCTGATGTTGGGGGCCGCGATCCTGACCGGGCTCGGGATGGGCGACGACGCCCGATCGGGTGCGCTGTGCTGTTCGGCGATCGCCGGTCGTTGCTCAGATCGAGTCGTCAGCTGTTCGGCTTCGACAAGCGCGACGCCGCGTGGTTGCGCAACCGCGTGCGGCGGCGCCCGGATCGCGAAGGTGAGCCTGCGTGGGGGATGTTCAACACCGGCCAGAAGGTACTGGCCTGGGCGCTTGGTGTATCGGTCGCCGGGGTGATCATCACCGGCGTCCTGGCGTGGTCAGCCCATTCGGAGGAGGGTGGTCCGCACGGCGCTGCCGTAGTCGTCACCGCAGTACTGCTCAGCGCGCACGTGTTCATGGCAGTCGTGAATCCCGCGACGCGACCGGCGCTGGCGGGCATGGTGTTCGGGCGGGTCCGCAGGTCGTGGGCGGCGAAGCATCACGGCGAGTGGCTGGCCGACCGCGACGATCAGGACAGCTGACGTTCGCGCAGGCGTGCCTCTTGCACCGGGTCGAAGTACTGTCCGCAGACTCGGCAGACGGTCTCGGCGCTGAAGAAGCCCCAGTCGTTCTCACGTTCGCGATGGGGGTGGGTGCACTCCGCGCGCTGTTCGATGACCGGCGTTCGATCGTCCACTGCTCCACCTCCACGCCGCGACGCAAGACCGGTGAGTCGCGTAATCGCAACAGTGTAGAACACAATGGTTGACAATATTGTCAGGTAGTGGATGGATGTCCGCGTCGAAGCGTCGAAGCGTCGAAGCGTCGAAGCGTCGAAGCGTCGAAGCGTCGAAGCGTCGGCGAGTCCGAGCTCCGGGGTTGTCTCTTCCTGAATAAGTATTGACATACTAAAGTCGTCAGTCGGGCGGTCAGACATCGAACAGCCGTGCGATCCGGTCAGGCCAGGATCGATCTCCGGTCGCGGTCGAAGGGCCCACGAGGAAGAGGCATCGATCCGTGTCGACACCGCTGTACAAGATGAAGGCCGAGTTCTTCAAGACGCTGGGCCACCCGGCTCGCATCCGGGTCCTCGAACTGCTCGTCGATGGCGAGCGTTCGGTGGGTCAGTTGATTCCGGCGGTCGGCCTCGAGGCGTCGAGCCTGTCGCAGCAGCTCGGCGTGCTCCGCCGGGCCGGAGTCGTCGTCGCCCGCAAACAGGGCAACACCGTGATCTACGCCCTGGCCTCCGACGACATCGCCGAACTCATGGTGCTTGCCCGAAGGGTGCTTGCCGAGCTGCTCACCGACCAGGTCGGCCTGCTGAAGGACCTGCAGGCCAGCACCCGAGCGGCGGCACGAGCCGGCCGCCGCTAGGGCGCCTGCGTTCAGCCCAGCCGATCGAGCAGAACCTGGTACTCCTCCCACAACTGCTTCGGCAGATGTGTCCCGAAGGTGTCCAGGTGGTTCTTGATGAGCGGGGCTTCGTGCGCCCAGACATCGTGATCGACGCCGAGAAGCATGTCGATGTGCCGCTCGTCGAGGGTCAGGCCGTCGAGATCGATGGCCTCGCGTGTCGGCAGGTTGCCGATCGCGGTCGGCCGGGAGTCGGCCTGGCCGTTGAGGCGGTCGACGACCCACTTGAGCACGCGGCTGTTCTCGCCGTACCCCGGCCACAACCACGTTCCGTCGGTGTCCTTGCGGAACCAGTTGACGTAGTAGATGCGCGGCAGCTTCTCGGGGTCCGCCTGCTCGCCGATCTGGAGCCAGTGCGCGAAGTAGTCACCCATGTTGTAACCGCAGAACGGGAGCATGGCGAACGGATCGTAACGCAGTTCGCCGACCTTGCCTTCGGCCGCGGCGGTCTTCTCCGACGCGACACATGCGCCGAGGAAGACGCCGTGCTGCCAGTCGAACGACTCGGTGACAAGTGGCACGGCCGAGGCCCGCCGACCGCCGAAGAGGATGGCCGAGATCGGCACCCCCGCGGGATCCTCCCATTCGGGCGCGATGATCGGGCACTGCGCGGCCGGGGTCGTGAACCGTGAGTTCGGGTGCGCGGCGGGCTCGGAGGACTCCGGCGTCCAGTCCCGACCCTTCCAGTCGATGAGGTGCGCGGGTGGGGTGTCGGTCAGCCCCTCCCACCACACGTCACCGTCGTCGGTGAGTGCGACGTTGGTGAAGATGCTGTTGGAGTGCAGCGTCTCGATGGCGTGGAGGTTGGTGGACTCGCCGGTGCCCGGCGCGACACCGAAGAAGCCGGCCTCGGGGTTGATCGCGTACAGGCGGCCGTCGGCACCGAAGCGCATCCACGCGATGTCGTCGCCGATGGTCTCGACCTTCCAGCCGGGGATGGTCGGACGGAGCATCGCCAGGTTGGTCTTGCCACAGGCTGACGGGAACGCGGCGGTGATGTAGCGCGGCTCGCCCACGGGAGGCGTGAGCTTGAGGATGAGCATGTGCTCGGCGAGCCAGCCCTCGTCTCGTGCCATCACCGAAGCGATTCGAAGCGCGTAGCACTTCTTGCCGAGCAGGGCGTTGCCGCCGTATCCGGAACCGTACGACCAGATCTCACGGGTTTCGGGGAAGTGCGAGATGTACTTGGTCTGGCTGCACGGCCACGGGACATCGGTGGCGTCCGCCGACAAGGGGGAGCCGACGGAGTGGACGGCCTTGACGAACGAGCCGCGCTCCTCGATGAGGCGCAGCGCGGGCTCGCCCATCCGGGTCATGATCCGCATGGACACCGCCACGTAGGCGGAGTCGGTGATCTCGACGCCGAGCTGCGAGATGTCGCCGCCCAGCGGGCCCATACAGAACGGAACGACGTACATGGTCCGTCCGGACATGCATCCGTCGAACAGCTCGGAGAACACCGAGTGCATCTGTGCGGGCGCCATCCAGTTGTTCGTGGGCCCGGAGTCTTCCTCTTGCCCCGAGCAGATGAATGTCCGGTCTTCGACCCGCGCTACGTCGCTGGGGTCAGAGTTGGCTGCGAAGCTGTTCGGCCGCTTGGCAGGGTTGAGTGGGGTGAGGGTGCCGCGTTCGACGAGCAGGGACGTGAGACGCTGCCACTCCGCGTCGGATCCGTCGCACCACTCGACCCGGTCGGGCTTGGTCAACGCCGCGATCTCGTGCACCCAATCGACCAGCGCAGTGTGGCTGGTCGGGGCCTCGCTCCCACCGTGTACGGACATCCAGGACTCCTCGTCGGCCTCGTGCTTTGACTTGTGGACAGACTAGCTAGTGACTTGACGAATACTGAAACTGTGCACTATGAGACTTACGTCATTGGAAGGAGCGCGCGGGGCTCGCGCGTCACAGGTCGTTCCCGGCGTATGAGAGGTTGAAACTCTTGTTGGCCAGCGGAAAATCGGGGACGATCGTGTCCGCGATGGCCACGGGAAGTGCCGGCCAGTTGAACCAAGACGGGTCGACGATCTTGGTGCGCGTGATCCGGTTGTCAGGGTCGAGCTCGACGCGATGCACGATGGTGCCTCGCCATCCCTCGACGATACCGACCCCGCTGCGGAACGGTGCAAGTCGGTCGCGAACCGACGTGGTGTCGACCGGAGGCTTGGCGAAGCTGAGCGTGCCGTCCGAACCGTCGATCAGGTGGCAGGCAAGGTCGACGGAAGCCGCGAACTCGTCCCGTCGGGCCAGGTACCGGGCCAGCACATCGCCGGATTGGGCGAAGCTCGGCTTGATCGGCAACTCGACGGTCGGATGGTCGATTCGAGCGTCGACCTGCACTCCGCTGCTGCGTGCGACGTAGCCCAGGCAACCGAGATAGCGCGCTTGATGGTCTGCCAGGACGGCGGTGCCGGCGAACCGATCGCGTACGACGCTGTTCGCGAGCGTCAGGTCGGCAATCTCGCTCAGGTCGTCCGCTATTGCCCTGAGTTCGGCCGTCGACGGCAGTGTTCGTAGCGAGAGGCCCCCCGGCCGGACGCCGTCGCGCAGAAGGCGATGGCCGGTGAGGGTGTCGTTCAGACGCAGCAACTGTTCACGAATGCGCTGAGCATGCGAGTTGGCGATGCCGAGCCCGACGTCGTTCGCGAGTGCCCCGATGTCGGTGGCGTGGTTGTACAACCGTTCGAGCTCGACGAGCAGGGCGCGCATGCGGTGCACAGGTTCGGGCACCGCGAGGCCGAGGGCGTCCTCGACAGCCAAGCTGTAGGCAAGCGCGTGCGCGACGGAGGTGTCGCCACTGATCCGTTCGGCGAGGTCGACGGCTTCGAGGGACGGCCGGCCTTCGAAGAGCTTCTCGATGCCGCGGTGGGTGAACCACAGGCGTGCTGTGAGCTTGAGAATGGTTTCGCCGACGACGGAGAAGCGGAAGTGCCCAGGTTCGATCAGACCGGCGTGCACCGGCCCCACGGGGATCTCGTACACGCCAGGTCCGTTGACGGCGACGAACGGGTACGACTCCCTGTCGATGAAGGGAGCGGGCGCCTGGGCGTCGTGGCGCATCGGATGCCACGTCTCGGGCCAGTGCGCATGCCTGACGAGCCTTCGTGGCGCCGGGTGCCCGAGGGGGACGATGCCGAACAGATCGGCCATCTCGCGTTCGAATCGGCTTGCGACGAAGGATTGGTCGGCGAGAGACGGTACCTCGGGGTTCTCCTTCGACACGCGCACCTTGAGCTCGACGCGACGGTCGGGTGAGCCCGCGAGAAAGAGGTAGACGACGCGCAGCAGCGGCCCGTCGTCGTGGGCCGCGACGAGAGCGAGCCGGAAACCGGCTGCGAACAGCGCGGCGGCTTCGGTTGCCAGCTCGTGGGCGCCGATAGGGCGCATGACGCGGTGCGCGCCGGCGTACACGCCGGCCGGCATGGCGGCGCTCATCCGCTCACGCCGAGCGTCGTTGCGGCCAGGTGGAACAGGTGCACGAGCGGTCCGCCGGTGACGCCGAGCATCAGGCACGCGCTCATCCCGACGAGCAGCGTGGCGCCGGCGGCACCGGACAGCCTGACAAGCGGCGCGTCCGCGGCGGGCTCGCCGAACAGCATCCGGCTGGTGTTGTGCACGAGCGCGCCGAACGCGATCGTCATCACGATCAGCACGATGCCCAGGACCCACGCGAGGTGCGCGCCGGCAAGGCCTCGGGCGATCGACAGTTCGCTGGCGAACATCGCGAAGGGCGGTAGCCCGAGCAGCACGACGATTCCGACCGCGAAGGCACTTCCGAGCAGCCGTGATCGGGCAAGCAGACCTGTGACGTCGGCGATCGCGGTGGAGTCGTGCGCAGCCTGGAGGTGTCCCGCCGAGAGGAACAGCAGAGTCTTGGCGATCCCGTGCGCGAGGACGTGCAGCAGCAGGGCCGCGATCGCCAGCGTGGTTCCGGCTGCCGCGGCGATCGCGATCAGGCCCATGTTCTCCATGGACGAGTAGGCGAGCATCCGTTTGAAGTCGTGCTGGCGCACCAACAGCGCCGCCGCGATCGTGACGGTCAGCAACCCCACGACCAGCAGACCGGTGCGCATGAATCCGGTTCCCAGCGCGATATCGACGATCGCCTTGATGCGAAGCAGTGCCGAGAACGCGACCGCCAGCAGGACTCCGCTCATCAGCGCGGAAACCGGTGCGGGCGCTTGACTGTGCGCGTCCGCGAGCCAGGTGTGGAACGGAGCGAGACCTGCCTTCGTGCCGTACCCGATGAGCAGGAGCCCGGCAGCCATCCGGACGACGCCGGAGTCGAGGTGAGCGGCGTGCGCGCGTAGTACGTCGAAGTCGAGGGCGGAGGCCCCGAGCCCTGCGTGACGTCCCGCGAAGTACAGGAGCACGGTGCCGAGGAACGCAAAGGCGATGCCCAGCGAGCAGATGATCACGTACTTCCAGGTGGCCTCGAGGGCCAGCCTCGTTCGACGGTGCCCGACAAGGAACGCGGTGGCGATGGTCGTTGCCTCGATCGCCACCCACAGCACGCCGAGGTTGTTGGCGAGCACCGCCAGCGACATCGCCGCCAGGAACAGTCCGATCAGGACGCCGTAGATGCGTGCGCCTCGGTCGGTGGTGTGGGCGTGGGCCAGCTCGTGGTCGATGTAACCGATGCTCGCCCAGCAGCTCAGCGTGCCCACCGTGCCTACGACGATCAGCATCGTGACGCTGAGGGCGTCTGCGCGCAGCAGATGTCCGAGACCGACCTGCGGGTGGGTGCCGACGCGGAAGCCGAGGACGATCCCACAGGCCAGCACCGAGACCGCGGCGAGCACGACGGCCCAGGCGCTGAGCCTGCGCCAGCCGATGACGGCGGTCGTCGCCGCGGCGGCGGCCGGGGCGAGGATGGGAACGAGCAGCAATGTCGTCATAGGTCCCGAAGCTCCGTGAGCTGGTCAAGATCCGTGTCGCCGAAGGTGTGCCGCAGCTGTCCGGTGAGGACACCCAGGATCAGCACCGCGAACAGCACGTCCAGCGACGCGCCAAGCTCGACGATGAGCGGCACACCAGCCGTCGTCAGGAAGGCGGTGGCGGCGATGCCGTTGTCGACCATGAGGAAGCCGACGGCCTGAGACACGGCCCGCCGTCGGCTGACCATCACGAACACGCCCAGCAGGACCACCGCGAGCGCCGCCGGAACGGCACGGGTGGCCGTCGAAGGATCGAGCGAGACCAACGGGCGGCTGATCGCGAACGCCGTCACGATCAGGCCTCCCGCGACGAGCAGCGACGCGGTCGTGTTGAGAAGAGGGGTGCTCTCGCGACGGTCCTCTGCCTCGGCACCGACGGCACGACGGAGCAACCAGGGCAGCAGCCCGACGCGCAAGGACGCGATGGCGATGCCGACCGCGACGAGGGCGCCGTCGTGTTGGTGGATGCCTTCGACAAAAGGAAACGCCGCGAGCGCCGCGCCCTGCCAGGCAAGCAGCCGCACCAGCGACCGCAGCTCTCGACGCCAGACGATCATGACTCCGGCAAGCATGAAACCGCCCGCGGTGAGATCGATGGCGTTCGCGTAGGTCGAACTCATCGTGGGTTCAACCCCGTCGCTGCGAGACCGGGCCCGGTCATGTCGACCCACCGAGCGCGGGAACGAAGAAGTACGACGCGGTCACCGCGAGGAGCCCGAGCAGGAACGACCCGGCGAGCAGTTCGGGCACCCGGAACAGCCTGAGCTTCGCCATGAAGACCTCGCCCGCGGCGAGCACGGTCGAGAGGATCGCGACCTTGATCACCAGTGCGGCGGCACCGACGAGAACCCCCGCCACTCCCGGGTGATCGCCACCGATGCCCCACGGCAGGAAGAGGTTTGCGAGCAGCGACAGCAGGACCGTCAACCGCATCCCACTCGCCCACTCCACGAGGGCGAGGCGCGGGCCCGCGTACTCCAGCACCATCGCCTCGTGAATCATCGTGAGTTCGAGATGCGTGCTGGGATTGTCGACGGGCAGCCGGCCCGTCTCGGCGATGATCACGATCGACAGCGCGACGAACGCAAGCAGACCCGCCGGAGAGACGACCTGACCGGGATGGTGCTGAGTCGTCGAGACGATCGCGGCCAGGTTGGTGGAGCCGGCCGGGATGGACAACGCGAATACGGCGAGCATGATCGTGGGTTCGACCAGCGCGGCAACCGTAAGTCCGCGGCTTGCGCCCATGCCTCCGAACGCGGTTCCGGTGTCGAGCCCGGCAAGGCCCAGCGCGACGGTGCCGATGAAGAGCAACCCGACCACGGCGAACAGGTCGATGCTGGAGTCGAGCGGCGAACCGGTCGCGAACAGCGGCGCGGCCACCGCGATCAGCAACGCGCTTCCGGCGATGACGGCAGGGGCGAAGGCGAACACCACCGTCGTGCCGTTGGGTGTGACGACTTGCTTGCGGAGCAGCTTGCGAAGGTCACGCCAGGGTTGCCCGATCCCACCACCGGCGCGGCCTTCCAACCGTGCTCGCACCTGTCGCATGCCGCCGACGACGAACGGAGCGCCGGCGGCTACTCCGACGCCCTGCAACGCCGCGGCGAACACGCCACCGGCGGTCATCGCGCCGCCACCAGGACGAACAGCAGTCCGAGCGCACCGTAGGCGAGGTAGAGGTGCACGCTGCCGGAGTGAGCGCGGCGGACCCAACCGGCCCACGCCAGCACGCCACGCACCACCGGCCGGTAGAGGCGCTCTTCGATCGCGTCGGTGAACTGCGCGCGGTACGCGACCTTCTCGACGAGGTACCGGGACTCGGCGTAGTGGCTGATCTCGACGTCGGTGTCCGGGCGCAGCACGTCGTCGAACACTCGCTGCAGCGGCTCGGCGAAGGACGTCGCGGTGTACTGCATGCGCGGGGTGAGCGTGTCGGCACCGCAGGCCCACAGCGGCACGGTTGCGGGCTCGGGTCGGTGCCGGGCGCCCCACTGCGCCAGGGCGATCACGGCAAGAACCGCGACTGCCAGAGCCGCGGCGAGCAGGGCCGGTGACATCGAGCCGGCACCGGGCAGCCGGAGCATGACACCGAGGCGAGGCGTGTTCGGCACGGCGATTCCCGACAAGGTGTCCAGAACATGTCTGAGGGCAGGCCCCACGGCGACGGGAGCGACGGCCAGAACCGCGCACACAGACGCGGCCAGAGTCATGCCGATCACCATGCTGGGCGTCGCTTCGCGCGCCTTCGCCGCGCCTTCGGATCGGGGTCGGGCGAGGAATCCCAGGCCGAATGCCTTGACCATCGCCGCCACGCCGAGGCCGGTGGTCAGGGCGACCGCACCGACGGCAAGCGGCATGGCCAACGCCAGCGTGCTGTCACCGCCGCGAGGCGCGTGGATGAGTGCTTGCACGAGTAGCCATTCGCTCACGAAGCCGGCGCCGAGCGGCAGGCCGCACGCGCCGAGTGCGGCGATGCCGAACAGGACGGTGGTGGTCGGCATTCGTCGTGCGAGGCCGCCCATCTGATCCAGGTCGCGGAGCCCGGTGAAGGCGAGGACCGCGCCTGCGCATAGGAATGCGAGCGACTTGAACGCCGCGTGGCCGACGACGTGCAGCAGCGCTGCCGTCAGAGCGATCGCGGCCAGGTCTCTTGCACCGACGGAGCTGAGCAGGCTGGCAGCGCCGAGCGCCAGCACGATCAGGCCCATGTTCTCTGTGGTCGAGTACGCGAGCAGGCGCTTGAGGTCGGTGGCCACCGACGCCTGCAGCACCCCGTACATGGCCGAGGCCCCGCCGACGACCATCAGCGCAAGACCCCACCATCGCGGGCCGGGGCCGAGCAGCTGTGCGTCGAAGCGAACGATGCCGTAGATGCCCGCGTTGACCATTGCCGCGCTCATGAGGGCCGAGACGGGACTCGGCGCCTCGGGATGCGCGCGCGGCAACCACGCGTGCAACGGCAGCAGGCCGGCCTTCGATCCGAAGCCGATCACGGTGAGCACGAAGACGACCGATCGCGTGCCCGGTGACATCCGATCCAGGTGCGCGGCCAGGCCTGCGAACGTGTCGGCGCCGCTCGACGCCGACGCCACCAACAGGCCGGTCAGGATGGCGGCGAAACCGAGCTGGGTCAGCACGGCGTATAGGCCACCCGCGGTGCGCACCTCCGCGCGCCGATGGTGGGTGAGTACGAGCGCAAGCGAGGCGAGCGCCATCAGCTCCCACGCGAGCAGGAACGTCGTCACCGAACCTGCCATCGGCACCAGGAGCATCGCCGCGACAAACAGCGGCAGCACTGCGAGGGACAGTCGAGGTAGGTGCTCGTGGCGGGCGTAGCCGACGAGATACACACCGACCGGGACGGCGACGGCCCCGGTCACGGTCACGAACAGCCCGCCGAGCGGGTCGAGGTTCAGCTGGACCCCGACGAGCGGGACGAGCCATCCGATGTGCACCGAGGCGACCTTGTGGAACAACCCGGCGATGCCCAGCGAGATGCCGGCGACTCCCAGAGCGGCCGTGAGCCCGCCCGAGAGCACCGCTGCGCCGACGCGGCTCGGGTGGGCGATGACCTCGGGAGTTGTGTGAGGTGCGGGCGCGACGTCGACTGTGGTGCTCACCGATCGGTCACCGAGCGGATCGAGTCGATGATGTCCTGCGGCCGCGGGGGGCAGCCCGGCACAGTCACGTCGACGGGGATCACGTCTGCCACAGCACCCACGACCCCGTAGGCGTCGGTGAACATCCCGCAGTTGCGCGCGCAGTCGCCGACCGCGATGACTACTTTCGGCTGGGCAACCGCGTCGAATGTGTTGCGCAGCGGTTGAGCCATGTTGCGGGTCACGACGCCGGTCACCAGAAGAGCGTCGGCGTGCCGAGGTGAGGCGACGAGCCGGGCGCCGAATCGCTCCGCGTCGTAGACCGGCCCGAACGCTCCTGACACCTCGATCTCGCAACCGTTGCACGAGCCTGCGTCAACGTGCCGGATCTGCAGTGAGCCCGTGACTGCGGTCGGCGCGGCGACTGCGGGCCCGGGTGCGCCTGTGGCGGATTCGACGATCCGTCCGATTCGTTTGATCCTGCGCGGCCAGCCCATCGTCACCTCCCACCGCTGGAAACGAGCGCCGCCATCAGCCGGCGGACCTGGCGGCGGCCCGGCTGCTGGCTTTCAGGTCCTTCAGCAGGCCCACCTGGTCGTTGAGCAGTCCGGTGAGCAGCTTTCGGGCGACGGCGAGAAGCTCAGCCATGTCTGACGTGGCCATCGAGTAGATCACCGTCGTGCCCTGCTTGTCGGCGACGACGACGCCCGCTCTGCGAAGCACGCCGAGCTGCTGTGACATGTGCGACGCCTCGAGGCCGACCTCGCGTTGCAGCTCGCTCACCGAACGCGGCCCAATCGCCAGCAGTTCCAGAATCCGGATGCGCGCCGGGTGGCTGAGCGTCTTGAAGAACTCGGCCTTGAGCTTGTACAAGGGCGTCGCCATCCGGGCTCCTCTCTGGGTACGACCGTGCTGAATGAATCCTTCCATCGGATGACTAATTGACAAAATAATCAGATTGATAGATTGCTCACCTTCCGGGGGCCTGCCGCGATCGCGAGCAGGGCGGCGACGAGGGTGAGCAACTCGAGGAGCACGAGCGCCGCGCGGAATCCCATGGTTGCCTGACCCCGGCTGATCCGACCGATCGCGGGGGACGCGAGCGCATAGCAGGCGCCCGCGACCGCGACACCGAGCGCGGTGCCGATGCCTCGGGTCATGTTCATCACCCCGCTGACCATGCCCGCGTCTTCCCGGCGACCGGATCCGGCGACAGTGCTGTTGTTGGCCGAGATGAACAGCCCGAGGCCCATCCCGGTCAACGCCAAGGCGGCGATCAGGACACCGCGATCCATCGGCACGACCAGTGCGGCGGGCAGCGCCACCGCAACCATGGCCATGCCCGTAACCGTCGCGGATCGGGTCCCGAAGCGTTGGGCAGCGCGGGCGCCCACTGGGGCTGCGAGTCCCAATCCGAGCGGGAGCACGGTCAGCGTCAGGCCGGCGGCTCCGGCCGGCAGCAGGTACGCGTCCTCGAGGTACAGGGGGGTCACGAACAGCACCCCGAACAGGATCAGCTGTGCCACGAGACCGCCGGAGATACCCACCGCGAAGGCGCGCTCGGTAAACAAGCCCATGTCGATGAGCGGCGCGGTCCGCCGGTGTTCGAGCGAAGCGAACGTCGCGAACAGCACCGCGGACCCGGCGAGCAGCGCCACGACGCTGACGGGGCCGGTGCGTCGCGCCAGCAGTGACAACGCGAGTAGCAGGGCAGCCGACGCGGGCAGCAGTGTGGCCAACCCAGGCCAGTCGAACCTGGCGCGAGCCGCGCGCTCGCGCGTCCGAGGAAGGAGCAGCCACGCCAGCAGGATGCCGACAGCACCGGCGGGCAGGTTGGCGTAGAAGATCGATCTCCAGCCAGCCGCGGCGACGAGCAGACCGCCGATCGCCGGGCCCGAGGCGAGGCCGAGAGCCTGGGCGGCGCCTTGGACTCCGATCGCTCGATGAAAGTGCTCGGGGCGCACGGTCGTGCGGATCAGGGCGATGCTGTTGGCCTGCAGCATCGCTGCTCCCACCGCTTGCAGCACGCGCATGCCGATCAGGACGCCGAGGCTGCCGGACATCCCGCACCCGAGCGAGGCCGCGGTGAACACGAGGAACCCATATGTGTAGAGCAGCTTGCGACCTGCCATGTCGGCCAGCCGCCCGGCGGCCGCGACGGTCCCGACGAGCACGAGCAGGTAGGACAGCGCCACCCACTCGATCGCCGGCACGCTCACGTGGAGCTCGCGCCGCATGTTCGGCAGGGCGACGGTGACGATGCTGGCATCGAGTTGGCCCATGAACGCACCGACGCACACGGTGGCGACGGCGAGCCACGGCGCTCGGGGGTACTCCCTGATCCGCCGCGGCCGGCGCGGCTCAGTGAGCAGCTGGCGCCAGGGCATCGAGGTCATGGGCGCCCGTTGCGCGAAATAACATCTGACACAGAACTATTCTACCCGCAGACACGACTGGCTACGCTCGATGGATGCCGACACCTCTGCCCGCCGACGGCCGGCGGCAGCGTCCGCGTGGGACGAAGCCGTCCACCGAGCCGCCGACCGCCGCGGCGTGGCTGCTGACCGACGTCATCACCCGGTTGCGCCGGGTGCTTCGTCAGAGCATTCGCAGCGACTACCCGTGGGAGACGCTGCCGATGGCTCAGGTCGAGATCCTGCAGCGGCTGGCGGACGAACCGGGCTTGCGGATCAACGACCTCGCCGCCCGGCATCGGCTGGCGAACAACACGGTGAGCACGCTGATCCAGCAGATGGTCTTGGCCGGCCTGGTAACCCGCGACGCGGATCCGAGCGACCGCCGTGCCGTGCAGCTCCACCTGACCGGCGACGGCGAGCAGATGCTTGCCGACTGGCTCCAGGCGCACGAGGAACGTTTCGCGGCGGCGCTGGGGCAACTTCCGCCGTCGGACCGAGCGGCCGTTCTCGCCGCGCTGCCTGCGCTGTCGCGGTTGGCGGCCGGCATGGAGCAAGCTGACATCAAGCGGCGATGAAGCCGATGCGCACCGACGACTGCGGCAGACACGGAGAATGATGACGAACACGCCTTCCCTGACCTTCCTCGGTGGCGTCGGAACGGTCACGGGCAGCAAGTTCCTCTTTCAGGCGCCGGCTGCCAAGGTGCTGCTCGACTGCGGGCTGTTCCAGGGTTTGTCGTCACTTCGGCGGCGCAACTGGGATGCGCCGGGGTTCGAGTGGCGCGACATCGACGCGGTGGTGCTCACGCACGCGCACCTCGACCACTCCGGCTACCTGCCGCTGCTGGCGCGTCACGGTTGGTCCGGACCGGTCTACTGCACCGAGGGCACCGCGCGCATTGCCGAGATCATCCTCACCGACAGCGCTCACCTGCAGGAGGAGGAGGCACGGCACGCGAACGAGCACGGCTGGTCGAAGCACAAGCCGGCCCTGCCGCTGTACGACGCGCACGACGCGCAGCGTGCCTGCGGGCTGCTGACTGCGATCCCCTATGACCAGCAGACCCGGGTAGCCGACGGCGTCGACCTGACTCTCGGCAACGCCGGCCACATCCTCGGCTCGTCGTGGGCGCGCCTGGAGGTCGCCGACGGTGATGGCGCGCGCAGCGTGATGTCGAGCGGAGACCTCGGCCGGCCGGTGCATCCGCTGCTCGTCCCACCCGAGCCCAGGCCGGCCGTGGACACCATGCTGATCGAGTCCACCTACGGCAATCGGCAGCACGACCCCTCGGACTCGACCGAGCGCCTGGGCGAGCTGATTCGCCGTACCGCGCAACGGGGCGGAAGTGTGCTCATTCCGGCGTTCGCCGTCGACCGCACCGAAGTGTTGTTGCACGATTTGATCCAGCTGAAGCTGACCGGCCAGATCCCTGACCTGCCCATCGTCGTGGACTCGCCCATGGCCCTGGCCTGCCTGGCGGTGTACCGCGACGCGATGAAGAACCACTGGCCGGAGATACGCGCCGACGTGGATGACTCCGTGCTGTTCGAACCCGAGCACCTCGTCGAGGTACATACCGCCGAGGAGTCCGCTCGCTGGAACGACCCCCGCAATCCGGCCGTCATCGTGTCGGCGTCGGGCATGGCCAGTGGTGGCAGGGTGCTGCACCACCTGCGGTACATGCTGCCTAACCGTCGACATGCCGTTGCCATCGTGGGGTTCGCCGCCGAGGGAACCCGGGCGCGCCAGCTCGTCGATGGGGCGGCCGAGCTCAAGATCCACGGCAGGTACGTGCCGGTGAACGCGGAGGTCGTCGTTCTGGACTCGTTCAGCGCGCACGCCGACGCCGACGAACTGTACGCATGGGCCACCGCAGCTCCCGCGCCCGACACGTGCTTTGTCGTCCACGGCGAGCAGGACGCATCGGCCGCCTTCGCTGCCCGGTTGCACGACGATGCCGGCTGGACGGCGATCGTGCCACGCCCGGGGGAGCGGGTTCTGATCTGAACGGCGACGCGGCGTCTGAACGGTGACGTGGCGTCGTCGTGGTCGAGAGGCGCAGTCGCGTCGTCGCATGATCGCGTGCGAACCAGGCAGGAGAACCCGGACATGAGCAGACGGGCTGCCGGGAGGGATGGCAGCCCGTCGCTCGGACCATTGGCTTTCGCCTCAGCCCGTAAGCAACATATGCGGAAGGTCCTGGCGATGCGCTGTGAATGAGCTCTGTGCCACCGCTGCGATGCGGGTCGGCTCCCGATCACGACCGCTGCGCATCGCCAATGCGCGAGCAGGCGTGATACTTCCGTCATGACGTTTGGTCCTCGCGGTTGCGGCCGAAGGCCCGTGGTCCCGCCGGCATGCGTGTGATGGCGCCTTGATGTCGCAAACCGTGCGGTGGTCGGCGTTCGCGATCGGGTTGGCCGTCCTGCTCGTCACCTGGATGAGTGTCATCGGGACGTTGATCGTTCCGCGCCCGATCAACAGTCGTATCTCGCGGTACTCGGGCATCGGCGCGACCGTGCTGTTCTCGATGATCTGCCGGCCCCTGCACAGGTACCAGGCGCGCGACCGCGTGCTCGCCTGGCAGGCCCCGATGTCGTTGTTCCTGCGCCTGGTGGTCTGGGTCGGCCTGTTCGTCGTCTCGTACGCGTTGCTGCTGGTGCCGTTCCTGCACGGCCACGTGGGCCAGGCGTTCAGCGAGTCGGGGTCGGCACTGTTCACCCTCGGTTACGCGGCGCCCGACCACGTCGCGAACACGACCATCGTGTACCTCGCGGCGTTCTCGGGCCTGGTCGTGGTGGCCCTGCAGATCGGGTACCTGCCGACGCTCTACAGCGCGTTCAACCGGCGGGAGTCCGAGGTGACGCTGCTGGTTTCGCGGGCGGGAGCGCCGGCGTGGGGTCCTGAGCTGCTGGCTCGCACCCGCTTCGGTCTGGCCAGCGTCGACGGCACGGCCGAGATGGCTGAGCTGTACCGGACGTGGGAGCGGTGGGCAGCGGAGGTCGCCGAGTCGCACAGCACGTACCTGACGCTGTGCTGGCTGAGGTCGCCGCGTGAGGACGCCAACTGGTTGATCTCGTTGCTGAGCGTGATGGACGCTGCCGCCTTGCAGTTGTCGCTCAGCCCGTCGATCGTTCCCGCGCTGAGGGCCCGGCTGGTCCTGCGCATGGGGTTCACCTGCCTGAACCAGATTGCGCAGGCGGTGGGTATCGCGGTCGTCGAGGACGCCGACCCGGACGCTGCGATCGACCTGACGTTCGACCAGTTCGCCGGGGCCGTCGAGATGCTGCAGGGGTTGCACTATCCCGTCGAGGTTTCAGCCGAGCAGGCCTGGCCGCATTTTCGCGGCTGGCGGGTCAACTACGAGTCCGTCGCGTACGCGCTCGCTCGCGTGATCGACGCGCCTCCGGCCCTATGGAGCGGGCCGCGGCGGTGGGGCGGGGAGCCGCTGCCGCCGCGGCGTCCGACCAACCGGGTGGCTCGCGAGACGAGCGCCGACGATCCGCAGATGGTCCGTCGCGTCAAAGGCTAGGCAGTCCGGCGCCTGGCGTTCGCGATTTCGGTGAGCGCGCTCCGCACGTTGGGCCGGTGCTCGACCAAGGCACGGAATGGTGCGTTCTCGAGTCGGATGGCCTTGAGCGGAGCGAAGCTCGACACGGTGGCGTTTCGCAGCGCGCCGTGAATCAAGGCGGTCTCGCCGACAACGTCACCCGAGCGCACCTCTGCCACAGGCACTCGGTCACGGTAGACGCGCGCGCCGCCGCTGAGCAGCAGGTATGCGGCGTCGGCGGGCGTTCCTTCGTGCAGGAACGCCCAGTGATCAGGAACCACGGTCGGGACGCCGGCGCGGATCAACGCGACCACGTCCTCTCGGGAGCACCCGGCGAACGTGGGTCGAGTTCGCAGGTGATCGGCTACCCGGTTCAGTGCCCTGTTCCTGCGCCACGGCCCACTCGCCTGCAGGTCCTCGACCGACAGGTCGGCGATCGCTTCGTTCAAGCTGCTGTCTGACTCGCTGTCGATTATGTGCTCCTCATCCCCCCGTTGGCCTGATGCTGCGGTCAGGCCTGGATCCAGGTGACCATCCGGGCATTGCTGGTCGGTGACACTGAGGTAAACGCGGGTTCGTGCACCTCGCCCCGCGTCGCGCGGCCGTGTGCCCGCCAGGAACCGTGTGCCGCCAGGAATCGGGACTGTTGTCACTGGCGTCTGTGGGTCGGGAGTCGGCTGCGGCTCTTCGCGAACGTCGGCCCGAGGTCAGGCGTTCATCGGTCCAGGGCGGGCGAGTGGCGTCACGGCTTGGACGGTGTCTGGGTAACGATCACGGTAGACACCGGCTGCTTGATGCTGGGTCGCTGCGCGTGCGGGATGCGCTGAGCGATGAGCACCAGGGCGATGAGCACGATGACGGTGAGGAACACGGTGAAGGCGACCCCGCCGCCGACGTTCTTCACGTCTCCGTTACTCGACACGCTGAGAACTCTAGGGCGCGAGAGGCCGGTGGCGAAGCATTCGGGGCGTATGGGCGGTTCCGTACCCTGGATCGATGGACCACACGCCGACGGACGAGCGTCCGCCGCGTGGAGTCCGTGCGCGTCTGATCGAGACTCGCGGGAAGGTCAGGGCGGTTCCCGGCGGAGCGATGGCGTGGCGCATCGGCATCACCCTCGTCGGTGTCGCGATCGTCGTCGTCGGCGTCGTCCTGCTGCCGCTGCCCGGTCCCGGATGGCTGATCATCTTCGCCGGCCTCGGACTGCTGTCGACCGAGTACACCTGGGCTTCGCGTCTGCTGACTCGGGCGCACCGATTCGTCGCCGACTGGGCACGGTGGGTTGCCGGTCAGTCTCGCCTCGTCAGGCTCATCCTGGGAGGCGGCGCTTTCGTGTTCCTGGCGGCGCTGATCGCGGGTTCTTGGTACCTGTACACGCTGACGTGATCGTCCGGGCCGCGCGCATGTAGTCTAACTGGGCTTCGTTGGCCGTGCACTCGGCGGTCCGCGACGCGGGCGATTAGCTCAGCGGGAGAGCACTGCCTTCACACGGCAGGGGTCACTGGTTCGATCCCAGTATCGCCCACCCCGTTAGACCCCGGAATTGCTGGGATTCTCGGAGGTTCACTCGGGCACGTGCCAGATACGTGCCACAACCTCGAGGGACGGAGACCCAGCCATGACCACCAAGTTCGACGAGAAGCGCCGCGAGTACGCGGACAGTCCCGAGATGCTCGCATTCATCGACCGTGACGAGCGGCGCGAGGCGAACTACCCGAAGGTGACGCCACCGTGCCCGTCGTGGTGCCGGTCCGTCGAGATCTACGGCGCGAGGCAGCTCGCGACCTACGGCCACCCTCACGGCTACGACTCGCTGAGCGACGACGAAACCACCTTCT
>Ga0209014_10000794_pt1 | contig 18459 bp, 14 predicted proteins | sample BarGraNGADG00212_FD_184491 | JGI IMG/M metagenome (GOLD analysis project Ga0209014, IMG submission 184491) | Arctic peat soil microbial communities from Barrow, Alaska - Barrow Graham LP Ref core NGADG0002-212 (SPAdes) (version 2) | ecosystem: Environmental > Terrestrial > Soil > Wetlands >...
TGCGGCGGGCCGGAGGACGCGTGGCCCACGCCGACGCTCGCCTCGTCGCAGGCGCCGCGCTCGTGGTCGACGGCATCACCGGCATCGGGGGACGCGGTGGGCTGCGCGGCCCCGCGGCCGACCTCGCCGACGCGGCTGACGACGTGCTGACGCTCGCGGTCGACGTGCCCTCCGGCGTGGACGCCGATACCGGCGCGGCCGGTGACTGGGCGATCCGTGCCGACCACACCGTCACCTTCGGCGCCCTGAAGGCCGGTCTGCTGGTCGGACGGGGCGCCGATCTGGCGGGACTGGTGCGGCTCGTCGACATCGGCCTCGGCGCGAGGCTGCCTCCCGCGACGACCCACGTACTCGAAGCCGCTGATGTTCGAGCGGTTCTGCCTACGCCCGACGGGCAGGACGACAAGTACACGCGAGGCGTCGTCGGTGTCGTCGCCGGTTCTGCCCAGTACCCGGGAGCAGGGGTGCTGGCGACGGGTGGAGCTCTCGTGGGCGGGGCCGGGATGGTGCGCTACGTCGGACTCGTCCCCGACGCGATCCGCGCTCGGTACCCCGAAGTCGTGGTGCATCCGCACACGAGCATCCGCGAGGCACGAGTGCAGGCGTGGATCGTCGGGCCGGGTCTGGGGATCGATGATGCGGCGATGCGTCTGCTCGCCGAGGTGTTGGGCACCGACGCTCCGGTCATCGTCGACGCCGACGCCATCACGCTGGTTGGGCGGGCGCCTGAACTGGTCCGTCGACGCAGCGCGCCGACCGTGCTCACCCCGCACGATCGTGAGTTCGCCCGGATCGCCGACGGGCCCACCGACGACCGCGTTGCCTCCGTTCGCGCCGCGGCGCGCGATCTCGGTGCCAGCGTGCTGCTCAAGGGCAACGCCACGATCGTGGCCGACCGCGACGGCAGCGTGTTCATCAACCCGACGGGCACTCCGTGGCTCGGCACGGCCGGCAGCGGGGACGTGCTCAGCGGGCTGATCGGATCCCTGCTCGCGGCGGGCCTGGGTGGCACGCTCGCCGCGGCGGTCGGCGCGTACGTCCACGGTGTGAGCGGGCAGCGGGCAGCGGCGCACGGCCCGCCGACCGCGGTCGACATCCTCGACCAGGTGCGGCCCGCGATCGCCTCGATCGAGACGGACTAGCTGCTCGGTCCGCTGGTCCTGCTTTGCCTGTCGCTGGCACACTCAAGCGAAGAGCCGTTCGGGGGCGTTTGACAGACTGAACCGGTGCACCGCACCGAAGCTGTGATCGATCTCGACGCCATCCGTGCCAACGTCGCCATTCTGAAGGCCGCCACTCCGGCAGAGGTGCTGGCTGTGGTCAAGGCCGACGGCTATGGGCATGGCCTGCTGCCGTCGGCGCGTGCCGCGCTGTCCGGCGGCGCCACGTGGCTCGGGACGGCCGTCATCGACGAGGCCCTCCAGCTTCGTGCGGGCGGTGTCTCGGCGCCGGTTCTGGCCTGGCTGTGGACGCCGGACGAGAGCGAGTCGGTGCGCCGAGCAGTCGCCGACGACGTCGACCTGTCGGTCAGCAGCCAGGGTCAGCTCGACAGCGTGCGGGCCGCCGCGGCCGAGACCGGTCGCGCCGCCCGGATCCACCTCAAGATCGACACCGGCCTCACGCGCAACGGCTGCTACGTGACCGAGTGGCCAGAGCTGCTCGCGTCCTGTGCCAAGGCGCAGGCCGCGAGCGAGGTCGAGATCGTCGGCGCGTGGAGCCACTTCGCCTACGCGGACGAGCCGGGCCACCCCACAATCGCCCGCCAGATCGCCGCCTTCGGCGACGCGCTCGAGGTCGGGGCGCGGCTGGGCGTCGAGCCGCAGGTGCGGCACCTGGCCAACTCCGCGGCGACTCTCACGCTGCCCGCCGCGCAGTTCGATCTCGTCCGTCCGGGCATCGCCTGCTACGGCCTCTCGCCCGTGCCCGCACGCGGAGACTTCGGCCTGACGCCGGCCATGACACTGCGGGCTTCGCTCGCGCTGGCCAAACGGGTCGGGGCCGGCGAAGGGGTGTCGTACGGCCACATCTACACGACGCCGCGCGAGACGACCGTGGCGCTCGTCCCTCTGGGCTACGCCGACGGCATTCCCCGCGCGGCCGGCAACGTCGGGCCCATCGCGATCAACGGGCGCCGATTCACAGTCAGCGGTCGAGTCTGCATGGACCAGTTCGTCGTGGACGTCGGCGACCTGCCCGTATCGGCCGGAGACACCGCCGTGCTGTTCGGTCCGGGCCGTGCCGGCGAACCGCGGGCTCAGGACTGGGCCGATGCCACCGGGACGATCCACTACGAGATCGTCACCCGCGTCGGTCCCCGGGTCCCGCGTGTCTACGTGGGCGGGGACTGAGCGACGGATGAGCGGACCGTTGCACGGTCCGGGCCGGCCGGCCGGCCCGCGCGCGCCGCTCTCGCCGGAGCAGCGGGCCGCGCTGAGTGGCCCCGTCGTGACACTGCCCACCGTCGACGACACGCGGGCGTTCGGCGCCCGGCTCGCCGCCGTACTGCGCGCCGGAGACCTCGTGGTGCTCACCGGACCGCTCGGTGCCGGGAAGACCGTGCTCGTGCAGGGGATCGGCGCCGGGCTCGGGGTGCTCGGCAAGATCGTCTCCCCGACGTTCGTGATCGCGCGCACCCACGACGGCGACCTTCCGCTCGTACACGTCGACGCGTACCGCCTCGGCTCGCTCGACGAGGTCGACGACCTGGATCTCGATGTCGACGCCGCTGAGGCGGTGACGGTGGTCGAATGGGGCGCCGGGCTGGTCGAGCAACTCGCGGACTCGCGGCTCGAGATCTCGATCTCACGTGATTCGCTCACGGACGCGCGGACTGCTCGCCTGATGCCGTACGGGGGCGACTGGGCTGAACGCATCTCGTCGCTGACCGCATAAGGTCGTTCATCGTGCTTGTCCTCGTCATCGACACGTCCTCGGCTGCCGTCACGGTGGCGGTGCTCGAAGTGTCATCGGGACTCGGGGTGCGTGCCGAACGGGTGACCGTCAATGCTCGCGGTCACGGCGAACTGCTCGCGCCGTCCATCGCGGCCTGCCTGACCGAGGCAGGCGTGCGGCCGGATGGCCTGACGGCGATCGTCGCGGGTGTGGGGCCTGGCCCGTTCACCGGGCTGCGCGTCGGACTCGTCACGGCAGCGGTGCTGGGCGAGACGCTCGACATCCCCACCTATGGCGTCTGCTCGCTCGACGCGATCGGCGCGGCGTGTGCCGAGGATCAGGCACTGCTCGTCGCGACCGATGCCCGGCGCAAGGAGGTGTACTGGGCGCGATACGACAGCGGTGTCCGAGTCGCGGACCCGGACGTGTCGCGGCCGGCTGACGTGCCGGTCGAGGGTCTGACGGCCGTCGCGGGTGCCGGCGCGGCGCTGTACGACTTCGGGCTCACGGTGCGTCCGCTGCTGTATCCACCCGCCGCCGAACTCGGTCGGTGCGCCACCGAACGGTTGCTCGCTGGCGCGCCGTGCGAACCACTCACACCGCTGTACCTGCGCCGCCCGGATGCCGTCGCGTCGGCGACTTCGAAACGAGTCACCCAATGACCGACCACGGCGGTGGCGCCCGCGCCGAGGACGTGACGATCGTGGCCATGCGCACGGCGCACGTCGACGAGCTCATGCCGTACGAACGCGAGATGTTCGGGACCGAAGCCTGGACGGCCAGCGGCTACCTCGCGGAACTGGCCGACACCGAGCGCCGCACGTACCTGGTGGCGCAGGGTCCGAGCGGCGAACTCCTGGGATGGGCCGGGGTCATGGTCATCGCGGACTCTGCTGAGATCCTCACGGTCGGGGTCGTACCGGAGGCCCGGCGGCGCGGTGTCGCCCGCGCCCTCGTCCGTGAGCTCGTCCGCGAGGCGGTGCGGCGCGGCGCCGTCGAGGCCTTCCTCGAAGTGCGCGTCGACAACCCGGCTGCCCGGGCGCTGTACGCCGACGAGGGGTTCGCCGAGGTGGGCGCGCGCCCCGGTTACTACGACGCCGGGCGTGTCGACGCAGTGGTGATGCGCCGTGAGTTCTGATCGTCGTACTGCACCGCTGGTGCTGGGCATCGAGACGTCGTGCGACGAGACCGGCGTGGGAATCGTGCGTGGGACGTCGCTGCTGGCCGACGCCATCGCCAGCAGCGTGGACGAACACGCCCGCTTCGGCGGAGTCGTCCCCGAGGTGGCCAGTCGTGCGCATCTGCAAGCGATGATTCCTACGATCCGTCGGGCGCTGTCGACCGCGAAGGTCGCGGCCCGCGACATCGACGCGGTCGCGGTGACGGCGGGCCCTGGCCTGGCCGGGGCTCTGCTCGTCGGTGTGGCCGCGGCCAAGGCGTTCGCGCTGGCACTCGACAAGCCGCTGTTCGGCGTCAACCACCTGTCCGCGCATGTCGCGGTCGACCTGCTCGAACACGGTCCGCTGGATGAACCGTGTGTCGCGTTGCTCGTGTCCGGGGGCCATTCGTCGCTGCTGCTCGTGCCGCGTATCGGCGGCCAGGACGTCACCGAGCTCGGTGCCACGGTCGACGATGCGGCCGGCGAGGCCTACGACAAGGTGGCCCGCCTGCTCGGCCTGCCGTTCCCGGGCGGCCCGCCGATCGACCGGCTGGCCCGCGACGGCGATCGCGACGCCATCGCCTTCCCGCGCGGCATGCGAGACGAAGGGTTCGCGTTCTCGTTCTCCGGACTGAAGACCGCGGTGGCACGCTGGGTCGAGGCCCGCCAACGTGCCGGCGAGGTCGTGCCGGTGGCTGACGTCGCCGCGTCGTTCCAGGAGGCCGTCGTCGACGTCCTCACCGAGAAGGCGGTGCGCGCGGCGCGCGAACAGGGCGTCGGCCACCTCGTGATCGGCGGTGGGGTGGCGGCGAACTCACGCTTGCGCGCACTGGCCGAGCAGCGGTGTGCCGAGGCCGGCATCCGCCTTCGCATCCCGCGTCCAGGGCTGTGTACCGACAACGGTGCGATGGTTGCCGCGCTCGGTGCGCAGCTCGTGTCGGCCGGCGCCCAGGCGTCGCGGCTCGACATTCCGGCGGACTCGGCGCTACCGATCACGGACGTGCTGTTGTAGCTCGCGCCGGGAACCCATCAGCTCGTTGATCACCCGTACTCGGTGATCACCTGTAACTCGGTGATCAACAGCGCATCTTGGTCGCCATGGCCGCCAGAATCTGCTGTTGATCACGGAAGACCGAGGGATCACGGAAGACGACGTGATCGCGGAAGGCGGGGGCCAGGATGGGCAGATGGTACTGATGTGGGAAGTCCGGGCGGCCGAGGGACGGATCGCTGAGCTCGTCGCATACGTGGACGCGCATGCCGACCCGTCCGCGGAGGTCTATCGCGCCGACGCACCTGATCCGAGGGTCGTCGTGATCGACCCCACGGGCCGCGGAGTGCTCGACGTCCCGGCGCCGCTGGTTGCCCGTCCACCCCACATGTGGCACTTCGAGCTGGTGCCTCGCGGCGGCTGAGGTTGCGGCGGCCCGCCCGGCGCAGCACAGTGCACACGTGGCGACTAGCGATGACGGACCAGCGGGCGACGGCGTGACCGACGGCCTGGCCGACAAGACCGCCATCGCCGGCGACGGCAGGGGCGGCGCCACTCGCCGGCCCGGGCTGCCCACCGCGGTCGGGGCGGTGCGCTATGCCCGCAGGATCACGGCCACCGTGCGCAACGTCGCCGAGGTCGTCCGCTTCGGCGGGCTCGAGACCGGCGAGCAGCCCTCCCCGTACTCCGTCGATGCCGAGCAGCCCAACTACCGCTTGAGGCACTACTTCTCCGAGGATGTCGTCGCCGGCAGCCCGCCGATCCTGTTGATCCCGCCGCTGATGATGGCGACCGAGGTGTGGGACGTCTCGCCGAACACGTCGGCTGTGGTCGGCCTGCACGCCGAGGGCATCGACACCTGGGTCGTCGACTTCGGCGACCCAGGCCACGAGCCCGGTGGCCTCGAGCGCACGCTCACCGACCACGTGCTCGCCGTCAGTGACGCGGTCGACCGCGTTCATGCCGCAACCGGCCGTGACGTCGTGTTGGCCGGCTACTCCCAAGGTGGCATGTTCGCCTACCAGACGGCCGCGTTCCGGCGCGGCAAGCAGATCGATTCGCTGGTGACGTTCGGTTCGCCCGCCGACACGACGGCGCCGTTGCCGATCCCCATCTCTCCGGAGGTCGCCGCACGCCTTGCCGCCGGGCTCCTCGAGAGCGGAGTGCTGCGCAAGCTCGCCTTGCCCAGCTGGGCCACGCGTCTCGGTTTCAAGATGCTCTCGCCGGCCAAGACCGTGCAGGGCCGCGTCCAGTTCCTGCTCGCGCTGCACGACCGCGACGCGCTCCTGCCGCGGGAACGTCAGCGCCGCTTCCTCGACTCGGAGGGCTGGACGGCCTACTCCGGGCCCGCGATCGCCGAACTGCTCGAGCAGTTCGTCACTCACAACCGCATGCTCGAGGGCGGCTTCGTGATCGAGAACCGGCTGGTGACTCTCGCGGACATCGAGGTGCCGATCCTCACCGTCGTCGGGACGACCGACACCATCGGCCATCCCGATGCCGTCCGTGCCATCCGCCGCGCGGCGCCGCGGGCGGACGTGTTCGAGCTGACCATGCACGCCGGGCACTTCGGGCTGGTCGTCGGCTCCCGGGCGAACGAGGTCACCTGGCCGGCCGTCGGGGCGTGGACTCGGTGGCGCGAGGGCGTAGCCGAGCTTCCCGAGGACATCGTCGAAGCGGCGCTCGTCGAGTCGAAACCCATCCGCCACGGTGCCGGTGCGAACGCGCTGGCGCAGGCCACCGAACTCGGTGTCGGCGCCACCAGGATCGTGATCGGCACCGCACGCCAGGCCGCCCGTGCGGCGCGCGGCGTGGTGTCGGAGGCGCCGTCGCAGCTGCCCAGGTTGGCCCGCATCGAGCAGCTCGACCCGGCGACCCGAATCTCACTCGGTCAGCTGCTCGACGAGCAGGCGCGCAAGCGGCCCGATGACGTGGTGTTCCTATTCGGTGACCGTGCATTCCGGCATCGGGACGTGAAGTCCCGCGTCGACAGCGTCGTGAAGGGCCTGATCGGCGTCGGTATCCGGCACGGCGATCGGGTCGGCGTGCTGATGGACACCCGCCCGAGCGCGTTCACCGTCGTCGCGGCCCTGAGCCGCCTCGGTGCCACCGCCGTGATGCTGCGCCCCGACGGTGACCTGCGTCGCGAGACCGAACTCGGCCGGATCACCTGGGTGGTGTCCGATCCGGAGCACGTCTCCGGTGTGGACGAGATCGACGGTGTCACCTGGTGCGTCCTGGGCGGTGGGGCCGAACGGCGCGATCTGCACCACGATGTCGTCGACATGGAGCGGATCGACCCCGACGCGGTCGAGGTGCCCGCCTGGTACCGACCGAACCCGCACCGCGCGGGGGACGTCGCGTTCGTGCTGTTCAGCGGTGAGGGGCCCGGCACGAAAGCCGTTCAGCTCACCAACCGACGGTGGGCGATGTCAGCGCTCGGAACGGCGTCCGCGGCTGCGCTGCGCAGGGGTGACACCGTCTACAGCGTCACGCCCATCCATCACTCGTCCGCGTTGCTGATGAGCGTCGCGGGTGCGATCGCCGGCGGCGCCCGATTCGCGATGGCCAGCTCCGACGATCCCGAAACGTTCTGGGAAGAGGTGCGCCGCTACGGCGCCACCCACGTGTCCTACACCTGGACTTCGCTTCGGGCCATCACTGGCGGCGCGCAGAACCGCAACGAACAGCATCATCCGATCAGGATGTTCATGGGTTCGGGCATGCCACGCAATCTCTGGCGGCGCGTCGGCGAGCGGTTCCCGACCGTGCGAGTGCTCGAGTTCTACGCGTCGGCCGAGGGCGAGGCGATCCTCGCCAATCTCAAGGGCACGCCGATCGGATCGCTCGGGCGCCCGCTCCCCGGCACTCCTGAGGTACGCGTCGCGTCCTTCGATCGAGTCGCGCGCACGCTCGACCTGGGGCCGAACGGCCTCGCCCGTGAGTGCGGCACGGACGAGGTCGGCCTGCTGCTCGTGCGGGTGAACCCGGCGGACTCGTTGGCGGGTGCGCCGCTGCGCGGCGTCTTCGAGCCTGGCGACGCGTGGCGCTCGACGGGCGATCTCTTCCTGCGCGACGAGCACGGCGACCTGTGGCTGGTCGATCCGGTCACGGCGATCATCGACACCGCGCAGGGTCCGGTGCTTCCGGCCGGTGCCCGGACGGCGCTCGGTTCGATACCGGCCGTCGACTTACTGGTGGCGTACGGCGTCGCGTCGCGAGACGGCGAAGTCCTCGTCGCGGCCGTGACCCTGCGGCCCGGCATGGAGCTGACGGCCAGCGAGCTGGATCGTTCGGTCGACCGGCTGCCGTCGTCGCACCGGCCGATGTACGTCCAGGTCGTGCCGTCGATCGCGGTCACCACGTGGCATCGGCCGGTCTGGCGGGTCCTGCAGAAGTCCGGCATCCCGAAGCCGACGCGCGGCCGCACGGTGTGGCGGCTCGGCGACGATCGCACGCACTACGAGCAGCTCTAGAGTCACGCCGGCGCCCCCTCTCGCCTCTCTCGTGATCAAGAGCAGATTCTGGTCTCCAGGACAGCCAATTCGCGCTGTTGATCACGGCGGGGGTCGAGTACGTGATCACGTCGACCAACTCGGGCACGACGTTCGGCGGCGCGTCCGCTCCTGTTCGGCAGGACATCGCCGGGATCGGGTCGGCAACTGCCGAGGTGGTGTTCGCCGTGCTGCGCCGAAGGGTGCTCACCTGGACACCCCGACGTTGAGAGTTGGCACTCGCCGCGTTAGAGTGCCAATTGGGTCCCTGCTGACACCGCGACGGCAGCCGGCACCCATACACCGACATATGAACCCGAGAAGGGGAGATCCACTGTGACCGCCACCAAGGTCAGCATCAAGCCGCTCGAGGACCGCATCGTCGTGCAGGCTAACGAGGCCGAGACGACCACCGCCTCGGGCATCGTCATTCCTGAGACGGCCAAAGAGAAGCCACAAGAGGGCACCGTCCTCGCAGTGGGCCCGGGCCGCATCGACGACAACGGCAACCGCGTTCCGATCGATGTTGCCGTCGGCGACGTCGTCCTCTACAGCAAGTACGGCGGCACCGAGGTCAAGTACGCGGGCGAGGAGTACCTCGTCCTGTCCGCACGCGACGTCCTCGCGGTCATCGAGAAGTAGTTCCCACGTCGACGCCCCGCGCTGCTGGTCAGCCGGGGCGTTCGTCGTCTTTGCGCGATCGTGATGCGCGCACGGCCTCTTGACCTAACTCGGTATCACGATCGACAGGAAACAAGAAGGGAAACCTATGGCGAAGATCCTCAGTTTCGACGAGGACGCCCGCCGCGCACTCGAGCGCGGCGTCGACAAACTGGCTAACACCGTGAAGGTGACGCTCGGGCCGAAGGGCCGCAACGTCGTCCTCGCCAAGTCTTTCGGAGCACCGGTCATCACGAACGACGGTGTCACCATCGCCCGCGAGATCGAGCTGGCCGACCCGTACGAGAACATGGGCGCCCAGCTCGCCAAGTCGGTCGCGACGAAGACCAACGACGTCGCGGGCGACGGCACCACCACAGCCACCGTCCTCGCTCAGGCCCTCGTCAACGCGGGCCTGAAGAACGTCGCCGCGGGCGCCAACCCGACCGCGCTCAAGCGCGGAATCGACGCGGCCGTCGAGGCCATCATCAAGCGACTCGACAGTGCGGCCACGCCCGTGAACGGTGAGAAAGAGATCGCGCACGTCGCGACCATCTCAGCCCAGGACTCCACGATCGGCGAGCTGATCGGCGAGGCGTTCACCAAGGTGGGCAAGGACGGCGTGATCACCGTCGAAGAGAGTCAGACGGCCACCACCGAACTCGAGTTCACCGAGGGCATGCAGTTCGACAAGGGCTATATCAGCCCGTACTTCGTCACCGACCTCGAAGCCGGCGAGACGGTCCTCGACAACCCGTACCTCCTGATCACGACGCAGAAGATCTCGAGCGTTTCGGACCTGCTACCGCTGCTCGAGAAGGTCGTCGAGGCCGGCAAGCCGCTCGTGATCGTGGCTGAGGACGTCGACGGCGAGGCGTTGTCGACGCTGGTGGTCAACGCCATCCGCAAGACCTTCAACGTGGTCGCGGTGAAGGCGCCGTTCTTCGGAGACCGCCGCAAGGCGTTCCTGCAGGACCTCGCCATCGTGACGGGCGCTCAGGTCGTCGCACCCGAGGTCGGCCTGAAGCTCGACCAGGCCGGGCTCGACGTGCTCGGCTCGGCGGGCCGAGTGGTAGTCACCAAGGACACCACGACGGTTACCCACGGTGCGGCCTCGCAGGACGAGATAGACGGCCGCATCGCGCAGATCCGACGCGAGATCGAGGACACCGACTCCGACTGGGACCGCGAGAAGCTGCAGGAGCGACTGGCCAAGCTGTCCGGTGGTGTCGGCGTCATCAAGGTCGGCGCGGCCACCGAGGTCGAGCTCAAGGAGCGCAAGCACCGCATCGAGGACGCGATCGCGGCCACTCGGGCCGCGGTGGACGAGGGGATCATCGCCGGCGGCGGTGCCGCCCTCGTACAGGCCGCAGACGCACTCGACGGCGATCTCGGTCTGACGGGTGACGACGCCACTGGTGTGGCGATCGTGCGCACCGCACTCGCCGAGCCGTTGCGCTGGATCGCCACCAACGCGGGTGAGGAGGGGTACGTCGTGGTCTCCAAGGTGCGCGACCTTGCCCTCAACCACGGCTTCGACGCCGCGGCGGGCGAGTACGTCGACCTGCTCGCTGCCGGTGTCGTAGACCCGGTGAAGGTCACCAAGGCGGCCCTGCAGAATGCAGCCTCGGTCGCTGCGTTGATCCTCTCGACACAGGGCGCGATCGTCGACAAGCCGGCCGATGACGACGAGCACGCGCACGACGGCCACGGCCACGGCGGGCACGGGCACAGCCACTCGCACGGTCCTGGCTTCTAGGCCGTACGACAGCAGACGAGGTGCCCGCGGCAACACGCGGGCACCTCGTCTGCTGTCCGACGCCTTTGCCCGGTTGGTGGCCGTCTTCGGGCCCCGGCCGGTCAGGTGCGGGGCGGGTGGGTCATGCAGGCTGGCGGGCCAGCCGCACTTCGCGCTCCTCGGCCGAGAGGCCGCCCCATACGCCGTACGGTTCGCGAGCCGAGAGCGCCCACCGCAGGCAGTTCTCGATCACCGGGCAACTCGCGCAGACCGCCTTGGCGCGCATCTCGCGCTTCACCCGGGACGGACCGCGCTCGTTCTCCGGGTGGTAGAACGTGCCGGTGTCGCTGCCGCGGCATGCGGCGGCCACCTGCCAGTCCCAATCGCCTTGTCGCGGAACGGGTAGCCGTCGTATCTCGGCCATCCTTCTGCCCTCCGAACACAGCCGGACCGCTCACCCCGATGCGGTCGTCTGCAGTATCCAAAGAGCGACCAGCGCAAAGGTGACGCACAAAGATGTCCGGGCACGGAAGATAACCGGCTATCGGTGTGAAACGGTCACGGGCAGCCGAGCATGGCTGCGCCGATTCGGCTCAGCGGCGCTTGGTCAGCGCCGTCACGGCGTCGGCGTATCCACGGGCGTAGTCCCAGCTCACGTACGCGTCCGGGTCAGGTGAGTAAGCGGGCTCGTGGACGTGCGTGCGGCCCTCGCCGAGCAGGGCGCGAAGGTTGGCCGCCATGAGATCCCAGCCGAAGAAGTGCTGCTCGCCGCAGTCGGCGCACTCGACGGTGATCCCGTCGACGCCCTGCGGCGCGAGTGCCTGACGGAACTCGGTCAGTTCAGCGAGGTCGGCCAGCACATCGGCGCGCTCGTCAGCGTTGAGCGGCTGCGCCGGCTCGCTGTCGTCGAGCAACGCGGCCGGGTCGCTGGGGTCGTCCAAGAATGGATCGAGCGGGCCGTCTTCGAGGTTCACCGGTGCCCCACGCAGGTCGTCACGACTCCACGGTAGGACGGAATCCCCGCTCACCGCCAACCGAAGCGGATATCAGCCTGTCGCGATGGCCGCCAACGGCCGAATTCAGGCGCCCCGGCTGCCGAAACGCGTCGCGTCCCCAGGGTCGGCAACGCGGCTCAGGGCCCCGTAGGATGGGGTCTCGGCGCCCTGAGGAGTTCTCCGTTGCTCGATCAGCCATCTCTCGACCCTCTACCCGCCAAGTTCGGTGAGCTCGGTCTGACGTTCGACGACGTGCTCCTGCTACCCGGCGAAACCGATGTGATCCCGTCCGAAGTCGACACCTCGTCGCGGCTCACCCGAGAGATCTCGGTCGCCGTCCCGCTCGTCTCGGCAGCCATGGACACCGTCACCGAGGCGCGGATGGCCATCGCGATGGCTCGTCAGGGCGGCATCGGGGTGCTGCATCGCAATCTCTCGATCGAAGACCAGGCCGGACAGGTCGACCTCGTCAAGAGATCCGAGTCGGGCATGATCACCGATCCCGTGACGGTAGGCCCCGACGCCACGCTCGCCGAGGTCGACGCGCTCTGCGGCCGTTACCGGATCTCGGGGTTGCCGGTCGTCGACGACGCGCGCGTCCTCGTCGGCATCATCACCAACCGCGATCTTCGATTCGTCGTGCCGTCGGACTTCCCGGTCCGGACCGTGCGCGAGGTCATGACGGCGATGCCGCTCGTCACCGCCCCGGTGGGCATCAGCCGTGCTGATGCGGCGGCACTGCTCGCCAAGCACAAGGTCGAGAAACTGCCGCTCGTCGACTCCTCCGGCCGTCTCAACGGACTGATAACCGTCAAGGACTTCGTGAAGTCCGAGCAGTTCCCCAACGCCACGAAGGACGGCGAGGGTCGGTTGCGCGTCGCGGCGGCAGTCGGTTACTACGGCGACGCGTGGGAGCGGGTGCGCGCGCTCGTCGAGGCAGGTGTCGACGTCGTCGTCCCTGACACCGCCAACGGACAGGCGCGCTTGATGCTCGACATGATCCGGCGGCTGAAGTCCGACCCGGCCACGCGGCACGTGCAGGTCCTGGCCGGCAACATCGCCACCAGATCCGGTGCGCAGGCCCTCGTCGACGCCGGGGCCGACGGCGTCAAGGTGGGTGTGGGGCCGGGCTCGATCTGTACGACCCGCGTCGTGGCCGGTGTCGGCGTCCCGCAGATCACCGCGATCCACGACGCGTCCCTTGCGTGCCGGCCCGCCGGGGTTCCGGTGGTCGGCGACGGTGGCCTGCAGTATTCCGGCGACATCGCGAAGGCGATCGTGGCCGGGGCCGACACGGTGATGCTCGGATCGCTGCTCGCCGGGTGCGACGAGTCGCCCGGAGACCTTGTCTTCGTCAACGGCAAGCAGTTCAAGCGCTACCGGGGCATGGGCTCCCTCGGCGCGATGGCCTCGCGTGGCCGGGTTTCGTACTCGAAGGACCGGTACTTCCAGGCCGACGTGCCCACTGACGACAAGATCGTCCCGGAGGGCATCGAGGGCCAGGTGCCCTATCGCGGCCCGCTCTCAGCGGTAGCCCACCAGCTGATCGGCGGGCTGCAGCAGTCGATGTTCTACGTCGGTGCTCGCTCGGTCGCGCAGTTGTACGAGCGTGGCCAGTTCGTGCGCATCACCGCAGCAGGACTCAAGGAGTCGCATCCGCACGACATCCAGATGACGGTGGAAGCACCCAACTACTCGTCGAGCTGATCGCGCTCGGCCCGAGGTGACCGGGCCGGGTGGATCGGCCCGATCGTCCGTGCGGCAGACTCAACGCCATGCCGCAAACCGTGGAGATCGGGCTCGGCCGGCACGCCCGCCGTGCCTACCACCTCGACGAGATCGCACTCGTCCCCATGCGGCGCACCCGCGGATCGGCGATCGTCTCGACGACGTGGCAGATCGATGCCCACACGTTCGAGCTGCCGCTGGTGGCCGCGCCGTCCGACGCGATCGTCTCCCCGACGTCCGCGGTCGAGGTGGAGCGGCTCGGTGGCCTCGCGGTTCTCGACGGCGAGGGCATCTGGACGCGGTACGCCGACCCGGTCGCGGAGCTGGCCGCGTTCGACGGTCAGAACTCGGCGATGCAGCGGACCTTCGCCGCGCCCGTGTCGACTGAGCTGCTGCGCCAGCGTGTCGCAGAACTCAGAGCATCCGGCGTCCGGGTGGCGGTGCGTCTGTCGCCGCAGCACACCGCCGAGCTGGCACCTCACGTGCTGGCCGAAGGGGTGGACCTGCTCGTCATCCAGGGAACGGTGATCTCGGCCGAGCACGTCGCGGCCGAAGGTAGCGGGCGGCCCGAGCAGGGCGCGGTCCTCGGCCTCAACCTCAAGACCTTCATCGCCGAGTTGGACGTCCCCGTCCTGGTCGGCGGTGTCACGAACTACCAGACAGCGCTGCACCTGATGCGCACCGGCGCGGCCGGAGTGATCATCGGCTACGGGGCCCACCTCGGATCGACCACGCACTCGGTGCTCGGCATCGACGTCCCGATGGCGACTGCCCTCGTCGACGCCGCGGCCGCCCGGCGCGACTACCTGGACGAGACCGGCGGGCGTTACGTCCACCTGATCGCGTACGGCGACATAACCACTGGGGGCGACGTCGCCAAGGCCCTGGCCTGCGGTGCCGATGCCGTCATGCTGGGCGAGGCGCTGGCCCTTGCGGTCGAGGCGCCTGGCAACGGGCGGTACTGGGACGCCACCGCGGCGCATCCACGGGTCCCTCGTGCCGCGGTCGTTGACCACACGCTGCCTGATCAGGACCGTCCGACGCTCGAGGAACTGCTCGTCGGCCCGACCGCCGACCCGTCGGGTGAACGCAACCTGTTCGGCGCACTTAGACGAGTCATCGGCAAGTGCGGCTACTCGTCGGTGAAGGAGTTCCAGAAGACAGAGCTGATCGTGACGTCCGGTCGCCACTTCTGAGCGGTTGCGGGTGGCGACACGACACGACCGTTCGAGACAGAGGTGACTGCGTGCTCAAGCTCGGATACAAGGCGTCCAACGAGCAGTTCCCGCCTGGTGAGTTGCTGCGTTACGGCGTCATCGCCGAAGAGGTCGGCTTCGACTCGGTCTTCGTCAGCGACCATCTGCAGCCGTGGCGGCACGACGGCGGGCATGCGCCGTTCGCGATGAGTTGGCTCGGCGCCCTGGGGGCGAGCACCGAGCGGATCGTGATGGGTACGAGCGTCCTGACCCCGACGTTCCGGTACCACCCGGCGATCGTCGCGCAGGCGTTCGCGACGTTGGGGTGCCTGTTCCCGGGCCGCGTCGTGCTGGGCCTGGGTACCGGCGAGTCGATGAACGAGGTTCCACTCGGGCTGGAGTGGCCCGACGGCAAGGAGCGCTTCGCCCGGTTCCGTGAAGCGGTGACGTTGATCAGAGCACTCTGGTCCGAGCAACGGGTGACGTTCGAAGGCGACTACTACCGCACCGACAAGGCGACGATCTACGACGTTCCCGATCAACGGGTGCCGATCTACCTGGCCGGTTCGGGTCCGGCGGCGACGCGGTACGCGGGGCGGGTCGGTGACGGCTACATCACCACGTCGGGCAAGGCACCTGAGCTCTACACCGACACCTTGCTGCCCGCGGTGGCCGAAGGCGCCGCGAAGGCAGGGCGGCAGATCGGCGACCTCGACATGATGATCGAGGTGAAGGTGTCCTTCGACCATGATCGCGACGCCGCGATGGCAGCGACCCATTTCTGGGGCGCGCTCGGACTGTCGGCCGAGCAGAAGTCCGGCGTCGAGGACCCGGTCGAGATGCAGCGGCTGGCCGACGAGCTGACCGTCGAGCAGACAGCGAAGCGGTTCATCGTCTCCACCGACCCCGACGAGCACGTCGAGGCGATCCGCCGCTACCTCGACCTCGGCTTCAACCACCTCGTGTTCCACGCGCCGGGCCCCGACCAGGAGCGCTTCCTGCGCCTGTACGGCACCGAGATCCTGCCCCGCCTACGAGCAATTGCCACGTGACGGGAATGCATCACGTTCGGACGAGTTGTGCCTGAGGTGACTGGCTCTGCGATGCGGCGGGTGCTGCGCCGCGCGCGTGACGGCGTGACGCTGAACGCGGCCGAAGCCGAGGTCCTCTTGACGGCGCGCGGCGACGATCTCGTCGATCTGTGCGTGTCGGCGGCGCGCGTTCGTGACTCCGGCCTCGCGGCCGCGGGTCGACCGGGCATCGTCACGTACTCGCGCAAGGTGTTCATCCCGCTGACCCGGCTCTGCCGGGACCGTTGCCACTACTGCACGTTCGCCACGACCCCGAACCGGGTGCCCGCGCCGTTCCTGTCGCCGGACGAGGTGCTCGCCATCGCCGAAGGCGGTGCCGCGATGGGGTGCAAGGAGGCGCTGTTCACGCTCGGCGACCGGCCCGAGGATCGATGGCCGGCGGCGCGTGAATGGCTGGACGCGCACGGCTACGACGACACGTTGGCGTATGTGCGGGCGATGGCGATTCTGGTGTTGGAGCGCACCGGGCTGCTGCCGCATCTGAACCCCGGGGTCATGTCGTGGGCGGAGTTGCAGCGCCTCAAGCCGGTGGCGCCGTCCATGGGCATGATGCTCGAGACGACGTCGCGGCGACTGTTCGAAGACCCGCACGGCGCGCACTTCGGCTCGCCGGACAAGGACCCGGCGGTTCGCCTGCGGGTGCTCGAAGACGCGGGCCGCTCGAACATCCCGTTCACCACCGGCATCCTCATCGGCATCCGCGAGACCCTCGCCGAACGGGTGGACTCGATCTTCGCCATCCGTCGTATCTCGCGGGCGTACGACTCGGTTCAGGAAGTCATCGTCCAGAACTTCCGGGCCAAGCCGGACACCGCGATGGCGCGCATGCCTGACGCCGAGATCGCGGAGCTTGTGGCGACGGTGGCTGTCACCCGCCTGCTGCTCGGTCCTTCGGCGCGCATCCAGGCGCCGCCGAACCTGATCGCCGACGAGTACGCGCGGTTGCTCGACGCGGGCATCGACGACTGGGGCGGCGTCTCACCCCTGACCCCTGACCATGTCAACCCCGAGCGGCCGTGGCCGCAGATCGAGGAGCTGGCGGCCAGGTCGGCCGAGGCCGGGTTCCGGCTCGTCGAGCGGCTCACCGTCTACCCACGTTACGTCCTCGCCGGCGAGCCGTGGCTCGACCCGCGCATCCTCCCGCACGTCACCGCTCTCGGTGATCCGCTCACCGGGCTGGCACGTGACGGCGCGGTACCGCAGGGTCTTCCGTGGCAGGAGCCGGAAGACGCGTGGCGCTCGGACGGACGGGTCGACCTGCATACCGCCATCGACACCGCCGGACGATCGTCGGATCGGCGCGAGGACTTCGACAGCGTGTACGGGGACTGGGACGCGGTGCGCGCGGATGCGCAGCGTGTCGACGCCGATCACGAGCTCGCACGTACGGGTGCGCCCAGCCGACTCGACTCGGACGTCCGGGCGGCCCTGCGCAGCGCCGAACGCGACCCTGCCGGGCTGTCCGACGCCGATGCACTTGCGATGTTCTACGCCGACGGCGCCGATCTCGACGCCGTCGCTTCCCTGGCTGATGCGCTTCGTCGAGACGTCGTCGGGGACGAGGTCACCTACGTCGTGAACCGCAACATCAACTTCACCAACGTCTGCTACACCGGATGCCGGTTCTGCGCCTTCGCGCAGCGGCGCACCGACGCGGATGCCTACACGCTGTCTCTGGATCAGGTCGGCGAGCGGGCGGAGGAGGCGTGGGCACTCGGGGCGACGGAAGTCTGCATGCAGGGCGGCATCCACCCCGACCTTCCGGGCACGGCGTACTTCGACATCGCCGCCGAGGTGAAACGACGGGTGCCGGACATGCACGTGCACGCGTTCAGCCCGATGGAGATCGTGAACGGCGCCGCACGGACCAACATGTCCATCCGAGACTGGCTGAGCGCGGCACGAGACGCCGGGCTCGGCACCATTCCGGGTACCGCAGCCGAGATCCTCGACGACGATGTGCGCTGGCTTCTCACCAAGGGCAAGCTGCCGAGCGCCACCTGGATCGAGGTGATCTCGACCGCGCACTCGCTCGGCATCAGGTCCTCCTCGACGATGATGTACGGCCACGTCGACAGGCCCGCCCACTGGCTCGGACACCTGCGCACCCTGGCCCGGATCCAGGATCAGACGGGCGGGTTCACCGAGTTCGTCGGGCTGCCGTTCATCCACACCAACTCGCCGATCTACCTCGCGGGCGTGGCCCGGCCCGGCCCCACCCCGCGGGAGAACCGGATCGTGCACGCCATGGCCCGGATCCTGCTGCACGGCCGGATCGACAACATTCAATGCTCGTGGGTGAAACTCGGCGTGGACGGCTGCCGCCAAGTGCTCGCCGGTGGCGTCAACGACCTCGGCGGCACGCTCATGGAAGAGACCATCAGCCGGATGGCGGGCAGCCAGCACGGCTCCGCCAAGACCGTCGCCGACCTCAATGAGATCGTCAACGGAGTTCCGGGCCGCACCGCCAGACAGCGCGACACTCTGTACGGCGTGGTCAGCGATGAGCGGCTCC
>Ga0209014_10000795_pt1 | contig 18458 bp, 22 predicted proteins | sample BarGraNGADG00212_FD_184491 | JGI IMG/M metagenome (GOLD analysis project Ga0209014, IMG submission 184491) | Arctic peat soil microbial communities from Barrow, Alaska - Barrow Graham LP Ref core NGADG0002-212 (SPAdes) (version 2) | ecosystem: Environmental > Terrestrial > Soil > Wetlands >...
TGGCTGGCATCCCGGTCGACCCCGAGCACCTCGTGGGGGTCGCGTTGGGCCATCCCATCATCCTAGCCGAGCGGGGCGGTACCCTTCGACCATGCGCACGTCCAGGAAGGTGCTGGTGGCTCTCGGCGCCGCGGTCGTCGCACCCTCGGCCGCTGCCTATCGGTTCGCGATCGAGTACCGGCGGCGCGCGGGCTTCCCGGCGCGCCGGCCGCCGCTCGAGACCCCGCAGGCCTACGGCCTTCCCTTCGAGATCGTCGCCGTCCCTTCCGCGACCGGGCCGCTCCCAGGCTGGTTCGTGCCCGCGCCGGGCGGCCGTCCGGCACCCGCCATCGTGCTGGTCCACGGGTGGGAGTCGAACCGGGCGCGGATGCTCCCGAACGCCCGGTTCCTGCACGCAGCGGGGTTCGCGTCGCTCCTGTTCGACGTTCGCGGCCACGGCGACAACCCGCCCGAGACCCTCCCCATCAGTGGTGCGGAGTTCGGGGCCGACGCCCGCGCCGCGGTCGAGGTGGCGGCCGCGCGGCCGGACGTCACGTCGGTGGGCGTCCTCGGCCACTCGATGGGCGCGATCGGGGCGGCGCTCGCGGCCGCGGACGATCCCCGGATCGGGGCCCTCGTCACGACGGCGACGCCGGCAGATCCCCGGCGCCTGACCCGGCGGACGTTCCAGCTGGCCGGCCTCACCATGCCCGGTGTCATCGCGCATCCCCTGGCCGCGCTCACGACCCGGGTCTACCTCCGGCCGCGTCGCCATTCGCCCTCCGCCGTCAGCGCCACGACGGCCGTCAGGCGCTACCCCGGCCCGATCCTCATCGTCCATGGCGAGCAGGACGAGGTCGTCGGCGCCGACAACGCGGTCCGACTGGAGCGGGCGGCCCGCGGGGTGGCGGGCCGGGAGGTCGAGCTCCTGATCCTGCCAGAGGGCCGGCACCGCTGGCTCTACGAGGACCCGGCCTACCGGGGGCGGATCGCGGCGTTCCTGGCACGCAACCTTGCCGGCGCAGCCGAGCCGGACCGGGCCGCTGCGCGTGCCGTCGCCGCGCGGGTGCGCCGCCCGCCGGACACCGACGGGTCGTTCGCCGCGCTTGATCGCCCGGCCGCACCCGCGCCTTCTCCTGCGGCCGACGGGCCGGACGGGCCGCTCGCTGGGCCAGACGACGCGCTCAATGAGCCTGACCGCCCGCTCGCTGGATACGACGAGATTCGTCGCGACCCCAACCCCACGTCGTCCTGACCGGACGGACCGGCAGCTCCCGCGCACCCTGGAGGCACACGAGAATGGAACCGGCACTCGGCACCTGGGAGGCCATCGACTCCGTGCGGGTCGTCCGCACGTTCGCGGATCGCCCGATCGAACCCGCCGCGCTCGAGCGAATCCTCAACGCCGGCCGGCGCGCCGGGAGCTCCAAGAACCTGCAGCGCTGGGCGTTCGTCGTGTGCGGCGATCGCGAGCACCTGCGCGAGCTGTCGACGGTCGGGCCGTATGCCGGGCACCTTGCGGGGGCCACCGTCGCGATTGCGCTCGTCACCCCGGATCCGCACGCCGAGGGCGCCCCCCTCTCGATCGAGTTCGACATCGGGCGGGCGGCGCAGAACATGGTGCTCGCGGCGTGGGAGCTCGGCATCGGCAGCGTCCCAGCAACCGTGTATGACCAGGCCCGAGCCGGCGACCTGCTGGGCCTGCCCGACGGGATGCACTGCGAGTACCTGCTCTCGTTCGGGTACCCGGCCGACGAGGCGGTCCTCACGGCCCCGAAACGGGCCGGGGGTCGTCGGCCGCTCGCGGAGCTGGTCCACCAGGAACGCTGGTAGGCCGCGCCCCTATCCGGGCGACCGCGCCCGGATCTCCGAAGGGGTGCCGCCCGCCCACATGTTCTCGGGGTCGGCGGTGTCCAGGTCCAGGCCGGGCCCGCCGCTCGCGACCTCCGGCGCGGGCGCGCCGGCCGCCACGTACGACGCGTACGCCGCCTCCAGGCCGATGTCCCGCTGTGCGCCCTCGGACAGCAGCCACTTGTGCTCGAGCAGGTCGCAGTACGCCTGCAGCGGGTCGCGGCCGGGCCCGATGACGGTCGCCAGCCGTGCCAGGTACGGCTCCAGCACCTCGTCCTGCCAGCGGACCGCGCCCTCGGCTGACGAGACGGGCCGGCGCTCGAAGAAGGTCAGCCAGGCGCGGTACTCGCGAAGGTCGTTGAGCAGGAGGCGTGCCTGCCCCTCGAGGGCGACGAGCCCAATCCGGTGATCGAGCTCGCGGGCGTGGAAGTCGCGCTGGGCGACGGCCGTCCGGAGGCGCACCGTCCCACCGGCACCGGGCACGAGCTCGATCTCGCCGATCGCGAAGCCGAGGTCGTTGAGGCGCCGGATGTGGGCCTGGATCGCGAACCGGTCGCCCGCCTGGATCTCGACCTGGTCGTGGAGCTCCCTCCAGAGCGCCCGGTACCGCTGCCTGACCGACTCGGCGGCGGCGATCTGATCGTCCATCGCCTCCGGGTGACCCTGGAACGCCGCGAGGTCGGCGAGCCCGAACGCGACGTTCTCGACGAGGACGTCGAGGTCGTAGGCGCGCTGGCCGTCCGACAGCTCGGCATACGTCTCGCTGGTCTCGGCATCCACGAGGTAGGCCTGGATCGTCCCGCCGTCGCGCCGGAACAGCGTGTTCGCGAGCGAACAGTCGCCCCAGTAGACGCCGCCCCGGTGGAGGTCAACGAGGAGCGACGCCATCGCGTCCAGGAGCCGGTCGCGGTAGCCGCCGGCGGTCAGCGGAACCCGCATGAGGAGTCGTCGATACTGGAGCGAGTGCTGGAGGTACTCGGTCACCAGGATCGCGGTGTCGCCGGTGACGTGCTCCGCGATCCCGATCGCTCGAACGGACGGCAGCGCCAGCGTCTCGAGGCGGACGAGCACCCCGTACTCGTGGTGCGCCGTGTCGATCGACTCTTCCTTCAGGGCATAGACGGCCTCGTCGATGACGACGAAGCGAACGAGGTGTCGCGAGGGGCCCACCGGGAGCGCCCGCATGACCGCGCGGTCGGCGCGCCACTGCTCCAGCGGCAGCTCCCACGGCAGCGCCAGCAGCTGCTCCGAGGCCACCCGGAGCCGAAGGTGCGGGAAGGATTCGCCCGGGGGCGTGCTCAGCGCCGCTTCCGGAGGTAGCTCGTGAGCGAGCCGTCGTATCCCGCAGCCTCGAAGAGCCGCCGGGCGCCCGGTCGGTGGTGACCGGCGGTCACCTCGAGGAACGCGGCGTCGATCCGCTCGGCGATTCTCTCCGCCTCGGCCATCAGGGCGGCCCCCACGCCGCGACCGCGGACACCCGGGTCCACGACGAGCGCCATCACCCGCACGATCAGGTCGTCATGCTCGAATCGGGGGATCACCTGGCAGGCCACGAAGCCGGCGCGCTCGCCGCCAGCCTCCGCGATCCGGACTGGGCAGTCGCGTTCCACGAAGCGTTCCAGGCGCCGCACGATGTCGGTCGCGCCCGCCGGGTATCCCTCGTCGGAGAGGAGCCCTGCGATCCACTCGGCGTCGTCCGGGCCGGCATCGCGGAACGTGAGCGTGGCACGTTCGATCATTGCCGGATGGTACCGCGTCGGCGGCGGGCCGGCCGGTTCACTCATCCGGCACGGCATCGGCCACGACGATCACGGCCGGGCTCGAGGCGTCGGATCCCGCGATCGCCCATGCCGGGCCGAAGGGTCCGGGCCCCGCGATGAACCGGCATCGGCCGCGACGGCATCGGTCGTTGCGGCCGCCGCGGGGCTGCCGGCTCGACCCACGAGGGCCCGGGCCCCCACCAGCGAGTCACGGGGCGCGGCCTGCCAGCGGACGCCGGGCCAAGTCGCGGCGGCCCGCTCGAGGTCGACGGTCGCCCATCCCAGCGCAAGGAAGCGCGCGGTCGAGGGCGCCGAGCCGGTCGGATCGGCGGCCGGCTCCATCGCCGGGTCAAGGGCCGCCCCGTCCGCGGCCGGCTCCGCCGCCCCCGCATCGACCGCCTCCTCGGCGTCCGGAACGGCGATGAGCATCGTGGAGGCCCGTGGATCCGCCCCATTCACCTGCAGCCGGCCGCGAGCCCGGCCGGGCCCGGGCGCAACGATCTCCAGTCGCAGGCCGGGGATCTCGATCGAGCCCTCGTCCGGGATGTCGACGCCGAGGACCGCCGCGAGCGCCGCTCGATCGTGCGCCGCGTCGATCCCGAACCATCGGACCGTGAGCCCGGCGGTGGTCATGGGAACGCCCCGAGAACCGGAGCGCAGGTTGCCGGCGTACTCGGACGCAGGATGCCTGCCTGCCGTCGTCGGACGGAGCGCAGGCTACCCCCTCCCCGCGAACCGGAAGGAAGCCCCATGCGTCGAACGCTGATCATCGGCCTTGCCATCTCCGCGAGCCTCGCGCTCGCCGCCTGCGGGAGCTCCGCGAGCCCGGCCGCGGCACCCCCGAGCCCCGCGGCGAGCGCGGCCGGCGCAAGCACCGCGGCCAGCCCCGCGGCGAGCGCCGCGGTCAGCCAGGCCGCCGCGGCCGGCGCGAGTGCCATCACGATCCAGAACTTCGCGTTCGCGCCGGCCAGCCTGACAGTGAAGGCCGGCACGACCGTGACCTGGACGAACAACGACAGTCCCACGCACAGCGTGAAATGGGCGGACGGCGCGGCCGGCAGCTCGCCGCTGACGACGGGCTCGTCGTACACGCGGAAGTTCGCCACGCCGGGGACGTACGCCTACGTCTGCGGGATCCACGCGAGCATGCACGGGACGATCGTCGTCAACTGACGGGCGTTCCGACGGTCCTGCGCCTCCGGTTTCCGCCACGCGTCGAGGCGAGTGCCGCCGTCAGGCGCCGCCGTCAGGCGCCGCCATCAGGCGCCGCGTCGGGCCACGAGGAGCGTCGCGTCCGATGGGAGCGGGATCGCCTCCGGCTCGGGCAGGCCGGCGGCGCGGAACAGCTCGGCGTGCTGCGCGACCGTGCGCAGGCGTGCGCCGTGGAACAGCTCGTCGAGCGCGACGCCCGCGATGAGCTGCCCATGGAGGGACGCGTATCCATCGAGCCCGTCCGGCAGGCACCAGCCCAGGACGATGAGCCGGCCGCGTGGTCGGAGCATGCGCCACGTCGCCTGGAGGGCCACGACCGGGTCCGGCATCTCGTGCAGGGCATGCTGGAAGTAGGCCAGGTCGAAGGACCCGACCGCCAGGTCCTCGTCCACCTCGCGGGCCTCGACCCTGATGCGCGATCCCAGGCCTGCCCGCTGCACCAGCTGCGTCGCGCGAGTCACGGATTCGAGCTCCGGCTCCACGCCGACGAGGCGCGCCTTGGGAAACCGCCGCGCGATGGCCGCCAGCCAGCGCCCGCCGCCGCAATGCAGGTCGATCACGTCGATCCCCCGGACCAGGTCGGCCACGAGGTCCGGCATCGCGGCCAGCGCCTCCTCGAAGAAGACGGCGATGTCCTGGCGCGTGAGCTCCTCGATTGCACGGTAGTAGCGCGCCGAACGCGAGCCGACCGGCACGCCCGTTCGCAGGTACTCGGCCATCCGGTCGTAGTCGAGGCTCGCCGTGACCGTGTAGGTGAACTGCCCGCCCAGGTACTCGGTGCGATCCTTCTCGAGCAGGATCGTCGCGACGTCCGGGTCCACGATGACCCGCGACCCGTCGTCGGTGATGAGATCCGCCGCGTAGGCGGCGTCACACCAGGCGGAGACCGGCTCGGCGGCGGCCTTCGCGGCGAGCGCGAGCCCATCCCGCGTCAGGCCGCCCGGTCCGGCTTCTCGAAGGCGGGCGAAGAGGCCGAGCTCGATCCCGAGCTGGATGACCCATGCCCGGTAGAAGCCGGTCAGGCTGGCGACGAGATCGTCAAATCGGTCGTCGAGCGGCATCGTCCGCCGATTGTCGCACGCTCGGCAGGCCCTGAAGACCCGCCCGTGGCGTCCGGCCGTGGGACCCGGTCAGCTGCGAACGCCGGATTCCGCGAGCGGGAGCGCAGGCCGGCTGGCATCCTTTCCGGATGGCAGCCACCGCCCACCGCACTCTGGGCGCGCCCGGCGCCCAGGTCGCGCTGGCCCTGGGCGCCCTGTACGTCGTCTGGGGGTCCACGTACCTCGCGATCCGGATCGCCGTCGGCACGATCCCGCCGTTCATGCAGAGCTCGATCCGCTTCCTGATCGCGGGCACGATCCTGCTTGTCGTCACGTCGCGCGGCAGCGCGGGGCAGCCCCGACCGGGCCGGCGCGAGTGGCGGGACGCGGCGATCATCGGCGGCTTCCTGCTGGTCGGCGGAAACGGCCTCGTGGCGCTCGGCGAGACGACCGTCGCGTCCGGGATCGCGGCACTCCTCATCGCCACGCTCCCCCTCTGGGTCGCGATCCTCGGTTGGCTCTTCTTCGACCTGCGCCTCTCGCGCTCGACGTTCGCCGGGATCGGGCTCGGGTTCGCGGGAGTCGGGGTGCTGGTCTGGCCGGCCGCCGGAACTGCGCCGGTCGACCTCGCGGGTGCGCTCATCCTCCTCGGCTCGCCCGTCCTCTGGGCGATCGGCTCGCTCTACAGCGCCCGTGCCCATCTGCCCGCGCGACCGCTCGTCGGGGTCGCGATGCAGATGCTGTGCGGCGGGGCGATGCTTGCCGTGGTCGCGTTCGCCAGCGGTGAGTTCGCCCGGTTCCACGCCGCGGACGTGACGCGGGAGAGCATCGCGGCCCTCGGCTATCTCGTCGCGGTCGGGTCGCTGATCGGCTTCACGGCGTACGCGTGGCTGCTGCGGGTCGCTCCCCTGCCGCTCGTCGCGACCTATGCGTACGTCAACCCGATCGTGGCGGTCGCGCTCGGCTCACTGGTCCTGGGCGAATCGGTCACGCCACGGACGCTGGCGGCCGGCGCGATCATCATCGTGGCCGTCGCGATCATCGTCTGGACGCGCGGCCACGAGCCCGTGCCGCCCCGGCCCGAGGAGGTCGTCGAGGCGACCTGAGTCTTGAAGGCCACTCCAGGGAGGCGGCGCCGGCCGCGTTCGCGTCGACCCGTTGAGACGATGGATCGCGGAGCGGGCGGGGTGGGCGGTCCCGGAACCGCCACGTGTGACCCGCCCGCGCGGCGCTACGCTGTGGCCCCTCGGCGGGCACAGCGTGCCGCCCGCCCTCTCCGGCGCCTGCCGAGCGCAGTCCGGAGCCCAAGCGGAGATCCGACCGTGACGAACGAATCGCTCCACACGATGGGCCAGCAGCATGGTCGCCGGTCCTGGGCCGAGCCGTGGAAGATCAAGATGGTCGAGCCGCTCACGGTGACCGTGCGCCCCGAGCGCGAGGCGGCCCTCCGCGATGCCGGCTACAACACGTTCCTGCTCCGCTCGGACGACGTCTACATCGACCTCCTGACGGACTCCGGGACCTCGGCCATGAGCGACCGGCAGTGGGCCGGGATGATGCTCGGGGACGAGGCGTACGCCGGGAGCCGCAACTTCTACCATCTCGAGGAGGCCGTCCGGCACTACTACGGCTACGCCCACGTCGTCCCCACCCACCAGGGGCGTGGGGCAGAGCACCTGATCAGCCAGGCGCTCATCAAGCCGGGCGATCACGTCCCGGGCAACATGTACTTCACGACGACGCGCCTGCACCAGGAGCTCGCCGGCGCCACGTTCCACGACGTGATCCTCGACGAGGCGCACGACCCCACGTCCCTCCACCCCTTCAAGGGCAACGTCGACCTGACGAAGCTGCGGGCGCTCGTCGACGAGGTGGGGGCCGAGCGGATCCCGTACGTGTCGCTTGCGGGCACCGTCAACATGGCCGGGGGCCAGCCGGTGTCAATGGCGAACGCCCGCGAGCTCCACGCCTACTGCGCCGGCCTCGGGATCAGGGTGCTCCTGGACGCGACGCGGATGGTGGAGAACGCGCTCTTCATCCAGGAGCGCGAGGAGGGCTACGCGGGCCGTTCGATCGCCGAGATCCTCCTCGAGTTCTGCTCGCACACCGACGGCGCCTGGATGAGCGCCAAGAAGGACAACCTCGTCAACATCGGGGGCTGGCTCGCCGTCAACGACCAGGATGTCTTCGAGGAGCTGCGCAACCTCGTCGTGGTCTACGAGGGGCTCCACACGTACGGCGGGATGGCCGGGCGGGACATGGAGGCCCTCGCGATCGGCATCACCGAAGCGGTTCAGGACGAGCACGTCCGCTCGCGCGTCGGCCAGGTCCGCTACCTCGGCGAGCTGCTCACGGAGTGGGATATCCCGATCGTCCAGCCGATCGGCGGGCACGCGATCTTCCTCGATGCGAAGCGCTTCTACCCGCACCTCTCGCAGGACGTGTTCCCCGCCCAGACCCTCGCCTGCGAGCTGTACCTCGACTCCGGGATCCGGTCCATGGAGCGCGGGATCGTCTCGGCCGGGCGCGACCCGGAGACCGGCGACCACAAGCGCCCGAAGCTGGAGCTCACGCGGCTCACGATCCCGCGCCGCGTCTACACGCAGGCGCACATGGACGTCGTGGCCGAGTCCGTGAAGGCCTGTTTCGATGCCCGCGACGCGGCGACCGGCCTTCGGATGACCTACGAGCCGAAATACCTGCGCTTCTTCCAGGCCCGCTTCGAGCCGATCGCTTGACGGCTCGCCGGAGCCGCCATGGCTCAGCGCCGTCGCGAATCGGTGCCGGTCAGCGCAGCAGGCGCCTCGCGAGGGCTGCCTCGCCCGCGATCAGGGCCGCGGAGACGGCGGCCAGCGCCACGCCGAACGCACCTGCGCGCCAGTTGCCCTTGACGAACCCGCCGAACAGGACGTGCCAGGCGCCGAACAGGAAGGCCCCGGCAAGCGCGGCCGCGATCGTGCCGGCGACGACGATCCCGGCCCGCCGGCCCTGCCCGCCGGACGCCCAGGCGACGGCCAGGCGCTCGCGCACGTCCGCCCGCGACGCCCGGACGGTGTTCACCGGCCGCCCCTGGTCGAGGAACCGCCGCCGAGGGCCGGCCAGCGCTCGAAGCCCTGCGCGGGCAGCGGCTCGCAGCGGAGCGGCCGGTCCTCGCGGTAGCCCAGGGCGTAGTCGGCCTGGATGAGCGTGTGGAGCTGGCTCGTTCCCTCGTAGATCACGGCCGCCTTCGAGTTGCGGAGATACCGCTCCACCGGGAACTCGTTGCTGTACCCGTTCGCGCCGTGGACCTGGATCGCATCGAGGGCGGCGGCGACGCTGTGCTCGGTGGCGTGCCACTTCGCCAGCGACGTCTCGCGGGTATTGCGCACGCCGTGGTTCTTCAGCCATGCCGCGCGCCAGACGAGGAGCCGCCCGATCTCCGTGCCAGCGGCCATCTTCGCGATCATCTGCTTGACCAGCTGGTGACGGCCGATCTCCTCGCCGAACGTCTCGCGCTGGTGCGCGTACGTGACGCTCGCGTCCAGGCAGGCCTGCGCGAGCCCGACCGCTCCCGCCGCGACGGTGAAGCGACCCTGGTCGATGGCGCTCATCGCGACGAGGAAGCCCTCGCCCTCATCGCCGATCCGGTTCTCGACCGGCACGACCACGTTGTCGAGGGTGACGAGGCCGGTGTTCCCGGCCCGGATCCCCAGCTTGCCGTGGAGCGTCCCGGTCGTCAGGCCGGGCATCCCCCGCTCCAGCATGAAGGCGGTCACCCCTCGGTGCTTCCTGCCCCGGTCAACCGTCGCGAAGAGCAGGAAGTGATCCGCGAGATCGGCCAGGCTGATCCAGATCTTCGAGCCGTTGAGGACATACGCGTCGCCGTCACGGCGGGCGGTGGTCCCGAGGCTGGCGGCGTCCGTCCCGGCGCCCGGCTCCGTCAGCGCGAAGGTCGCGAGCTTCGTGCCCTGCGCCTGGGGCACGAGCCACCGGCGGCGCTGCTCGTCCGTCCCCCACTGGAGCAGCGCCAGCGAGTTCAGGCCGACGTGTACGCTCATCACGACCCGGAAGGCGGTGTCCGCGCGCTCCAGCTCCTCGCACAGGATCGCGAACGAGACGTAGTCCATCCCCGACCCGCCCCACGCCTCCGGGATCGGCGCGCCGAGGTAGCCGAGCTCCCCCATCTTCGCGAAGATCTCGGGGTGCGCCTCGCCCCGCTCGTCCCAGTCCCGGATGTCCGGCAGGATCTCCGCGGCCACGAACTCGCGGACGGAGTCGCGGACGAGCCGGTTCTCGTCGCTCAGGCTGAAGTCGATCACGCTGGGCACTCCGCGGGCTGGACGGGGATTCGGGCGTTCGCGCGCCGTGGTTCGGTCGCCATGTTCGCATGGAGCGCAGCGCCTCGCGCTTCGGTCACGGTCGGCATCACGCGGTCAACCGAGGGGCGAACCACGGTCGAACGGCGAGCACGTCATCGCCGGACGACGCCCGTGCCATCGGCGCGACCTTCGGCCCGCCCGGGGCGTGGCCCGCCCGATATACTCGGTGGCAGGTCCGCCGCAGCCCGCCCGAATGACGCGGCCCGGCCGGCGACGTACCCGAGGACCCACCCATGGACACCGTGACCGCGCCGGCTGCCTCCGGCCTCGACCTCGCCGCCCTCGCCGCCGACAACCTGACCCCGGTCCTCGGCCGCTACTTCGAGCGTTCGTGGGCGCGCGGCGAAGGCCATCGCCTGTACGACACCGACGGCAAGGCCTACCTGGACTTCGCGAACGGGATCGCGGTCAGCGTCCTGGGGCACCGCCACCCCGCGGTGACGGCCGCGATCCATGCCCAGGTCGACGAGCTGATCGCGCCGTGCGCGGCGATGGGCTACGCCGAGTCGACCGTCCGTCACGCCAGACTCCTCGCCGAGTTCCTGCCCGAGCCGGTCGACTCGATCTTCTTCATGAACTCCGGGTCGGAGGCGATCGAGGCGGCGATGAAGCTCGCACGCCGGGTGACCGGGCGGCCCGGGATCATCGCGTTCCGGGGCGGCTTCCACGGTCGCACGATCGGCGCGGCGAGCATCACCAGCTCCAACATCAACTACCGGCTGGGCTACGAGCCCCTGCTGCCGAGCGTCTACCTGAGCCCGTTCCCGTCGGTCTACCGCGACTTCGACGGCGACGAGGCCCGGGCGGTGGAGGTCTCGCTCGCACAGCTGCACGAGCTGCTCAAGACGACGATCCCGCCCTCCGCCGTGGCCGCGATGATCATCGAGCCGGTGCAGGGCGAGGGCGGGTACATCCCGGCCCCGCCGGCCTTCCTCCGGGCGCTCCGCGCGATCTGCGACGAGCACGGCATCCTCCTGGTCGCGGACGAGGTCCAGGCGGGCTTCGGGCGCACCGGGACGATGTGGTCCTTCGAGCACGCCGGGATCGTCCCCGACGTCATCTGCATGGCCAAGGCCATCGCGAACGGCCTGCCCCTCTCCGCGATCGCAAGCTCGAAGGCGCTCCAGGAGCGCTGGGGCAGGAGCGCCCACGGCACGACGTACGGCGGCAACCCGGTCGCCTGTGCCGCGGGGATCGCGGTCCTCGAGACGATCCGCGCCGAGCGGCTCGTTGAGAACAGCGCGGCGCGCGGGACCGAGCTCATGGCGGGGCTGCGCTCGATCGCGGCCGACGACCCGCGAATCGGCGACGTCCGCGGCCTGGGGCTGATGATCGGGGTCGAGTTCGTGCGCGACCGCGCCACGCGGGAGCCCGATGGGCCGCTCTGCGAGGCCGTGATCCAGGGCTGCGCGGATGCGGGGCTGCTCGTGATCTCGTGCGGGGTCGAGCACAACGTGATCCGCTGGATCGCGCCGCTGAACGTCACGTCCGCGGAGATCGACGAGGCGCTCGGGATCTTCGGGCGCGTGCTCCGCTCGGTGTCGGCCTAGGCAAGGGGCCCGCCGCGCGGCGTCTGGTCGCGCGGCGTCCGATCGCCCGGGCGTCCGCCCGGCCGGCTACGCCTGGCGGCTGTTGGCCAGGAAGCTCATCACGTCCGCGAGCCGGAAGCGACGATCGCCCCTGCGGCAGACCCGGAAGAAGGGGAGCTCCCCGCGATCGCCGAGGCGCTTCACGGTGTTGACGTGGAGGTGGAGCATATCCGCGACCTCGCTCGCAGTGAGGAGCGGCCCAAGCTCGCTGATCGCCATGTGGTTCCTCGCCTGATCGGTTGCGGTCGCGCCGGACGCTTCTGGTGGCCACAGGTGGAGTGCGACCCGCTTCGTGGGGGAGCGTACGGGTCGTTCCTCGACGGGCCAAGCCGTACCTTCGGTCTAGGAGGGTCGTACGGGGTGGTGGGGTGAGGTCCCTGCGCCCGGGGGATGACGCCCCGTCATGACGCGAGGACATCCGCGCCACACACTGGCATCGCGCCCGAGAGGGTGCGCGGGCATCGTCGTCAGCTGCGCCAGCAGCGGCCGTGCGTCCCGATGGAAGTTATGGTCCGACGCGACATCGAGGGAACGGGGTGGCGCATGGGTAGGGAGCGTCCGCGGGTCGTCGTGGTTCGCCAGGGCGGCGACCACGGGTGCCTCGTCACGATCCTGCTCCTCGTGATCGCGTGGCCCCTGGCCATCGTCTACTGGATGCTCCGATTCATGGCGTGGGTCGTGGGCGTGATCGTGGACTGGCTGACCCTCGGTCCGGCGCGACGCCGCCGACGCTGAGGTCGACGCGCCGCCCGGCCGAGCCCCAGCGCGCGCCTACGGCGCCGACGCCTCTGGGTGGCCGGCTAGGACGACCCGATTGCGGCCGCCCTCCTTCGCGCGGTCGAGCGCCGCGTCGGCGCGCTCGAAGAGCGTCTCAGCCGTGTCGCCGACCTCCGCGATCGCTCCCCCGATGGAGATCGTGACCTGCAGGTCCTGCCCGTTCGCGGTGACGCGCGAGCGCTCGACGAGGACGCGGAACCGCTCGGCGATCGCCCGCAGGCTGGAATCGTCCACGTCGGTGATGGAGAGCCGCTTGGTCAATTCCGCGCCCGCAGCGATGTCGATCTCGAGGCGTCGCGGTCGCCTCGCCCGTCCGTCCCGGTCCGGGACGCGCCGGATCGCCATCGGCGCGACTGCCACTTCCCGGTGGTCGGCGGGGGCTGAAGGGGCCGTCAGCCCGCGAGCGGGATCAGGTGAACCGCCGATGCCTTGAAGGTCGCGAGGACCGCCGCGCCCTCCGCGAGCCCCAGGTCCGCGGCCGAGGCACGCGTGATCGAGGCGACGAGCGTGGAGCCGATGTCGACGCTGACGCGCACGAGCGAGCCCTGCGTCACCATCCGGGAGACGCGTCCGCGCACCTGGTTGCGAGCGCTCGACGCGACCGATGACGGGGCAGCCTGCGATCCCGAGGACCAGAGCGTCACGTCCTCCGGCCGCAGGCAGCACAGGACGTCGCGGCCGGGCGCGAGCGCGGAGACCGCCTCGACATGCATGCCCCCGACGTCGACGACGGCGACGCCCTCCTCGCTCGAGATCACGCGGCCCCGCAGGCGCGTCTCCGCGCCAACGAAGGCCGCCACGTCCTCGTCGAGCGGCTCGGCGAGCACCCGCTCGGGCGGGTCGACCTGGCGGATCCGCCCCGCGACCATGACGGCCATCCGGTCCCCGAGCCGGACGGCCTCGTCGAGGTCATGGGTCACGATCACGCACGCCACCCGCGTCTCCCGCAGGAGGACCTCGAGGTCGTCGAGGAGCCTGCCTCGGGTGGCTGCGTCCACGGACGCGAAGGGCTCGTCGAGCAAGAGCAAGTCCGGCTCCAGCACGAGCGCCCGGGCCAGGCTCACCCTCTGGGCCTCGCCGCTGGAGATCTGGCGGGCGGGGCGGTCGCGCAGATGTGCCACGCCCAGCCGATCGAGCCAGGCCGTCACCCGCGGCCGGGCCGCGGCGGACGGAACGCCGCGAAATCGCAACCCAGCCGCGACGTTCGCGAAGACGGACGTGTCGAGGAGGAGCGGATCGGGCAGCACGAGGCCGATGTGCCTGCGGTACGCGAGCTCGGTGCCACGGCCGACCGTCGCTCCGCGGAACGTAAGCGACCCACGCGCCAGGCGGAGCAGGCTCGCAAGAGTGAGGAGGAGGGTGCTCTTTCCTGCCCCATTCGGTCCGACGAGGGCCAGGGTTGCGCCGTCGGCAATCGCGAGGCCATCGATCGCCAGGACCGGGCGGGCGCCGCGCACCACGACCGCGTCCCGCAGCTCGACGAGTGTGGGCATCGCGCCACCGGCGGCGGTCGCGTCGCTCGCGCCGGCGGTCACCTGCTGGCATCCTGGCGCCCGGGACCGCGCTGCTGCGCCCAGGTGAGGATGCCGTTCACCGCAAAGGCAAGCGCCAGCAGGACGATCCCGAGGCCGACGGCCTTCTCGAACTCGCCGCGGCCCACCTCCAGGACGATCGCGGTGGTAAGCACCCGCGTCTGGTGCAGGATGTTGCCGCCGACCATCATCGCCGCGCCGACCTCGGAGATCACGCTGCCGAAGCCCGCCATCAGGGCCGCCAGCAGCGGCAGTCGCGCCTCGCGCCAGAGCCACCAGACGGTCTGCCAGCGCGACGCCCCGAGGCCCATGAGCTGCAGCCGGAGCCGCGGGTCCAGCTGCCCGAGCGCCGCGACCGTGAGGCCCAGGATGACCGGCGTCGCGATGATCACCTCGGCGATCACCATGGCCGACGGCGAGTAGATCAGCCCCAGGTCGCCCAGCGGGCCGCTGCGCCAGAGCAGGAACGCGACGAACAGGCCCACGACGACCGGCGGCAGGGCCATGCCGGTGTTGACGACGCTGACCACGAGTCCCCGGCTGCGAAACCGGGAGAGGGCGAGCCATGTGCCCAGCGGCAATCCGATCAGGAGGCTGATCGCCGTCGCCACGCCCGAGACGCCCAGAGACAGGAGGGTGATCTCGACGAGATCAGCACCACCCAGCCCCGCGACGAGCTGCTGGACCCCGTCGGCGAGCGATCCGACCATCGATGGCGAAGCCTACTTGAGCGAGGCGTAGTCCTTGCCGGCATCCGGGGTAAAGAGCGCGAGCTTGTACGTGTCCGTACCGAAGCTGCCGATCAACTGCTGACCCACGGTCCCCGTGACGAAGTCCTCGAATGCCTTCGCGCCAGCCGCGTTGACCTTCGGCCACTTTGCCGGGTTGACTGCGATCACGCTATAGATGTTGATGAGCGACGTGTCGCTCTTCACGAGCGCCGTGAGGGTCAGCCGGGACTGGTTGGCCAGGAAAGTCGCAGTGTCGGTCAGGGTGTAGCCGCCCTTCTCCGACGCGATCTGCAGGGTGGGCCCCATGCCCTGGCCCGACTGGACGTACCAGCTGCCGGAGGGCGTGACGCCGGCGGATTTCCAGAGGGCAAGCTCCTTGGTATTCGTGCCCGAGTTGTCACCCCGCGAGACGAATGTCGCGCCCGCTGCCGCGATCTTCTTGAACGCGTCCATCGCGGAGGACGTGCCGTTGATCCCGGCCGGGTCCGGCGCCGGACCCACGATCCAGAAGTAGTTGTGCGCGACGAGGCGGCGATCGACGCCCCAGCCTGCATCCATGAAGGTCTGTTCCTGGGTGGGCGCGTGGACGAAGAGAACGTCGGCGTTGCCCTGCTGGCCCATCGTGAGGGCCTGTCCCGTACCCACGGCGACGGTCTTCACGGTGTAGCCCGACGCCTTCTCGAACGCGGGCACGAGGACGTCGAGGAGGCCCGAATCCTGGAGCGAGGTCGTTGTGGCGAGGATCAGGTTCGGCGATCCGACAGGCGACGCAGCGGACGACGGCTCGACGGCGCTTGCACCCGCCGCCGAGCTCGCCTGCGGGCTCGGCGACGAGCCGGAGCTGCACGCCGCGGCCGCGACGAGCGCCACGGCCACCAGGCCCGCCAATCGCGCCCGAACCGCGCGCTTCGAGATCGTCACGCCTGAAACCATCGTCGTACTCCTGGGGCCGAAACATGGCCTTTCATCGGTCGATCCATAGATGTCTGGGGCAGATGCGCTGATGGTACCTTGGCACGCTGCTCGCCCGGCGGGGTTTCGGACGCAGAGCACGGGTCGGACCGCCGGCCCGATGCATGGCGGAACGTGGAACCGGCAGTGCGGGCAGTCGGGACGCTCGCCGGGGGCGCCGCCCGAACGTGCCATGATCGCGGCCTCTCGAGCGTCCCACGCCGGACGGCGGCGCGACGAAGATCGTCCAGGAATCCGGCGCCGACCATGGAAAGGTGGTTCGCATGAAGCTGAGCGCTCGCAACCAGTTCCCGGCGACTGTTCGCTCCGTGACCGAGGGCACGGTCATGGCCGAGATCACCGTCGAGATCGACGGAGGACATGAGCTCGTCTCGGCCATCACGGCGCAGTCCGCGCGGCGCCTTGGCCTCGCTCCGGGCAAGCGCGTGATCGCCATCATCAAGTCGACGGAGGTCATCCTCGCGACCGACGACTGAGCGACCGCGGCGGCGGGTCGACGAGTTGCGCGAACCTCGGCTGAGCGTCGTCGGCGCCTCCGGCACACCCTTCCCGCCGGACGCGCGCCCTGGCAACGGGGCGCGGTCAGCGGAGGCTCAGCCCCGCGTCTCCCTGGCTGACGGAATCTCCACGATCACGTTCGTGGCCTTGACGACGCACACCGCCTCGTCACCGACCTTGAGGTCGAGCTCGTCGACGGCCTCGGCCGTCATGAGGCTCACGAGCCGGTGGGGGCCGGCCATGACCTCGACGACGGCGGCGACCGCGTCGCGCTCGACGCGCGTGATGATGCCCGGGAACCGGTTGCGCGCCGACTGGGCGACGATTGGGCGGTCCGCGCTCGCGCGCCGTCGCTCACGGAGGAGGCGAGTCACCTCGGCGATCGCGACGAGGCGCTGACCCCCGGCCGACCGCTCCATCGGGAGGCGGCCTTCGGTCTCCCACCTGCGCAGCGTCTCGACCGAGACGCCGAGCATCTCGGCGGCCTGGCCGACGCGAAGGCGTGATGGAAGATCGGGGTCATCGGGATCCATGGTGGGGAAGTCTGCCCCATTTCGGCGGTTATGTGGATGCGTTTGCGGGGGTTCGCGGGGGCGGGCGTGGGACTCGACCGATACGGTCCGGCGCTCTTCCCCGCGTCGCGGAGCCGGGTTACCGGACCTTCGCCAGCCAGTCGAGGATGTTCAGCGTGAGCCGGCCCAGGGCGGGAGAGACGACGTGGCTGGCCGCGAAGGCGGAGTCGTGAGCGCCAGCGCTTCCGTGGAGAGCCGCAGGCGCCGGGGAGGGGCAGGGATGGTTGTCAGCGAGTCTCCCCGGGTGCGTCCGGCGCAGCCGCGCTGCCGTCGCCGTCGGCCGAGGGCGCATCCGCCGCCGGCCCATCGGCCGCGTCGTCATCCGCGAGCAGCCGGTACATCCGCCGGCGGGCGTCGACCAGGATCCTGCGGGCCTCGACCTGTGCCGCGGGCGAGCCCATGCGCTGGACCTGCACGCCGGCAGCGGCGAGTTGGACGGCGAGCGAGCGGATGTCGGGCGTGTCCCGCTCGGCCCCACGCGACCAGGGTGCGCGGCCGAGCGGTGCGGCCGCGACGGCGGCACGGCCGGACTCGGTGAGGGAGTAGGTTCTCCGGCCTTCGATCTCCTCGCTCGTCACCAGCCCCTCGTCCGCGAGCTGCTGGAGTGACGGGTAGACGGAGCCCGCGCTGGGCCGCCAGCGGCCGCCGCTGCGTGCCTCGAGCGCCTGGATGACCTCGTAGCCGTGCATCGGCTTCTGCGAGAGCGCGGCGAGGATCAGCGGGCGGATCTCGCCCCGCCTGAGCGACGGACCTCCGCCGCGGAGGTCGCCGAACAAGAGGCGTGGGAACCACGGTCCGCTCGAGGCGGGACCGCGGGCGCGGGCACGGGGATGACGGCCGGGGCCGAGGAACTGGTCGGACATGTGATGTCGCTCCGATTCTGTGGCGCACTGTTGCGCGGCATCACGATATATCGTGATGGCGCGCCGCGTCAAGCCCAGAAAAGCACTTCATGAGGGCCGCGCATACTCGGCCGATGAGCTGGGCAACCCTGGGCCGTCGAGCGCGAACCTGGCGCGTCGTGCACGCCTCGTGGTCGGTGGCCCAGCTCGCGGGCCTCGGCTACATCTGGTTCTGCGCCCTGACGGGACGGCGGAACCGACGTCTCTGGTCGAGCGTCGCGTTCCTCCTGGCCGAGGGCGCCGCGCTCGTGGTCGGCCATGGGGACTGCCCGGTCGGTCCGCGGCAGGCAGCGTGGGGCGATCCGGTGCCGTTCTTCGAGCTTGTGCTGCCGCCGCGAGCCGCCAAGGCGGCGATCCCGGCGCTCGCCGCGGTCAGCGGCGCGGCGGTCGCGGCGCTCGTGCTCCGGCGGCCAGGACTCGTGGAGCGTGCACCGGGCGGCGGTCGCGACCAGTCCCGCGCCTGACCGATCGAAAGACCCGACGAAACTCCGCCTGCGAGGGTCGACGAACCGGGTGCGGAAGGCGCTGCCGGACGGCCTGGGCACCCGGTCGATTCTGCTTCTGGACGTGGCGCGCGGAGGTGTCAGGGTCAAGTCCCGGCACGTGGTGTAACAGCAGGCGCAACGCATCCTCGCGCCTGATCGCTCAGCTCGCCATCAGCAGCGCGGGCACCACCTCCTCGACC
>Ga0209014_10000796_pt1 | contig 18453 bp, 16 predicted proteins | sample BarGraNGADG00212_FD_184491 | JGI IMG/M metagenome (GOLD analysis project Ga0209014, IMG submission 184491) | Arctic peat soil microbial communities from Barrow, Alaska - Barrow Graham LP Ref core NGADG0002-212 (SPAdes) (version 2) | ecosystem: Environmental > Terrestrial > Soil > Wetlands >...
TCGCCGCCGCGTCGGCGGCGGCTGGTCCCCCGGTGTCGAGGATCATGCCGATCAGACCGCTGTTCCGGCGCTCCACCCACTGCTCCATCCGATCGACCGCCTCGGGAAGCTTCTGCCGCAGCTCGGCACCCTGCTCACGGAGCGTTGGAGCCATCAAGGCGAAAAACCCGCCGAGCAGCCCGAAAAAAGCGAGGACGATGAAGACGGACCCCACGCCGCGGGGGATGCGGAATTGCTGGAGCCTGTCCACCCCGGCCGAGATGGCGATGGCGAAGAGCACCCCCAGAAAGGCGACGAGGAAGAGGGCGTTGGCGTACCAGATGAGCTGGAGGGCGAGGTACATCGCCGCGACGAGCGACACGGCCCGCACCACGTCCCGGCTCCGCCATCCAACGGTGCGCCGGTGGCGTACGTCGCCCCGTCCCACGTCGCGACCGGGGACCATGTCCCGCTGGACATGCTCGGTCGTGTTCGCATCCGGATTGCCGGCCGGGCCACGATGCAGGTCGCGCGCGGGGTCTCGGGTGGGGTCGGTCATTAGGATGGGGTTGGGGCTGCCGCGCTCGGGCCGGATTTGTGCCTCCTGACGCGCGGGACGGCCGTGTCCAAAGCTACATTACCGCGGGTTTCAATTCGACAACAGAGAGGAACAGGGTGGCGGACCGCGCGAAGACAGCAGCATTCGAATATCTCGACACCGTGCCCGCGGTGGAAAAGCTCACGGGGGAGATTGCGACGGTTACCGAGCTCGCGCTCGATACGGAGGGCGCGAGCTTTCATCGGTTCGTCGATCGGATCTACCTGCTCCAGCTCTCGACGCGCGAGCGGCACGCGGTCATCGACCCGCTTGCGGTGGGAACGCCCGCCGGTCTGGGCAAGCTGCTGGAGAATCCCAACGTCGAAGTCGTCTTTCACGACGCCGACTACGACCTGCGTCTGCTCCAGCGGGACTACGGCTGGCAGATCAAGCACATCTTCGACACGCGCGTCGCGGCCCAACTGCTCGGTTACACGGCCTTCGGGCTGGCCGCGTTGCTCGAGCGCTTCTTCGACGTGAAGCTCGACAAGAAGCATCAGCGCGCTGACTGGTCCATGCGCCCGCTCACGGCGGACATGCTCGACTACGCGGCGCAGGACACGCGCTTCCTGCTCGAGCTCAAGGACAAGATGTCGGCCGAGCTGGAGCGTATGGGACGCATGCCATGGGCGCGCGAGGAATTCGGCTTGCTCGAGGGAACGCGGTGGGCCGACGAAGAGCCGGGCATGTCGTTCCTCAAACTCAAAGGCGCGCGCGATCTCAGCCGGCGCGAGCTGGCGGTGTTGCGCGAGCTGGTTCCTTGGCGCAACGCCGTCGCCGGCCAGATCGACCGTGCGACGTTCCGCGTGCTCGGTAACGAACAGCTCCTCGACATCGCGCGCACGCAACCTTCCACGCGCGACGCGCTCGGCAGGATCAAGGGAATGCCGCGCGGCATCCTCGAACAGCGGGGCAGCGAGCTTCTCGAGGCGGTGCAGCGCGCGCTCGCGGTGCCGGAGTCGGAATTGCCAAAGGTCCCGCGCGCGGCGCGCTGGGATCGCGATCCCGAGTTCGACGCGCGCGTCAGCGCGCTCAAGACGGCGCGCGACGAGGCAGCCAAGCGGCTCGCGCTCGATCCGGGCGTGTTGTGCTCGCGGGACCGCATGGAGGCGGTTGCGCGACGCAATCCGGAATCCGCAGAGGAAGTCGGCGAAGTGTCCGAGCTTCGGCGGTGGCAGGTGGGCGAGCTCGCGGAAGCGTTCGTCACGGCGCTGGCGCCACATCGCAAGAGCGCGAGTGCGACACCGACTGGCAACGCGACAGCGAAGGGATCGCGCATAGCCGAGGCACTGCAGGCGTCGGCGGAGTCCCCGTACAGGGAATAGCGATCCGCGACGCGGCATCATCGCGCGCTGCACCGACCGGAGCGCGGACGCCTTGGTCGGTACCATCGGATTCGGGGCCTACCCTCGTATGCTCTGTACCTTCGACTCTTGACGTTCGACGCGCGGGCTACAGTCCCATATAGGCTCTCACCCTCGGCTCGATCCGATCCGGTGACCAGAACGGCGACCACACAAGATTGATTGTCACGGCACCAACCCCTGGAATCGCCTTCAATGCCCGCTCCGCGTCGCCCATGATCTCCGGACCGCTCGGGCACCCAGGCGACGTCAGCGACATATCCACCTCGACATCGGTGTCTACGACGCGCACGTCGTACACGAGCCCGAGATCCACGATGTTCAGGTTGAGATCGGGATCTTTCACCTTCCGCAGCGCGAGCTTCGCCTGCTCGAGGCTGAACTCGGAGAAAGCGGCGGCGGACCCGGGCGCTGGAGCGGAGGCGGAAGCAGGGACGGCTGCTTCGGCGACTGGCGAGGGGGGGGCTTCCTGTTCGGTGGACATCGGTGCGGTACTCCGTGCGAGACTACTGGAGTATCACCAGTCAGCGCGCCAGTCGCAACGACTTACGCTTTATGCGTCGACTTCTTCCTTGACGCCGCCGGCGCGACGTGCTTCTTCGCGCCCTTGGAGACCGACGAGCTCTTCGACTTCGACGACTTGGACGCCGACGACTTGCCGCTCTTCGACCTGGAGTGCGCCGAGACCTTGGCGCGCGTGCCCTTGCTCCGGCCGCGCGCGGCGCGCTCCGGCTTGTTCCACCCCACCGCCTTGTCGGCGCGGAAGGAGCGCGGCATCGCGATCATGCCGCCAGCAGCGTCCGTCACCGCCAGCGCGGCAGCGTCGGCGAGGTCGGCGCGGACGTCGGAGATGACCTTGGCGGGACGGCGCGCCTTCGCCGCATGCACGCGGTTCGTGAGCAGAATGACGAACATGTCGCGCTCGGGATCGATCCAGAGTGACGTCCCCGTATAGCCCGTGTGTCCGTACGCTTCGGCGTCCATGTACTTGCCGCAGCCGAACGCGCCGGCGCAGGTGTCCCAGCCCAGCGCGCGCGTGCCCGCGGCGCGGCGCGTGAAGAGCTGCACCGTGCTGTCCGCAATGATGCGCGTGCCGTTGAAGCTGCCGCCATTCAGCATCATCTGCGCGAAGATCGAAAGATCGCTCACGGTGCTGAACAACCCGGCGTGTCCGGCGACTCCGCCGAGGGCATACGCGTTTTCGTCGTGGACTTCGCCGCGGAGCGGGTAGCCGCGCGGCGGGGTGAGTTCCGTCGGCGCGATGCGCCCGCGCAACGAGGCGTCCGGGCGGAAGTGCGTGTCCGACATGCCAAGTGGCGTGAAGACGCGGCGCTGCAGGAATGCGTCGAGCGTCTCGCCGGTAACTGCTTCGATCGTGAAGCCGAGCATGTCGGCGCCGAGATCGGAATACTCGTAGTACTGGCCGGGCGCGGCGAAGAGTGGCGTCGAGATGACGGCGGCGCGCGCCTCTTCAGGCGTGTGCGCGATGCGCCAGATATCGCGTCCCGCCGGCAGCCCGGAGCGATGCTCCAGCAGCATGCGCAGGGTGACGTTCTCCTTGCCACCGCCGGCGAATTCGGGGACGTACTTCGAGACCTGATCGTCGAGATGGAGCTTGCCCTCGTCGAACAGAATCATCACCGCCGTGGTGGTGCCGACGACCTTCGTCAGCGACGCCAGATCATAGATCGTCCGCTCGGCCACCACCGGGCCCGACTCCTCGGTCCAGCCGAGCCGCCCGAAGCCCTTCTCCCACACCGTGGCACCCCTGCGGCCCACCACGACGGAGGCGCCGGGATATCCGCCCGCCTTGATTCCGCGCTCGATGACGCGGTCGATCGTCGCCAGCCGGGATGCGGACATCCCGACGGCGGCGGGCCGCTTCGACGGCAGTCCTTCGCTCGAGGCGACGGGCCTGGCCGGAGTAACCGGATGCAGAAGAGTGGTTGCGGCGAACAGCAGATTCAACAACGCGGGGCTCCTCGGTGCAACTTCACACGGCGTCCGTACTGCCTCAGCTCAAGGCACAACGCGTGCGCGCACAGCATGATGATTGAATTCTGGGCCAGGAAGGAACTGATCGACCCGGCAACTACGAGTACTGGATTGAGGAAGGCGCGCGTTCCAACGCACGTTGCCGCAGCCCTATTATGTCCCTCAGTTGGACGACGAGCAAGAGATTGTGGGGTAACGGGTTGCGCGGCGGGGTACCAAAGCGGGGAACAAGAAACTGCCGGATCGAACGGGAACTGCCTGATAAACAAATGCTTTTTGTTTTGATTCGGCCGTTTCCGGCGCTTTCCGACAGTTCCTTGTTCCCGTTTTCTGTCCGGTGGTAGTGGGATCGGGAGCTGAAGCCAATCGACGGAAAGTCCCGTAGGGAGTATCGGCACGGGCGGACAATATTCCCCCGCACTTCCGGCAACCATTTGCTCCCCCCTCGTGACAAATTCGTTGGACGTCATGGAGAATGAACAGCTCACCGTAGAGCGCGCCATCTCTGGCGATCAGGCGGCGATGCGGGCCCTTTGGACCCGCCACGCCCCTCATATCGACGTTGTGGTGCGCCGGCTGGTCGGCCACGATCCGGACCTTGCGGCAGACATCGCGCAGGAAGTCTGGATCCAGATCTTTCGCGCCTTGCCGAGCTTTCGCGGCGACGCGCAGTTCGGGACCTGGGCGCATCGGATCGCGGTGAATCGGACGCTGAACGCGCTCCGGCGCACGAAGCGTACGTCGGCCGTGGAAGTTGAAGTGGATGACGACAGCGCATCCGTCGAGCCCGAGGCCGAGCGGGCGCTGCTCGCGGCCTCGATCGAGGAGGCGGCGAACAAGCTCTCTCCGGGGGCGCGCACTGTCTTCCTTCTGCACGACGTCGAAGGCTATACGCACGAGGAGATCGCCGTCGAGCTTGGAATAACGGCGGGAGGCTCCAAGTCTCAACTGTTCAAGGCGCGCGCGAAGCTCCGCGTGCTGCTGGCACACATGGTCGATGCACCGTCACGCAATACGTCTCGCTCCAACACTGCGGAACATGCTGCACCTGCATACTGAACGTCTCGCCGAGCTCGGCGACGATACGCTCACACCCGAGGAGGCGGCGCACCTCGCCTCCTGCGAAGTGTGCGCGCACGAACGCAGCGCGTATCAGGCGCTGGTCGCCATGGCGCTCGCCGAGCGCGAGCCATTTGGTCTGCCGCTCACGCGCTGGGACGCGATCGCCGCTGAGCTTTCACTCAAGACCGAAGCTCCGGTCGCGGACATCGCGCCGGCTCGGCGCTCGAAGCGGTGGATGCTGCAGATCGCCGCTGGACTGCTGCTCGTGGCTGGTGGCGCAATGCTGGGTCGCGTGTCCGCCGGAGCTCGCGCGCTGCCGGACAGCGCGGCGACGCAGACCGCGAGCGTCGGTTCATCGAGCGACGTGACACAGCCTGTCGCGCGGCTCGGGTCCGATTCCACCGTCTTCGCCTCGGCGGACGAGGCGCGGGCGGCGCAACTGCGCTCCGAATTGCTCTATCAGCAGGCCGCCGCGTTCCTCGCCCGCGTCGACACCACCGGCGCTGGCAGCGGCAGCCCTGTCGCCTATCGCTCGCGTCTTGCCGCACTCGATCACATGATCTCCACGACGCGTGAGGCGATGCGTGAAGCACCGCATGACCCCGTGATCAACGGCTATTACCTCACAACACTTGGCCAGCGCGAAGCCACGCTCCGGCAACTCAACACCGCTCTTCCCGTGTCGCTCCGCGTTACCAGTTTCTAATGTCTTCCTTGTCGAACACACAATTCATCGCGTCAACATCGCGGTTGGGCGGGCAGGCGCCATTGCTCGCATCGCTCGCCGTTCTGCTTTCGGCGGGAACGATGCCTCTTGCCGCGCAGCAGCGAATCGAGGTCGTGAGGACGCGGAGTGCACGCGCCGAGCAGACGGATTCGACCGAGCGCCAGCTTCGCAGGGTTTATCGTCAGATCGACTCGCTGGCGCGCGTTTACAACGATCACGACGAACTTACTATGGCCGAGCGCCAGCGCGTGGAGGAAGAGCTCGGGCGAACTGTCAGCCGGGTGGCAGAGATATCGGCTCGGATGAATCTTGCGCAGGACCGGATGATGCGGCTGGGTGATCAGATTCGCATTCAGATGGCACCGCAGATGGCGGAGCGCGCGGCGGCGTCGATGTCGCGTGCGCTGATGCAGGTCCGCGAGGCGGAGCAGGCGAGGCCACGCGGCTGGATCGGCCTCGTCGTGCAAGGGCCTGGTCTCATCCCGCGCGTCGAAGGTGGGGAGCTGTTCGTGCGCTACTTCGCGTATCCGCGCGTCGTGTCGGTGGACCCGGGCTCGCCCGCCCAGCGCGCCGGCCTGGTTCCGAACGACACGCTGCTCGCGTACGATGGCGTCGATGTGAGTGAGAACGACATTTCCTTCACGCGGCTGCTGCGCCCGAACGCGAGGGTGAACATCCGCATTCGCCGCGACGGAAGGGTGCGCGAGGTTCCCGTGACGGTCGCTGCCGCGCCGATGCGCATCGTGCAGCGCCGAGACGACGAGTCTCGCGCGCGCGAACCGTGGGCGGTCGCGAACATCCCCGAAGCACCATTGTTTCCGCGTATTCCCATGCCGGCGCCGTCGCGTGGCGCACCGATGCGAGTGAGTGTGCGATCGGCGACGCCAGCCATCGCGCCGACCGCGCCGCCGCCGCCGCAGCCGATGGTCGCGTTCGGCTTCTCCTACGGCACCGGCGTCGCGGGCGCGCAGCTCTCGACCATCGGCAAAGGACTTGGCAAGGCACTCGGCGTCAGCTCCGGCGTGCTGGTGACGAGTTCGCCGGCCGGCTCGCCGGCCAACGAGTCAGGGCTGGTGGATGGCGATGTGATCTCGAAGGTCGAGGGACAGGCCGTGCGGCGAGTGACCGAGGTCCGCGATCTCGTCGCGTTGGCGGCGGAGAACGGAGATCATGCGGTGGAGTTGGAGATCGTCCGGCAGAAGAAGCCGATGAAGTTGATATTGCGGTGGTGACTGATGACTCCGCGCTTGGCGCTAAGCGCCCAGCTCTTAGTTCTTCAGCGACCCTGGTGGCACCAGGTACAACAGTCTCAACGTCGCTCGATCCGACGCGGAGATCGTCGCCGTCGCGGACTCCCGGTACATGACGCTCGAGAGATCATTCGCGTGGTTCAGCCCGAGCGCGTGGCCGATCTCGTGTCGCAGAACGCCACCCACGACTGTGGGAGACAGCGCGCGGCCCGTGCTGTCGTGATTCGCGACCGACACGCGAGCCTTCGCGATCAGAAAGGCGCTCGTCTGCACTCGCTCGGTCACGCCGATGCGCTGGCCGTCTTCAGGACCAAAGCGATCGCGCCAGCGAATCGTGAGGTCGGCCGAGGACGAGTCGTAGATGAACGTGAATCGAAGAGGGAAGCCCGCTGCGCTCCACTCGGCGAAGATGTCGCGCGCCATCTGCGGGTAGCGCGGATCGAAGCCGGCGATCGGCGACGACGGTTCGACGTAGACGCGGAGTGCATCGCTGAGCCGCTCGGGCCAGCGATAGAGCGCGCTGTCCTGCTCGGCAAGAATGTCGTTGACGTACGTGCCGGCGACGAGATTGCGAACCTGGCGGCGCAAGTCTTCAGGCGGTGTCGCCTGTCCCTTGCCCGCGGGAACGAGCTCGCGTCGTACCGATCCCTGAACCTGGCCGGCGCTCACCATCGTGGTGTCGCGCGCCAGTGCAGCCGCTTCGCGACGGCGCATGCGTGCGCGTGAGTCGCGCACGCTGCTGTTGAGGACGAACGCCGCGAGCCCGGCGAGCAGAACGACGGGTACGAGCTCCGGACGCAGGCGAACTAGCGGACGCCTCCCGGCGGGAGTGTGTACAGCAGACGCACCGTCGCGCGGTCGGCGCGCGACAGCGTCCGCACGTGGACCTTCGGCGCCATGATGCTCGTCGAGTCCGCAGTGTGGTCGAGGCCGAGGAGGTGCCCGATCTCGTGGAGCGACATCGCGCGCATCGCCTCGTCGTCGAGCATCGGGCCGTCGCGATGATAGACGGCCAGCACGATGTCCGCGTCGGTGATCCACCAGTCGTCGTCTCTCGCCCACTTCGTGCGTCCGCTGATCTCCTCGTCGAAGTGATCGACGAAAGTCACGCGCACGTCGGCCGCGGCGGAATCGGTGGTGACGGTGAACCGGACGGGCAGCTTCAGCGCATCCCACTCGCGGAAGGCGCCGCGCACTTCACCGACGTAGCTGTCGCTCCATCCCGCGATGTCCGACGCCGACTGGATCCACACCATGAGTGGTTCGCCAGCTCGATCCGGCCAGCGGGCCAGCGCGCTGTCACGCTCCGCGAGCATCTCGGCGATGTAGGTGCCGCTCGCGTGCTCGGCAAGCGTTCGGCGAACGGCGGCACGCATGGGCTCAGTTGCCGCGTCGCCGGAGGCGAGCGGACGTCCGACCGCACCCCCGCTCGCAACGCTCGTGCGCCCGCGAGGCGCGCGGACGGAGGAGGCGGTAAGAGGCAGGAGGGCGAGGAGGAGGGCGGCGGTGGAGCCGGCCCGGAGGTGGGAGATGTGGCGGGTGCGGAACGTCATCGTGTATTTCGCGGCGGACCTGGAATGTCCGTGGCGAGAAAGGCGTCGACCTCGCTGAAGAAGCGCTCGGGCGCTTCCCAGAACGGCATGTGGCCGGCGTTGGGTATCAGGATGAGACGCGCGCGCGGCGGAAGCAGGGAAAGCTCGATCGCGACGGTTGCAGGGAGCGCGTCTCCTTCACCGTGTAGGACGAGCGCGGGCGCCGAAAGGGCACGCACTTGCTCGCGCCAGTCATATCCCTCGCGCCGCAAACGTGCCGCGATCGCCGCGCCGGTAACGCTCACGGCGACTGGGGGCGCGAAGTGCATCGCGAATTCGGGGTCGACGAAGTACGCCGGATAGCTGGCGCGCGAATAGGCGCCGTGCACGGCGACGTCGGGTTGCTCGAGCGCGGCGGGGAAAAGGCGGGCCAACGTCTCGCGCTTCTCTTCCCCGACACGTTGGAGCGCATTCGCCTGGAGCTCCGGCATCCACGCGCTCGTGGGTCCGACAGCGTTGGCCGTGACGAGGCGGCGCGTACCGGGCAGATCGCGCACTGCGCCGAGCATCGCGATTCCACCGCCCCAGGAGTGTCCGAGCACGTCCCATTGCCGGATGCCGAGGGCCCGGCGGAGGGCGGGGATGTCCTCGGCGTCGTCCTCGATGCGCGCGGCGAGTGGATCGGGAGGTGCCTGTGTTTCGCCGCGGCCGCGCTGGTCGTAGAGAATGACCTGTCGGTGCACCGCGAGCGGCGAGAGTGCTGGCCAGAGCAGCGAGTGGTCGTACAGCAGCCCGCCGTTCACCAGTAGCAGCGGCGGCGCACTCCGCACGGGCGGCGTCGTCCACACGGCGAAGTCGAGCCCCCGCACGCGAACGCTCATGCGGTCGAGGAGGGGAGTGCGACCGAGTGAACGGCGGAAAGCGATGAAGTCGTCTCGCGACATGCCCGCAACGTAGACGGGTGGCGGATCGCATGACCGAAGAAGGACGCCCTCGACGCTCACCCCGTCGTTAGGGGAGCCCCACAAAGATTTCCCGCAGATCGATGCTTATCACGAAGTCGAGCGCGGATACGTGCCAAGAAATGACATCCCGGGCGAACTCGCCGGGTCCGCGCCTGGCGTTGAAGTCGACGCTGCAAGGCCTGGTTGTCGTACGCGTCGTGGCGGATCGCGCCGAGCCCTATCGGATCCATGGGCTGCAGGTTCGCATTGGCGGATAAGGCGAAGGCAGCGCAGACGCCTCAGGACGCCCGTCCCTCAGGGAAACAGGCCCCCAGACTCGGCAATGGCTTCACCTCGATGATCTCCGTCACGAGCATGTAGCGCGTCCCGCGTCCCATCATGCCGGCAGGCATGCGGGGGCTGATCGTCGCGCGCCAGCGCACGGCGAGTCCGTCCGTAGGCTCTTTGGTGATCTTCGCGAGCAGGCTGTCACGCTGGAGTAGCGCCTGATCGGTGAGCGTCACCCACCAGAGCTTGTCATCGAGCGGCGCATCGCATGGCGCGAACCAGCTCTGCTCGAAGCCACGCTGGTACGCGCCGCGATATTCGCGCGTCAGCGAATCGCGACGGGTCGAAGGCGCTGCGGGGGGAGGCGACTGAGCCCTCGTTGCCGGCGCGATGCTCAGAAGCGCGACGATGGCGGTGGCCGATAGCATGCGAACACGAAGGATATCCACCACCCCTTTTACCCCGCAGTGATTCTGACGGTTCCAACGCCAATCAATGGCCGCCGAGCTTCGCGTCCGCGCTCAGACCGTGGCATCTACCACGGCGATGCCGTACGCCGACAACTGTCTGTCCACGGTGACGAGCGTCAGCCCCTCAACGCGTGCTTGTGCGACGAGCAGCCTGTCGAAAGGATCGCGATGCAGCGGAGGAAGACTCCGGACGTTCTCCGCATGCTCGATCTCGACCGGCAGAGCGAGGAAGCCACTGTGCGCAAGCTCGGCGGCGATGTCGGCACCCTTCGGCAAACTCAGTTTGCCAATTGCAATCTTGATCGCGATCTCCCACGCCGATGCGGCGCTGAAGCGCACCTCGGACGCGCGTTGCAGCAGATGCCGGGTTTGCGGTCCGAGTCGCGCATCACCCGCCTGCCACCAGAGCCACACATGCGTGTCCAGCAAGAGACGCCGCGGCGCCAACTCGGAGACTGGCGCTGTGACGGCGACCGACCTTCGCACGCGCCGTCGCCCTGCCGTCACTCCACGTCTCCTTCGAATGCGGCGAGCATCTCGCCGGACAGCGGCGCGTCGAAGTCGTCCGCGATGGTCATTTGTTCGGCCCACCGCCCGGACATCCGGCTCTCGTGCACCGCCCGCAATGGCACGAGCCGCGCCGTGGGCACGCCCGCTTTGGCGATGACGATCTCCTCACCGGCCGCCGCCCGATCGACGAGCTCGGAAAGATGGGTTTTCGCGTCGTAAATGTTCACGGGCTTTGCCATTCGTCGGCTCCGGCTGGGGTCGACGAATAATCTATATGGGTTGGTCAAGTTGGTCAAGTCCCTCAATTGTGAATGGCGCGCCGCATTGCTTCCGGCACTTTACCCACGCCCGAGGCGGGCATCATCATCAATTTCGCGCGGCCGGTACCGCGTCGGGCTCCGAACGTCGCTAGCGACGTCGCTCCGCTCTCGCGTTCGCCACCATCGCCTTCACGTCCGCAAACAGTGTTGGCGCGTGGTACGGGATGCCATCCTTGATGGTCCACTCCACGCCGCCCGTGCGTACGATCTTCCCGTTACGCACGTCGTCGACGCCCGTGGGGTAGAACACCTTCAGATTCTCGAGCGGATTGCCGTTCACCACGATCAGGTCGGCGAGGAACCCAGCGCGCACGCGTCCAAGGTCGGTCTCTCGCCCCAGAATGCGCGCGTTGTTGCCGGTGGCGTGCTGAATGACCTTCAACGTCTGAAAGCCCGCCTCCTGCTGGAGCTCGAGTTCTCGAATGAGGCCGAAACCGTACATCTGATAAATGAAACCCGCATCGTCACCCACGCCGATTAGTCCGCCCTTGCGCTCGAAGTCGCGCAGTGCTGACATCCAGATGCGGTAGTTCTCCTTCCAGTACGTCTCGTCCGTCGAGCTCCAGCCGAAGAAATACGAGCCATGATTCGCCGGATCGGGGCGGAAGTACTCCTCGAGCGTCGGGTGCAGATAGTCGGCGAACCACGGCTGTGTCTGGGCACGCTGCAGATCGCGCGAGGCTTCGTAAATGTCGAGTGTGGGCACCCACGCGACCTTCGCCGCGACCAGTGTGTCGAGCACCTTGCCGAGCAGAATGGGGTCGGCTTCCCGCCAGAGACGGCCCGCCCACCTGAAGCGATCGGTTTCGTTGCGATAGTTGTACGACGCCGGAAAGTGCTGTCGCCCATCCGGGATCGCCGCATCCGGAATGCCGTACCAGTGCTCGATGCTCGTCGTGCCGAAGCGCGCGTCGTCCCACGCATTCGTCTCTTCCACGCCGACGTGATGCGCGACGCGAAGTCCGAGTTTGTGCGCCTCGTCGAGCGTCGCCTGCATCACATCGCGATCGATGCCGAGAATCTTGATACCGTCGGCGCCCATGGCCTTGAGCTCACGAATGCGCGCACGTGCCGCGTCCGGCGTCTGCGGCACGGGGGGATGCGAGAATTGCGCGTACACGAACAGCCGCGGCGACGCGATCTCTCCGCGTGCCCCGCGGTCGCGAATGGCGAGCACCTTCTGTGTGGTATCCGCGCCGACTTCGCGCACGGACGTGATCCCGCAGGCGAGCCAGAGCTTGAGCGTGTAATCGTATGCCTGTGGCACGTGCGCGCGTTCGTCCTGCAGGTGCGCGTGCGCGTTGATCAGCCCTGGAAGGACGTACTTGCCCGTCGCGTCGATCTCCTTGTCCGCGGCCGGCCGCTTCGCCGTCCCGGATCGCACCGCCACGGGGTCGAGGAAGGTCACGCTCGCGATGCGATTGCCCTCGATGAGAATGTCCGCCGGTCCCGACGCAGGCGTTCCGTTGCCATCGACGATCGTGGCGTTGCGAATCGCGAGCCGTGCGGCGCGAACGCCGTGTGTGGCGGTCGTCTGTGCGTTCGCGCGACCGGCAAGGAGGGCAAGGAGGACAAGACCAGATCTAATTCGCATTTCTCGTTGGTTGATGTAGAAAGGCGTGTTGAACTGCGTTACTCGTTGGGATCGCTGATCAAGCGCGGATCAATCAGATCTGCGCCGATCGTTCACTACAACGACGCGAGGTAAGCGCTGTGAGTCTTTTTGGAAAAAATAAAGAAGGAATCTTTTACTGCCGGAAGCGTCCATCTGGCAGGATAGGATCAGCGAAGATCCGAAAGATCCGTCTGATCCGCGCTCACTCCGACCAACGCAGTTACTAACGACCGCGACTCACTCAATGCAATCCAACCTGGCCCTTCACTGACGCGAACAGCTTCGCCGAGTCGTAGCCGACGCCGTCCTTGAACACCGTCTCGAGCTTCTCGATGTCCGCGATGCGTGACGACGGGTCGCCGTTCACGACGAGCAGATCCGCGCGCTTGCCCACCGCGATCGAGCCGACACGATCCGCACGGCCGAGGTACTGCGCGCCATTCAACGTGGCGACCTTGATCGCCTCGAGCGGCGTGAGTCCCGCTTCGACGAGCAGTTCCAGCTCGCGCTGGTTCGAATAGCCGGCCACCACGCCGCCATACCCCGTCGGATCCGTCCCGGCGAGGAGGTGTCCGCCAGCGCGGAAGTATGCGAGCTCGAACTGCATCTCCTTCGGAAAGAGCGTCGCATATGCAGACGTCGGTTGCGCCGCGATCTGCATCCAGCGCCTGACGTACTGATCGCGTGACTCGGGAAGCATCGCATCGAGCGCGCCTTGCGGAGCCTGCGGACGGCCGGGCGTGAAGGTCTCGAACACGGTCAGAGTGGAGGTGAGCGCGACGCGCTTCGACACGAGATACCGAATGAGCGACTGCACTGGTGCGCTGGCGACATCGACGCTCATGAGCGACGCGGAGACGCCGCCATTCGCCGTCGGACACTCATCGGGCTTTTTGTCCGTGACGAAGTCGCTCGCCACGACGAGCCCGTGCTCGAGATTGTCGATGCCGATCGTAGCTGCCTCGCGGAAGGTGATGGAGCAGAGATGGCCCGTCACCTTCAACTTGCGCCGGTGCGCCTCCCTCACGACGGCGGCAAGCTCGTCGCGGCGAATGTGCATGTACGCCTTGAGCGACGTCGCGCCGCGATCGGCCCAGTGCGCGACCATCTCCCGAGCGTCGTTCGGACCGGTGAGCGCGTGCACCTGGTAGATCGGCAAGCCCGGGCCGTTCAGATACGGCGCCGTGACGTCGAGCGCGGGTCCGACCGTGTGTCCGCTGTCGATCGCCCGCTTGAGCTCCAGATCGGCGTAGCCCGCCATGTTGCCCGCCGTGCGGGCAGTGGTCACGCCACCCGCGAGATACAAGCGCGGAAAGCTGAACGCCTGTTCGTTGTAGACGCTTCCGCCTCCGGATGGATAGAACATGTGCTCGTGCACCATCACGAGCCCCGGCAGCACCGACTTCCCGGATAGATCGATGACGTGCGCACCAGCCGGTATCGATACACGCGTCGAGTCGCCAACAGCGCGAATGACGCCACGCTCGAGGATGACTGTTTGCGCCTCTCGCGCGGGCGCCCCCGTGCCGTCGATCACGCGGGCATGCGTCAACGCAATCACCGGTGCGTCGATGCTGACGAACTGGCGCACTGGATCAGCCGAGGTTGCCTGCGCGCCGGTGACCGCGGGAACCGAGAGCAGGGCGAAGATTGCTGCGAAGCCTGTGCGCATTTGAGACTGACGAAGGTTACCTGCACCCGGAATCGCGAAGACGACGCGGGCGACCAAAGCTACGGGTTGACCGCCGACCCGACTAGCATCGCGTCAAGTTGGCACGGGTCGGCGATCGTAGCGTCCTGGAACGGTGCGGCGCGGTGCGATCGATGCTGGCCGAGTCAGTCCGCTCGGAAGTCGCCCTGATTGACCGGCGCTACAGCCGCAACGTCATTGCCATGGCCATGGCACATGGCTTCCAGAAAGACGATGCTCGAGGGCGTCACTAGCCAGGCTACCATGTCAGCAACCAACAAAGGTCCGTCGCGGCGCCCGCCCCTTTCAGTATCCCGCCGCGTATCCGTCCTTCCTGGGATCCGAGCCGGCCGAATAGCCTTTCGCCAGCTTGATGATCGCCTGAGCGCCTCCGAATTGCGTGCGCTGTCCGTCGCTCACCACATGTCCCATCGCCGTGAGCGCCGCGCGCACGCTCTCCGTGATCGGCGCTTCGACTTCGACGCGCAGCCCGTCGATGTGGCGGAAGCGCGCTGCGTCGATGGCCTGCTGAATGTCCATCCCGAACACGAGCAGGTTGATCAGCAGTTGCGCATGCCCCTGCGCCTGCATGCCGCCGCCCATGAGTCCGAAGCTCATGTACGGCGTGTCCGTGCTTCCGTCCGCAGCGGGGCTCGCGCCTGGCTTCGTGATGAAGCCCGGAATGAGTGTATGGAAGGGACGCTTGCCCGGCGCGATGGTGTTCGGTAGTCCGATTTCCATCGTGAACGCGGCGCCTCGATTGTGCAGCGCGAAGCCGGTGCCGGGGACGACGATGCCAGAACCGAAATGGTCGTAGAGACTGTTGATGAACGACACCATGTTGCCGGCGCTGTCCGACGTTGTGAGATAGATCGTCTCGCTCGCCGTACGCGCGGGACCGGGATCGACCCTCGTCTGCGCGCGCGCGGCATCGAGATGGCTGCGACGCTCTCTGATGAACTCGTCGGACAACATGCGCTCGACGGGCATCGTGAGGTGATCCGGGTCGCCGACATACTTCGCCAGGTCGGCATACGCGAGCTTCTTCGCCTCGATGAGGTGGTGCAGGTAGACCGGAGAGTTGTGCCCCATCGACTTGAGATCATACGGCTCGAGGATCTTGAGCATCTCCAGTGTGCCGACGCCCTGGTTGTTCGGCGGCATCTCCCAGATGCGATAACCCTTGAACGTCGCGGAGATGGGCGTCACCCAAGTGGGCTTGTTCGCCTTGAGATCCTCGATCGTGAGAAAGCCGCCGAGCTGCTGCGAGCGCTTCACGATGCGCTGTCCGAGGGGTCCGCCGTACAGCACGCCGACGCCGCCCGTCGCGATCTCGCGTAGTGTGCGCGCGTAGTCGGGATTGCGGAACCATTCGCCACGCTCGAGCGGATGGCCATTCGGCATGTACGTCGCCTTCATCGTCGAGTCGCGCGAGAGCAGCGCTTCCTCGCTCTTCCATTCGTCGGAGATGACCGGTGTAACGGGAAACCCTTCCTCCGCGTAGCGAATCGCGGGCGCGAGTGCCTGCGCGAGCGTGAACGTGCCGTACTTCGCGAGCAGCGCGTTCCATCCGGCGAGCGCACCCGGAACCGTCACGGCCTCGATGCCGCGCGACGGCATGCGCGTGCGGCCGCGCTTGACGAGTTCTTCGCGCGTGGCCAGTGCGCCGGCGCGCCCGCTCGCGTTGAGCGCGACGAGGCGATGTTCCTTCGCGATCCAGACCATCGCGAACATGTCGCCGCCAATGCTCGTCATCATGGGTTCGGTGACGGTGAGCACCGCCGCCGCCGTAACAGCCGCGTCGATCGCGTTGCCGCCGTGTTGCAGCACGGCGAGTCCCGCCGAGCTCGCGAGCGGCTGGCTCGTGGAGACGATGCCGTGCGGCGCATAGACGACCGACCGGCCGGCGAGCGACTGGGGGCGTTGTGCGCCGGCGACGAGGGGCGAAACGACGGTCATGAACAGAATCAGCTTCGGAGTGATGCGCACGTGATAACTCTCGGTCGCTGGCGGGGAATCGAATTCTCGGGATGCAGCACAGATAAGTGCAAAGCTACTCACGACCATCGCTGAGTCGTGAGTCTGGAGCCGGACAGCAACCCGTAGGTGTTAGCTTACGTGGTCCGGTTGTGAGCCGAAGCCTGGTGCGTTTCCCGCAGTGAACTTCACCTTGCAGCTGCAACAGCTTCAGCGAATGTCTGCCGGTAGATTCCGACTCAACACTCTCAACTGGACCGAGCCCGACATGCGACTCTTCTGCATGGCTGTTCTCCTCCTGCTCCCGAGCACGCAATCCTCCGCGCAAGGTCGCACGACCTTCAGCCGCGCCGACACCCTGCGCGGCTCGTTCACGACGCCCGCACGCGCCTGGTGGGACGTGAGCTTCTACGATCTGCACGTCGCCATCAGTCCCGCCGACAGCAGCATTCGCGGCTACAACGGCATCAGCTATCGGGTGCTCGAGCCCGCGCGCGAGCTGCAGGTGGATCTCATGATGCCGCTCGTCGTCGACAGCATGGTGCAGGATGGGCACGTCGTCGCCTTCCGGCACGAAGGTCCGGCGTACTTCGCGGCGCTCGACGCGCCACAACGTGCCGGAGACACGAAGAAGATCACGGTCTACTATCACGGGAAGCCGCTCGTCGCGAAGAATCCGCCGTGGGGCGGCGGCTTCACCTGGACCACGGACAGTCTTGGGCGGCCCTGGGTGGTGACGACCGACCAGGGCATGGGCGCCTCCGCCTGGTGGCCGAACAAGGACACCCAGGCCGACGAACCCGACAGCCAGCGCGTTGCGCTCACGCTGCCCGATCCGATGATGGACGTGTCCAACGGCAGGCTGCGCAGCACGACGCACAATCCGGATGGAACGACGACGTTCGAGTGGTTCGTCGTGAATCCGATCAACAACTACGCGATCGCCGTCGCGGCGGGAACGTACGCGCACTACACCGAGATCTACGACGGCGAGAAGGGCAAGCTGACGATGGACTTCTGGCCGCTCGACTATCATCTCGACGCGGCGCACCTGCAGTTTCCGCAGGCGATCTCGATGATGCGGTGCTTCGAGCACTGGTTCGGGCCGTATCCCTGGTACGAGGACGGCTACAAGCTGATCGAAGTGTCGAACAACGGCATGGAGCACCAGAGCGCGGTGGCGTACGGCAACCGGTATGCGAACGGGTACCGCGGTCGTGAAAGCTCCGGCACCGGACTCGGCATGCAGTGGGATTTCATCATCGTGCACGAGAGTGCCCACGAGTGGTTCGGCAACAACATCACGTCGAAGGACAACGCCGACATGTGGGTGCACGAGAGCTTCGCGAACTACGCCGAGGGCATCTACACCGAGTGCCAGTCCGGCAAGCAGGCGGGCGCGGACTACATCGTCGGCAATCGCCGCGGCATTCGAAATGACCGCCCGATCATTCCCGCGTACGGTGTGAATGACCAGGGCTCGGGCGACATGTACCCGAAGGGCGGGGAGATGCTCCACACCATTCGCCAGATCGCCGGCGATGACGAAAAGTGGCGCGGCATTCTGCGCGGAATGAATCAGACCTTCTGGCATCAGACGGTCACGGGCAAGCAGATCGAGGACTTCCTCAGTGCGCGGGTGGGAGTCGATCTGTCGAAGGTGTTCGATCAGTATCTGCGAACGACGATGGTTCCGGCGTTCGAATACAGGATCGAAGGGAGCACGGTGAGCTATCGGTGGGCGAACGTGGTGCCCGGGTTCAACATGCAGATTGGCGCGACGGTGTCGGGCTCCGGCATGAGCCTCCTGCACCCGACCGAGGCCTGGCAGACGGTGCAGATGTCGGTGCCGAGCGCGGACTTCACGGTGGACCGGAACTACTACGTGAATCCGAAGAACGTCGGCCAGAAGTGAAACGCTGACTCAGCGCCCTCGAGGCCCCTCCGTGCGCACCCCCGACAAGTCCGCCATCGCGGTCAACCCGAAGCCCCACGACGACGAGATCGACGTCTTCGGTCTTTCGCATACCGGGAAAGTGCGCGCCCAGAATCAGGACCACTTTCTCCTCGCAACCATTCACAAGCGAGTACAGATCGTTCAGACGAACCTGACGGAGCAGCAACGCCTCCCG
>Ga0209014_10000798_pt1 | contig 18411 bp, 19 predicted proteins | sample BarGraNGADG00212_FD_184491 | JGI IMG/M metagenome (GOLD analysis project Ga0209014, IMG submission 184491) | Arctic peat soil microbial communities from Barrow, Alaska - Barrow Graham LP Ref core NGADG0002-212 (SPAdes) (version 2) | ecosystem: Environmental > Terrestrial > Soil > Wetlands >...
CGGCGGCATGTGCCCACCCCTACCCGGCCGCGCGATCACCTGATCATGCCCACGGATCCAGCACAAGAGCCGCTTATTGCCGGACATGCGCACCCGTGCGTGGTGGGCCTCGTCGACGATAACCATGTCCCAAGGCACCTCCGCCACGAGACTGGACCACGGCTCACTGCCGATCCAGCCGCTCGAGACTATGACGCTGTCGAAGGCCTCGAACGGGTTGCCATCGAACCCCTGAGAAGTCTTTAGAAAGCGGACGGTGTCGGAGTTGAGAATGGAGAACGTCTCGTTGAACTTCGACCTCAACTCGAACTGCCACTGGCGGACGAGGTTCGGCGGAACGATCACGAGACAGCGTGTCGCACCTCCGCGCGCACGTAGTTCCTTCAGCACCAGCCCCGCTTCGATCGTCTTGCCAAGGCCCACCTCGTCGCAGAGCAGGTAGCGGTGGGGGTAGTCGCTCACCACGCGGTGCACCACCGAAACCTGGTGTGGCTTCAGAGCGACGCGTGACTGACCCAGCGAGACCAGATCGTTCATCAGCTGCTCGATCTCATAGCGACGGCTGGTCACTGCGAGCGCGAATTGACGGGCGGTCCCCACGCGGCCGTTGGCCAATCTGCTGCGTGGATCGTCCAAAACGTGCGGCCTGAGGTCCGCCTCCGCGACCGTGATCACGCGGCCATGGACGAAGACCTGCCATCGCGGCGGCACCTTCGTCGTCATCCCCTGAACGATCCCGACATCGCCGGTGCTCTGACGCTTGACCATTCCAGACAGCACGACGCGCTCGACGACACCGGCGCCGCTGGCGAAGAGCTTCGACTGCTCCTCACCATCGAGAAGCACCGTGACTCGCTGCTTGTAGACGGCGGTGATGACGCCGACTGGCGACCCGGGTCCGGTGGGCCATCGCAGCAGCGCACCTGCGATTAGCGGCGCTTCCTTGATTGTCCCCATGTGGTCTCCCCTGCCCCGTGGCCCTGCGCCTCCCCATACATCGGCGGCACGTCGGCAGACTCAAGCTGGCCCACATGACCGGGCCGCGCCTTGACCGACGAGAAATGCACATGATCACAGCCGTTCCCGCACCAGTCCGGGAAACTGCGACCCGCACGGGCGCGGATGCTGCGTGAACCGCCCCGGGTAGTCCGGAGGCGGTGGGCCGCCGCTTCGCGAGGAGGCTATCCGTCACAGCGGACGAGAAAAGGTGAAGGCAAGGAGTTCCCGCTCCTTGCCACTTTCAACGTGTAGCGCACCCGGGGGCTTGCGGCAAGACCCGGGTCGTGCCTCAGGGTTGTCGGTCGAGGCCAGGACCCTGCGGACATGGGAGATCGCGAAGTGCGAGTGTTGTTGTCGACGTATGGGTCACGGGGGGACGTCGAACCGCTGGCGGGACTCGCGGTGGCGTTGCGGGAACTCGGTGCGCAGGTGCGGGTGTGCGCGCCGCCGGATGAGGAGTTCGCGGTGCTGCTGGCCGGCGTCGGCGTGCCGCTGGTGCCGTTCGGCCCGTCGGTGCGGGCGCTGGTGACCGGCGTAACGCCGCCGTCCGCGGCGGACACGTTCCGGCTCGCCGCCGAGTTGGTCGCCGCACGGTTCCACACGCTCGCCGCGGCGGCGCAGGGATGCGACGCGCTGCTGGCGACCGGCTTGATGCCGGCCGGCGCCCGGTCGGTGGCCGAGAAACTGGGCATCCGCTACGTGTACGCGTGATTGCATCCGTTCGAACTGCCCTCGGCGCACTACCCTCCGTCGTCACAACCGGGCCGGCCGTTTCCACCGGAGGTGACCGACAACCGGGTGCTGTGGGAGCTGGACGCCCAGCGCGTGAACGCGCTGTACGGCGAGGCACACAACACCCAGCGGGCGTCGATCGGCCTGCCACCGGTGGACAACGTCCGGGACCACGTCTTCACCGACCAGCCGTGGCTGGCGGCAGACCCGACCCTGGCCCGTGGCAGGACCTGACAAACCTCGACGTCGTGCAGACCGGGGACGTGGATCCTGCCGGATGAACGCCCGCTCCCGGCCGAGTTGGAGGCGTTCCTGGACGCCGGCGCACCGCCGGTGTACGTGGGCTTCGGCAGCATGCCCATGCGCGCCGGGACGGATACCGCCCAGGTGGCCGTCGACGCGATCCGCGCGCACGACCGCCGCGTCCTCCTCGCCCGCGGCTGGGCCTTCCTGGCCCTGACCGACGACCAGGGCCGACTGCCTCGTCGTCGGCGAGGTCAACCAGCAGGCACTGTTCGGCCGAGTGGCCGTTCGGAATGGTTCCTACCGAAGCGGCCGGGTTTCGGCCCCGGCGAGTTGCAGCTTCTGCCCGCCACCGCGAGACGTCTCGACGATCCGGCTGGATGCTGCCCCTGCACGACTAAGGGCGTGGGCCGCTACCGTCGCCTGAGAAGGTCGACCGGCTCCGACGAAGGCCGACCTGTGTCTGAGGCTCACACTTTGGCGCCCGGTGGTCCCTTGCTGCGGCGGTGCCGGAGCAGGCCGCGCGGACAGCTGCCCAGCACCTCGGCGGCACTGCCGGGCTGACGGCCGCAGCGGCGCGTGCCCTGCCTCGTCAGTCCTCGGCGAGCCCGGCGTAATCGCGCTTGACCTGGCGATACCACCCCATGGCGGCGAGGGGACGCCTCCATCGGCCCTTCATGTCCTTCAACGCGCTCTCGTGGGTCTGGTCGCCCGAGGCGACCGCCTCCTTCAGGTGGCGGTCCTGCGCTTTGATGATCTCGTCAGCGGTGCTTCCGCGCAGCGAGAGATCACAGGGCCCTCCAAGCTGCGTGCAGGTCATGGTCTTCACGGGTCTCGCTCCCTGTCTGCGGCTCGACGCTGCTCGCGCCCGGTCGGCGCCACGGGGCCGGTGCGCCGGGGGTGAGGCAGCGTCATGAGGATCAGTTGGGCCAGCGTACGGACGCCGCCCGGACGCTGGCTTCTCGGATCCTGCTCGAAAGCTGGAGGCGCGGTGATTCTCGGCGCGCCGCCGCGGTAGTCGTCACCGTCGTGACAACTGCCCGCGAGACGGAGCGGCGCTTCTGGAGGGCTCACCTGCTGGTCGCGCAGAGCGAGCGGTCAGCGACCGTTGGCGGGCGTTTGTCGGCGCGCCGATGCTCGCGTCCGGGAGTGGCTGCACTGCTTCGTGCTTACGGACGCTCTGGGCGTGTGAGGCGTGAGGGGGAGCAGCGGGTGGGTAGGGGCGCTGTCATTCAGCGCCGTCGCTGGGAGCCGCGGTAGCCCGCCCAGGGGTCGTTGTCGACCTCGAGCTCGGCCTGCTCGGGACGTTGCGCCTCCGGGACGTGCTGTAGGTTGATCCGCACGCGGTACCACACTGAGCTGCTGCCGCGCATGCCATCGACGAGCACGTCAGAGTCCTCCAGCAGCGGCATGACGTCGGGGTGCTTCCTCTGCCAGGACTCGAGGCCGGCGAGGGCCTCCGGTTTCGTGCGGGCTTGAGCCACCTCGACGAGCGGCATGCTGAGCGTTCGCCGCCCGGTCCCCTTCGGGCGCTTCTCCACTGGGCCGAGCCGCTCGGCCAGCTCGAGCAGCGCCTCGAGCGACCCGGGTTCGGCGTCGATCCCGGCCCACGGGTCGCCGATCTCGGCGAACCGGGCGGGCACGGTGGTCAGCGTATGGTCCTCCGGGCGGACCCGGCGCACCTCGTCCCAACGCAGCGGCGTGGACACCCGCGCGTCCGGCGCGGCCCGCACCGAGTACGCCGAAGCCACCGTGCGGTCCTTGGCGTTCTGGTTGAAGTCGACGAACACCCCGTGACGTTCCTCCTTCCACCAACGGCTCGTCGCCAGCCCGGCCGCGCGGAGCCCACCTCGCGGGCCACGGCCTCCGCCGCCAACCGCACCTGGGGGTAGGTCCAGACCGGGTCGACCGGGGCATAGATGTGGAAGCCGCGGGAGCCGGACGTCTTCGGCCACGCGGACAGTCCCGCGTCCGTGAGGACCTCCCGGGCGACGAGCGCGACGTCGACGATCTGCTGCCACTCGACGCCGGGCACCGGGTCCAGATCGATGCGCAGCTCGGCGGGGTGCTCGAGGTCCTCAGCCAACACTGGGTGCGGGTTGAGGTCCACGCAACCGAGGTTGATGACCCAAGCCAGCCCGGCCTCGTCCCGCACCACGATCTCGGCTGCCGAGGTGCCCGACGCGTAATGCAGCTCAGCGACGTCCAACCACTCCGGCCGCGTGGCTGGGGCCCGCTTCTGAAACACCGCCTCCTCGCCGATGCCCTTGACGAACCGCTTGAGGATCATCGGCCGTCCGGCGACCCCGCGCAGCGCCCCCTCGGCAACCGACAAGTAGTAACGGACCAGGTCCAACTTGGTGTGCCCGGCGTCGGGGAACACGACCCTTGTCCGGGTTCGTGATCACCACCTCGCGGCCGCACAGCTCGAGCACCTGCTCCCTCGACGTCACCACGCTGACAGACTCGACCGTGATCGACCACGGCGTCCAGCGCATCCGTTCACCGAGAGGCGGTGCAGCGCGACATTCCACGGCAGTTCCGCACGGCTGGCCGTTGCGAGGAGCGTGCCCCGCTGGCGACCGCTTGATCCGGAACGGCGCTTATGGAGGGCCTCGCTGAGGGTGCTGCGGGGAGGAGACTGGTAACTGACGACACGGAGCCAGTCCCGCTCGGACCTTCATGCGCTCGACGTCGGCCGCCGTCAGTCGCTTGGCGTGCTCGGCGAAGTGGTACGCCGCCCGTGCGCTGGCCCCGAGCAGCGGCTCGAACAAGGTCCACTCCGCCGTGACGATGTCCGCGTACTGAGGGGTGCCGACGTACGACAGCAGCGAGTCACCTCGCGCCCGTGCCAACGGGCACTGGCACCGTCGGCTGCACACATGGGCAGCGGCCTCGACTCGGCCCGGGAGCAGGGCCCGAGGATCAGAGGCGGTCGGACGCGGCGATCGCCTCCCCGACCCCGTAGACGCCCAGCTCCAGCATGCGGTCGAGCACATCGAGGAGGGCTGACCGGTGGGTTAGGTCGCGCGACTGCGCCAGCCCTCGCACAACCAGCTCGCTGACGTAGTGGGCATCTGCGGAGGCGGCCGTCCTGATGTCCGCCGCGTCCTGGTCGTAGACGTCTAGGAAGCGCCGCGCCGCCTTGAGGACCAGGCCGTCAACCCTGTCGGGGGCGTGCTGGAGCGTCAGTAGGAGCTGCGTCGCGGCGTGCCGGTACGCGGGGGACTCGATGAGATCGCCCAGGAGACCGCTGAACGGACGGAGGGGAAGGTCTCTCAGGCGCGGAGCGACCTGCGCCACCGCCTTGAGCACGCTGTCGTCGTCGTCCCCGGCCAGACGCGTCAAGGCGGCGGCCGCCAGGCTGGCGTTGGAGGTTCTGGCGAGGTGGCCCGCGCACATGGCGGCGGCTCCTGTTCGAACGTGCACGTCTCCCGCCAGGGCGCGAGGCATAAGCTCCGGTCGGTTCCACTCCAAGGCGGCGAACGCCGCCAGGGCGCCGCCTGCGTTGCGTGCCTCGTCGTCGTCGGATCCCAGCATCCGCGGGATGACCGGGTCGATGACCTGCGGCTCGACGTTGCCGATGTACATCATGAGCTGCTGGACGAGGTCGGCGGCGAGGAGAGTGTCGTCCGCGGTGATCAGGAGCTCGAACGCGGCGACGGCGGCGGGTCGGGCGTGGCGCAGGGATGCCGCGACCGTGTGGGCGACACAGGCCCGGACGCTGAGCACCGGGTCTGCGGCGAGGGCCTCGAGATGCGGGCGCACCAGCTCGGTGCGCTGTCCGTCCGGGTCGTAGACCAGTAGGTCGCCGAGCGCCTCGGCGAGGCTGCCGCGGCTCGTGTTGATGCCGTTCACGTGCAGGTCGCGGGCGCGTCGGCCGCCCGCGCCGTGGACGGTGAACACGGGCGAGTCGTCCGCCGGATCGGCGGAGGCCATGGCCCGGTCCCGGACCAGTTCGACGAGGTCGAGCGGGACCGCGCGGTAGTGCTGGCGCAGGGCGGTGCCCAGCCAGCGATCGCTGGCGGTATGCCCGAACGAGGCGATGTGACGAACAGCGTCGAAGACCGCCGGCGCGTCGTGGTCGGTGACGGCTGCCTCGCCCAGAGCCATCAGGACGGCGTCGCCGTAGGCGGGGTTGGTGGTTGGCGTCATGCGTAGGGCGAGCCGGGAGAAGCGTGCTGGTTCGCTGACGGCGCGTCGCTGCAGCTCGTGCGACAGCTCGCGGGCCCCGCCGGAGAAGCTGTCCCAGTCGGTCTTGTCCGCGTCGTGCTTCGCCATGGCCCGCAGCCACTGGTCATCGGTCATCTTGCCAGCGGCGTCTTGCTCGATGGGCGAGCCGATGAAGCCGGCTGTGATCGGGCGGGGCGCGGGCGGGGCCGTGAGGTGGAACTTCCGGCGGTACTCGCCGAGGCGACGGGCCCCTTGCGGACTGAGCCGGCATTCGTCCAGGCCCGACAGGAGGGTGAAGGCGGACCAACCGAGGCGCCGGCGGCCCTCGTGCCGGTTGCGGTGATCGCGGAAGACGTCCTCGAGGCGTTGGTGCTGTCCGCTGTCGAGATGCGGCGCGATGGCGACGACGAGCTCGCGGGCCACCCAGTTGCTGTCGGACGCGTACCCGCAGTCGAGCCGCCCGTCGCCCTCGAGCAGGAGCCGGCAGGCCCACTCAGCGAAGGCCGGCCCCGCGGCGGTCAGGGCCCGATAGAGGAGGTACTGCGACGCCTCGTGGGGGTCGCCGGCGAGCGACTTCAGGATGGGCTCGGCCAGCCCTGGGGCGGTTCGGGCCAGCTCCTCCAGCGCTCGGACCGAAGCGGCGAGGAGCACATCGTCGAGGTCGCGTTCGTCCTGGCCTGCCGACGGAAACCGCACGCTGAAGTGCCGATCGTGGACCGCCGAGCCGTCCTGGGGCTCGAGGGCCGTCGCCGCCATGACGGCGCGCAGGTGCGGCACGACCGCGTCGGCGAAGGCGAGGGGGACGGCGACCGCGGCGCCGCGCACCAGCTCCGCCGCGCTATGGTCGTAGACGCAGAGGCCCACGACCTTGCCCTGGTCGTCCAGCTTGAGGGCGCCAGGGCGCTCGACGAGCCATGCCGTGAGCACTTCGACGGCCCATAGGGGCTGCTTCTCGGGGAGGTCCCGGGCGGCCAACCACACTTCTCCCGACGCCGGGTCGAACACGCCCTGGCGGACTGCGGCGAGCAGGAGATCGAAGATCCGCCGGCTGTCGTGGAGGTCGGCGAAGCGCACGGTCCACCGCAGCCACTCCGGGAAGTCGGGCTCGGTCTGCCGTGCCTCGAGCAGGCCGGCCACGAGGTCGGCGTGTTCCTTGACGCCGCCGACCATCAGTTCGAGAGCCTGTTGCCTGAGCAGGGGCGACGGGCCGTCGAGCCACTGGGCCACGACGCCTTCCTCGTGGAGGCCGTGGAGCCACTGCGGTCGGCGTAGCTGCTGCCAAAAGCGGTGCTCGAAGGCGGGGCCGGCCGCCGAGGCGACGCGCAGCGCGAGCTGGCACTCCTCGCTGCCGGGCGCCGGCAAGTCGGCGAGGACCGCGACGACGGTCGCCTTGATGTGGAAGCGGATGCCCGGGCTAGCCAGGACCGCCTCGGCTTCTACGGCAAAGCGGTCAGGCTCCCGCTCGGCCAAGTGCTGCAGGACCTGCCGGACCTGCGCCCGTCGGAACAGCTCCTGTTCGTCTTTCAGGAGGAACTCGACCAGTGTCTCGGACTGCGACGCCCACTGGCGCGCGAAGGCGTAGTCGAAGAACGCCTCGTGGAAGAAGGCGATTCGGTCACCCTGGCGGGCGAGCACGTGCTCCGAGACCAGGACGTTCGCGTCGTCGATCAGGTCGTCTTGGTCGAGCGCCTCGATAGGCACGGAGAGCGCCTGCCGATCGCTAGCCTTGGAGGCGAGGCGTGCGATGACCTCGTGGAACCGCACGCCGCTGCGCCTGGCCCTGGCGGTCTGCCGCTTGCGCTCCCAGAATGCGTCGAAGAGCGAGCCTTTCGAGTGGAACGCCAAGGCGTCGGCCTGAGAGGAGATGCTCTGCAGCAGCACGAGGTGCAGCGGCGTCCGCAGCAGCGCCCGTTGCGAGGCGGTCAGCCGGGCGGGCTCGAGCCCCATCTGCGCGACGGCGCCCTCCATGTCTGCGACCGGGAGGAGGCTCACGTCGGCTGTCGTGATGTCGGGCCGTGCCGCAAGGGCACGGATCCGGTGGTCGTTGTCGACGTCGAACTGGCGGCAGGCCAGGACCACGTGGACGCCGGAGACCGACAGGGCCTCCCCGATGAGGTCCATGACGACGTCGAAGCTCTCCGGCATTCGGCCCGACGCCAGGCTGACGGCGTCGAGCTGGTCGAGGACCAGGTAGGCGGGGCGCATGTCCGCCGCCATGGCCAGTGCGGCGGCTGGCGAGTTGTCCAAACCGAGCTGGCTGCCGATGTCATTGGTCGAGGCGAACGCCCCGAGCCGGTCCAGCCGGAACGCGAGGACCTCCGCGCCGGCGGCTGCCAGCCGCGCGGCGGTCTGCTCGAGCACGGCGCTCTTACCGCCCCCCGCGCCGCCCACGACGAGCCCTAGGCGCTTGACGGCGAGCGCGTCGAGGAGCTGCTGCGCCTCCGCCCGGGCGATCGGCGGCTCGAGCAGCTCCCGCTGGACGCTGCCCCGCCAGCTCGCCGTCACTGCGCGGACCCGGTCCAGCGCCGACGCGTGCGAGCCCTCGGCGAGGGGTGTGATGCCGCGCTCCGCGAGCCGCTCGACGAGTCCGGCGCGTGTGAGCCGCTGTCCGAGCGTGGCGAGCAGGATGTCTCCGAGCGCCAGAGACGCGGCGTGGCCGGCAGCGCCGTCGAGGCAGGACTCGGCCAGCATGCCGTTGACGCGCGCGACGTCCTGCTCGTCGTGGACCTCGAACCGCATGCCTCGCAACGCGGTCCACGCCGCCTGGGGGCTGCGGAGGGCGTCGCCGGCCGACACCTCGTCGAAGGCAGCCCGCAGCTCCTGATTGAGCCAGGACTGACTGAAGTCCGTCAGGTCCGCGGACTTGCGCGCCCGGTCCGCGAGCTCGCGCAGCGGCCCGCACGGGACCAGGGACACGAAGTGGTACTCACGGCCGGCAGCGACATGTGCGGCGGCGGCCTCGAAGATCTTCAAGCCGGCAAGCGTCTTGATGCTCCAGTAGTTCCTATTGCCGACCTGGCGCTTCAGCTGGTGGACCTCAGTCCGGCTGCCGACGGTGTAGGCGAACTCGGAGCCGGCCGCCAGGTCGGGGTCGACCGGTTCGAACGTCAGGGAGCGGTCGTCGTCGCGGAGGCAATAGAGGGCGTGCCTGATCGCCCAGTCCAGCTCGTACCGGTTGCCGAGCTTGTCGGTCTCGCCGCCCGGCCTGGGAGACACAGGTCCTCCGTCCGTCTCGCTCCGGCGTCCGCCGTCGGAGTTGCGTGCCTGACGCTCTCATGCGCCGGTCCGCGCGCAGTAGCCGTGGATCGAGCGTCCGCGTCGCGTCGGTCACCTCGCCGGACGCAGCGGACCGGGCTGCCGCCTCGAGCCGTCGCCGCCCTGCCGTGGGCAGCACAGGGCCGCCCAGAAGACCGGTGTCGCTGGTCGGGTCACCCAATGGCCATCCCGGCCAGGTAGGCGGCGACGCTGTGGGCGGCGTGCCGGTCGAGGTTGGCTCGGGCCATGTCGTAGCGGATGGTGGTGCGGGCGTCGGCGTGGCGCATCGCGTACTGCATGTCCCGCAGCGGGACGCCGCTGATCAGCCCGGCGGTGCAGAAGGTCCGGCGCAGCGTGTGCGGGCTAGTCTAGCCGGGCTGGTGACGCCTGCCTCTCGGACGACCCGGCGGAGTAGCCGGCCCGCCGCTCCGCGGGTGAGGGCCTTGCCTTTCGCCGAGAGCAGGATCGGCCCGCGGCTGCGGCCCTCGATGGCGGCTTTGACCGCGCGGAGTACCGGGATGGGCAGCGGGATCTCGGCAGGCTTCGCGCCCTTGCCGACCACGCGGAGCAGCTCGTAGCCGCCGGCGTAGCGCAGATCCGTGACTTGGGCGTTGCACGCCTCGCTCACGCGCAGGCCCAGCATGCCGAGCAGCGCGACAAGTGTGTGGGCGGTATCACCGTGCTGCCTGGCGGCGCTGAGCACCGCGGCGAACTCCAGCGGATGCAGCACGGTGCGACCCTGCCCCTCCCACGGCACCCGCGGCCGGGTCACTGCTCTGGTCGGGTTGGTAGCGACAAGCTCGTCGATGACCGCGTACTTGAACATGCCCGCGACCGTAGACAGGCGGCGGCTGACCGTGGCCGGGGTGTAGCCGCGCTGCTCCAACTCCCGCAGATATAGCTCGAGGTGCGGCCGCTTCGCCGCCAGCGGCTCAAGCTGGTGATCGGCGCACCATTGCCAGAAGCACCGCAGGTCACGGCGGTAGGCGCTCAAGGTGGGCTCTCGGTAGCGGGCCAGGAAGCCGCCACAGCGACGTCCGACGGTTCCATGCGGGTGACGGGCAGCGTGGCGGCCATGACGGACCCTTCCAGAGGAGAAGGACCATGATCGTCCGGACGTCGGTACGGTCAACTGCTACCGAGAAGACAACGACTCTGGTCGCCGGCCGCCCTAGCGGCGCTTACGGCCGGCCCCGGCTGGGCCGATTCACCGGCCCCGGCGGTGTACGGCCCTGGCGGAGGGCGTTCGGTCTCGGTCGGTAGCCCGGCGCTATGAGCAGCGAGAGCAGACTGTCTGCCAGCCACGCCTCGTACCGCTCCGCTGGCCAGCCCTGCTCCACGACGAGCCGGTGGTAGGGCACGCTGTCGTTGAGGAGCCAGAGCACGTCCGCCGCTTCGGTGACGGTCAGCTCGGGTCGGAGAGCTCCGCGCTCGTCGAGCACGGCGGCCAGGAAGGACATGCCGTGCTGGCGCTGGGCGTGCAGGTCGTCGTTGAGCGCCCGCAGGTCGGCATCCAGGCCGGCGACGGACGCCAACACCCGCGCCAGTGCTGCCGTGCGGCCCATCACGTCGAGGATGTTCGTGGCGAAGTCGCGCAGGATGCGTCGCGCGTCCGGTTCGTGCAGCGCGGCTTGGACGTGCGGACGCTCGAGGACGGGGATGGGGGCGTCGTCGCCGGAGATGGCCCAGTCGAGGGCGAGCTTCAGCGTCTCGAGCTTGCCTCCCACAGACGTGAACACTGTCTTGCGGCTGACGCCCGCGGCCGCGGCGATCGCATCGACCGACGTCGCCCCGTACCCGTGCTCGATGAACAACGCCGTCGCCGCATCGACGATTGCGCGGCGGGTGACCCGGGCCTGGGCCGTACGAAGCGTCGACGAGTAGGGTTTCTTGACAGCGGTTCGGGTGACCATCAGTGTATCGAGTACATCGCCGGTGGCATCACCGGTGAACGGTAGCAGCCGGAATGGCGAGTGCGCACTGTCGTGGTGGGGGCGGGACCGGTCGGGCTCTACTGCGCCATGGCGCTCGCACGCCAGGGGGACCAGGTGACGGTGGTGGATCGCGACCCCGGTCCGGTACCGGACGAGAGCTGGCAACGGCGCGGCGTGATGCAGTTCGCCCACCCGCACTACTTCCGGCACCTCGTGCGACTCGCGCTGCAGAACCGGATGCCCGACGTGTGGGAGCAGTTGCTCGCCGCGGGTGGGGTGCCGGCGAACTTCGAGGGGGCGCCCGAGTTCCTGACGGGCCTGCAGTGCCGACGGACCACGTTCGAGCGAGTGCTCTGGCTTGCCGCAGCGCGCGAGCCCCGGCTGACGGCGCACAGCGGCCTGGTGCGCAGTCTCGTGTCGACCGGCGGCCGCGTCTCTGGAGTCGTCGTCGACGGATCGACGCTGGACGCCGACCGCGTCATCTGCGCGACCGGTCGTGGCAGCAGCCTGGGCGATGACCTGCGGGCGCCTGGGAGCGAGTCGTCATGCGGGTTCTCCTACGTCGCGCGGATGTACCGCGCTCGGCCGGGTGCACCCTGGCCGACCTGGGCGCTGTCAGGACGCGTCTACGACGGCTACCAGGCGATCCTGTTTCCACAGGACGACCGCACGCTGTCCGCTCTCGTCGTCCTGCCCACCCACGACACCGAGCTGGCGAGGCTGCGGCGCACCGATGCCTTCGACGTAGCCGTCTCGCTTATCCCAGCGCTGGCTCCCTGGACCGACCCCGCGCAGTACGAGCCGATCACCGAGCCGATGACCGGCGGACGGCTGACCAACGGCTACCGTGGTCAGCTCGACGAGACCGGCGTAGTTCCGCTGGCCGGCGTCAGCTTCGTCGGCGACGCCGTGTGTACCACCAACCCGGCCGCCGGGCGCGGCGTCTCCCTCGACCTGCAGCAGGCGCAGGCACTCCTCGCGATGCTCGGGGAGACCGACGCGCGCGACACCAGTCAGCGGTTCGACGCCTGGTGCCAGGAGCACGTCCGACCCTGGTACGAGGACCACCTGCTGTGGGACGCCGAGCTGCTGCGGCGGTACGCAGGGGCGGACCTCGACGTCGAAGGCCCGCTCAGCTCGGACATCCTCTGCACCGCAGCCGAGACCGACCCCTCGCTCACGCCGGTGGTCGGCCCGGTCCTCGGGATGCTCACGACCCCGGCCTCGCTCACCACGATCGACGGGCACGTCCGGGCCCTGCTGCGACAGGGATGGCGACCTGGCTACGCCGCAGGGCCGACCCGCGACGAGCTGGTCGATCGCGTCACCCCACTTGCCGTCGCCCGGACGGCACGCGCCTGACCAAGCGGCACGCGAGCGTGTCTGGGTCGAGCCAAGCCGGCGTCCTGCGCCTTGCTGGTGCCGACTGCGCAAACCCAGAACGGCGCTTATGCGCGCTTGCCTGTTCGAGAGACGTCGCTTGGCACGCCAGTGGAAGCCCGCCGGGTCGTCGCGGTTACGCACTGACATGCCGAGTTGAGTGCGCCTCGACGTGACCCGCGACCGGCGGGGCGTGGGCGGCGCTCGGTCATGAGCACCGTTCGCAGTGGATCCGCATCCTGCACGCCGCTGTGTTGACCGCGAGCAAGCGTCGCGACATCGCCGGAGGCATGGGCGCCAGAGTCGTGTCATGGCTCGCGATGTCGACGCCTGCTGGACCTACGGTGGGTGCATGTATCTGGAGAACCTCGTCATCGACGCCGTCGAGCCGCAACGGCTGGGCCGGTTCTGGGAGGCAGTACTCGGCGGCGAGCGGCTGACCGACGAGCCTGATGCCTTCGAGACGCGGCTCACCATCGAGGGCGGACCGGTGCTCGACCTGTGCTTCCAGCGCGTCCCCGAGCCGCCATTCGAGCCGCCGAGACTCCACCTGGACCTCTTGGGCGGGGCCCGCCAGACCCAGGAAGTCGAGCGGCTGCTCGGGCTGGGTGCACGACACCTCGACATCGGTCAGCGCGATGTGCCCTGGGTGGTGCTCGCCGACCCGGAGGGCAATCCCTGCTGCGTCATGGAGGATCGAGCGGCGTACGCCGACACCGGACCCCTCGCGGCGCTCCCGCTCGACTCTGCCAAGCCGGACAGGGATGCGGAGTTCTGGTCCTGGCTGACCGGCTGGACCGACGCGGTCGGCGTCGCGCCCCGGTCCCTGCGCCACCCGTCGCTGCTTGGTCCCCTCCTTGAGCTGTGCCCTGAGCCAGCCCCCAAGGGGACGACCAAGAACCGGCTGCACCTCGACATCCGACTTAAGACTGGAGATGATCCCGACGACGTCGCGGCAAGCATCGCCGAGCGCGGCGGCCGCGAGCTCCACCCGGAGAGGGGCGAGCTGCCGTGGCGGCTCTACGCAGACCCGTCCGGCAACGAGTTTCGTGTGCTTCCAACGCGGTCGTGAGGAACAGTCATACGCGCGCCCCATACGCCAGCCGTGGCGGTCGCGCAGACCGAGGGAACGACTGAGCCACAGCGCGCCCGGTCATGCCGCGATGCGCGGTCGCGATGCCCGGACGCGCGACAATCGAGGCCCCGCGTAGCCTGCCGCAGGTGAATTCCGCAGGTCTCGTCACGCGCCCGTAGGGCCAGATGAACTGCCAGATCTCGCAGCGTTGTTCGGCGGTAACAGGAACACCCGTCACTGCTGGTGCACAGGCTTCTGCACTACCCGAAGGCAGTTCGCCGCTGGCTGGCTGACCGGCCGGAACCAGCATCGCTTCGAGTCCATGGCTCGCGGCAGCACGGTTGGCGATCTGCTGCGGACTCCACGAGGTCGCCCAGCGCCAGTCCTGACGGCGGCCTTGTTTTGGCCCTTCCACGCCGCCGGCGTCGGCCCGAGGACCAATGTCCCGTCCGGTGTTCGCACTTGCCCGGCGAGTTCGGTCCTGGACGTACTCACGCAGCTGGTCGTTCGCGGCGAGCTTGGCCGTCTTGGGGCGCTCCGCAAGCAGTTCTGCTTTCCACTGCGCGACGGACGCCCGATAGTCCAGCCGACCACCGCGGGTCGCCGCATTGCGGCGCAGTTCCCGCGAGATAGTCGAGGGGTCGCGGCCCAGCCGGCGGGCGATCCCGCGCACTCCCAGGCCCTGCGCCTTCAGCAGCGCGATCTCCTCGCTGTCGACGACGCGCGAAAAACTGACCCCGGACAACACCGGCTGTTGACACTCGCGTTCGGCGAAAGGACAGTTACCGGCCCGTGACCGGGGCGAGCATGAAGGACGGCATGCCGCCACGCTCTCGAACCAGCGACTGCCAGCCGCCGGTGACACGTCGACAGCGATCGCGGCGTCCTCGCTGGTGAGCCCCTTGGCGATCTCACGCCAGAACAAGCGCTCGACGTCTCGTCGCAGCGACGGCGGCCCCTGGCGGCTTGATCGCCGACCTGCCCGTCAACTCCTTCATCCACCCCGCTGGCCTGCCCATCGCACACCTCCGAAGCGAGGTGTTGCGACGACCAGTTGAATCCACCCTGACAGCCGCGGTCCGAGTGGAAGATCACATCCGCCTCGGGGTTGCGAGCGGCGACGGCGTTGGCCAGCGCGTTGGCGGCCAGCTCAGAGCGCAGGTGGTCGGCGAGGGCGAACCCGACCACCCGGCGAGAGGCAATATCCAGGACGGTAGCCAGAAACAGCCAGCCCTCGGCGGTGTGCGGTAGGTGATGTCGCCACACCAGCGGGTGTTGATGTGCGCGGCGTTGGTGCTGAAGTCCCGACAGATCAGGTCCGCCCGGGTCGGAGCCGCCGGGTCGGGGATCGTGGTCTTCTTCCACCGCTTTGGCGCGCCGCCGCGCACCCCGGCAGCGCGCATCAACCGGGCGATCCGCTTGCGCCCGTGCCGGTGGCCGCGGTGGCGCAGTTCGGCGTGGATGTGCGGAGCGCCGTAGCGGCGCTTGGATTCCTGGTGCACTTTGGTGATCAGCTCGGTGAGCTCGGCATCTTCGCGGTGTCGGGCACCCGGCTGGTCGGCGCGGTCGGCGTAGTAGGCGGCACGGGAGACTCGCAGCAGCTCACACGCCCGCTTGACGTGCTGGCCGCCCTGCTTCTCCGCCTCGATGAACGGGTAGACGTTCACCGGGTCTCCGTCGCGAAGAAAGCCGTGGCCCGCTTGAGGATCCCCACATCCTCCCGGAGTCGCCGGTTCTCCCGGCGCAGCTCGCGCAACTCCTCCCGCTCGCCGGTCGTCAACCCACCATCGGTACCCGTCCCGGCGGCTCGCTCGGCCTGCTTGACCCATCCCCGCACCTGGTCTCGGTTAGATCGAAGTCGCGGGCGACCCGACCCACCGAGCGCTCTGCGCGCTGGCACAGCTCGACAATCTCGGCTTTGAAGTCGAGGGTGAACGAGCGGCGAGGCCGGGGCTGACTCTTGCCCATGGTCTCCATGGTGGACATCCTTCCGGGGGCAGGGCCCCACATCGTGAATGTCCGTCAATGCGGGTCAAGCCCAAACCCGTAGAACTAGGGCATGCCACGCTACTTGGTACTGGGTCGGGTCGGCGTTCACCTTGACTCGGAAACGCCCATTCAAATCGGGAACGCGACGATCGGAACTCAGCCTCCGCGTCCGTGACCAAGTCCGCCACCGGCGCCCGACCGCGTCTGCGCGCGCTGCGGGCTGGCGCGGCCGCCGGCCACGACCCGGCCGGAGGGACCGGTCTGCGATCCCTGCTCCACCGCGGCGCTGCGCCGCCGCGGACCCTGCTCGGGCTGTGGCCGGCAGCGCCGGCTGGTGGCGCCGCCCGGCTCGACCGCCATCACCTGCGCCGACTGTTCAGACGCACCAGCTCCGGCCGGGCACGTCTGCGCCGACTGTGGGCGGGAGGACAAGCTCTACGCCCGCGGCCGGTGCGCCTGCTGCAGCCTGCGGGTCTGGCGCGCCCGTCGAGACCGTGGCCACTCCCCCGAGAGATCAACCAAGGGCAGACAGCCTTGGTGCGACCAGCTCGGCGACCTGCTCAGCGAATTCGACCGGGTGCCGGTCCGGCATGGTTTGCACCTCGGTCGCACCCAGCGCCGCGTACTCGACCACGTCGGCCACGAACGCGTCGACGTCCACCAGCGCCGGTCGTGTGACCAGAACGGTTTTCTGGATGCTGTCGTAGTCCCGGTCGGCGTCGACGCAATGCTCGCGCAGCACGTCGAACTTGTGCGAGACCTCGGCGGGGGTGGTGCCGAACACATTGCACGCGTCGGCGTAGTGGGCCACCAGCCACAGCGTCCGCTTCTCGCCCCCGCCGCCGATCATGACCGGCGGGTGGGGCTGGCTGATAGGCGGGGGCACGCACAGGGTCTCGGCCAATTGATAGTGCCGGCCGTGGAACGGGCCGTTGTCCACGCTCCACATCTGCAGGCAGATCCGCAACGTTTCCTCTAGCCGCTCGAAACGTTCGGCGACCGGGACCACGGGTACCCCTAGCCCCCGCTGCTCACGCTCGTACCACGAGGCGCCGACGCCCAGCCGTGCCCGGCCGCCCGACAGCACGTCGAGGGTGGTCACGATCTTGGCCAGCAACCCCGGGTAGCGGTACATCACCCCGGTCACCATCAGCCCAAGCGTCATCCGGTCGGTCCTGCCGGCCAGGTAGCCCAGCGTTGTGTAGCCCTCGAGCATGGGCTCATCGACCGAGGCCGCCCCCTCCATCTGGAAGTAGTGATCCATCACAGTGAACGAGGACAGGCCCGCCTGCTCGGCGATGCGCGCTGTCTCGGCAAGCGTGGGGGCAATCCTGGCCGGTTCGGACGGGGTCGAGTAGTTCCAGTAGTGCAGGCCCAGCTTCATCGAGGTCCTCCTGACGTCGTGACGGTCCGGGCTCAATGATCCTGCCGTTTGACGCGCCACTGCGGCACCATGGCCCGGGTAGCATCATCAAATCCACCCAGCCGGGATGAAGCGAGCGGCCAACCTCGCGGCACGGTTGGCCACGGAGGGGATCGCCGAGGCGGTCCTGGTCGAGGAGGTTCGTTTCTCGGAGGCAGAGCTGCATGCGCTGCACATGCGGGTCATCGAGGAGCACTATGGCTGGCTGGGACAGCACGCGGTCTCGGTGACCGGCTCCGAGGGCGATGTCCGGACCAACGCAGTGATCGTCGACGTGGCGGTCCCTCTTTCGAAGGGGGTGCTCGCGATCACTCAGGCTCGTTGGGGCAGCGACGTGCGACTTCGGTTCTCGCCCGGCTCGCGGATGATCGAGCAGTAGCTGCGCACACGTGCCGCCACCGAGCACCCGCCCGCGGCTGACACGGCCGCCCGGGAACCGTCACTACAGCGCGGCGTAGTGGCGCGGGGGCGATCGCGCTCTGGGGCGGACCGATTTGAGCCGTCCATAAGACGATGATCCGCGTTGGCCGCATCCGTAGGGCGCCTTTGACCAGTCGCCGCAGTGGCACCTCGCCGGTTCCCTCCAAGTTTGGCTTGCGGGTCTGCATGGCTACCCAGTCAGGCAGCGCAATCCGCAACTCGAAGACCTCTTCACAGCTCACCACCCGCTCTGAGCGGCGAATGGCAGCGGCCAAGCGGCTGAGGAGTGTCGTCTTGCCCGCCTGCGTGCCCCTGGCCATGATGATGTTCGGTCCGCTCACCACGCCGCCTCCAGGAAACGGGCCGAGGGCAGGTCAAGGTGCCCAGCGCGACAAGTTCATCGAGCGAGTGGGCGGTCAACACCACTTGCGGATATTGACCGCCACGTGCCGCCCGGTGATGTCCGGGATTGCGCCACCGAAGGGCAGCGTCCGACGTACAAGTTCTTGCAGGGAGCGTCGGGACTTCTCAACGCACGGCGACGGACTCAAGTGAATAGTGCCGCGCCGATCTTGTTGGCGGCTTGCGCTGCGTCGTCGGCGTGACGTGGCTGTCGAGGTTGGTGAACAGGGTCGGGTCCGCGTGGCCCGGTCGCTCGGCGGCGACTTTCGGCGCAACTCCGCGGACTAGCATCAGGGTCGCGCTGGTGTGCCGGAGGCCGTGCGCCGTCAGCCGAGCAGCTGCAGTTCGGCGGTGTACCGACCCAAGAGCCGGGACAGGTACTGCAG
>Ga0209014_10000801_pt1 | contig 18369 bp, 16 predicted proteins | sample BarGraNGADG00212_FD_184491 | JGI IMG/M metagenome (GOLD analysis project Ga0209014, IMG submission 184491) | Arctic peat soil microbial communities from Barrow, Alaska - Barrow Graham LP Ref core NGADG0002-212 (SPAdes) (version 2) | ecosystem: Environmental > Terrestrial > Soil > Wetlands >...
CCTCTCCCATAGATCACTTCGGCCTGCCGCTGGCCTACGCCGACGAGGGGAACTCCTTCGTGATCCGGGCGCAGAGGGCCACTTTCCAGTACTGGAAGGAAGATGTACCGTGGGCGAAAAAGGGGGACGTCTCCGTGGCCAACGGTGGTGACCTGGCGAAGGAAGCCGGCCTATGGCCCGCCGAGGCCACAGCCCCCGATCAGGCTCCCCCACGTTCTGCCGCGCTGGCTCCCACCGGTCCGGCCCCTGTGCCAATCGCCGCGCCCGCAACGGCTCCTACGCCTGCTCCTGTCTCTCAGGCTCCCGCCTTCACCGGCATATATAAGGCCAAGAGCCCCGAGTACGGCATGAACATCTTCCTGTGGGGGCAGCCCGCGACCACCCAGCGCGACCTACAGAAGGTCCAGACAGCCGGCTTCGGCTGGCAGAAGACGCTATTCCAGTGGCGCGCCATCGAGGGCGCCGGCAAGGGCCAGTTCGACTGGCGCGAGGCCGACCGAGTGGTCAAGGCCTCCAACGACGCCGGCATCAAGATCATCGCCCGTGTGGACTTCCAGCCGGGGTGGGCCCGCGCCGACGGCGCCACCAACGGCCCTCCCGACAACTTCCAGGACTACAGCGACTTCATGTTCGCCCTGGTGGACCGATACAAGACCGGCAGCCCCTTCGGCCGGGTCCACGCCGTGGCGCTGTGGAACGAGCCTAACCTGGCGCGTGAGTGGGGCGACAAGAAGCCCAACGCCGTCCAGTACGTCGCTTTGCTGAAGGCCGGCTACGAGGGCTCCAAGAAGGCCGATCCCAACGTCACCGTGATCTCCGCCGGGCTCACCCCCACGGAGTCCTGGGACAACAACGCCACCCCGGACGACCTCTTCCTGCAGCAGATGTACGACGCCGGTGCCGCCAAGTACTTCGACGTGCTCGGTGCCCACGGCGCCGGCTACAAGGCTCCTCCCGAGATGAGCCCGGAGCAGGTCGCGGCCGATCCCTCCTACGGCGGACACCGCTTCTTCTGCTTCCGCCGGATCGAGGATCTGCGCAACGTGATGGTGAAGAACGGCGACTCCGCCAAGCAGATCTGGCTGCTGGAGTTCGGCTGGACCAGCGACGAGGTTCACCCCGAGTACGCATGGCACAGGGTCACGGAGGCCCAGAAGGCCCAGTACATCGTGGATGCGTACAAGTGGGCCGCCACCAACTGGTCACCCTGGATCGGCGTGATGACCGTCTGGAACCTGCCAGATCCAAACTGGACAACGGCTCGCGAGGAGTACTGGTGGTCCATCGCCAATGCCGATGGCTCCGACCGGCCCGCCTACACCCAGCTCAAGCAGGCTCGCGAGAACGGCTTCCTCCCGTAAGCACGTGGATGGGCCAGTTTCTCCAGCAGACCCATTCGATGGCGCCCGAGCAGACGAAGCCGTCCGCCATCGAATGGCTGGCCAAGTTGCCGGCCTGGCAGATATGTAGCAATGATGTGGTGCAGTGGGGTGGATCTAGGATCCACCCCACTGCACCACTGTTCTATCTAGAAGAACAGCTTGGCCAGCTCGTAAAGCCCCACGTCCGTGGCCTTGCTCTTGGATACGGCATCCCTCAGCGACACCGGCATCACCGTACCGCAGGAGAGTGAGGGCATGTAGCCGAAGCGCCCCTCCACAATGTAGTCCACGGCCGCGACCCCCAGTCGGGTGGCCAGCACGCGGTCCTCGGCCGTGGGAGAGCCGCCCCTCTGCAAATACCCCAACACTATGAACCGGGTCTCGAAGCCTGTCCGCTTCTCGATCTCCCCGGCCAGCCGCTCGCCCACGTTGCGCCTGTCCAGTTTGATCCGCCCGAAGGCGTCCGGCTTCCCCAAATCCATCCCATCGTCGGTGAACTCGGAGATCACGGCCGCCTCCGCCACCACGACGATGCTGAACTCCCGCCCCTGAGAACGCCGCGCCTGGATGTGAGAACAGATCGCCTCCAGGTCGGTTGGCACCTCCGGTATGATTATCAGGTCGGCGCCGCCGGCCAACCCACCCACTGTGGCCACCCATCCCGCATCCCGACCCATCACCTCGGCCACCAGAACCCTGTGGTGCGAAGAGGCGGTGGTGTGCAGCCGGTCCAGCGCCTCCGCCACCACCGAGACCGCGGTGCTGTAGCCTATGCTGAAATCGGTGCCCATCACGGTGTTGTCCAGCGTCTTGGGGACCCCGACAACTTTGCCCCAGCTATCCTGTAGCTCGGCCGCCACCCAGAGGGTATCCGGCCCGCCGATCACAACCAAACCATCGATCCCAAATGACTTGAGGTTTGCCTGGACCTGCTGGAAGTCCTCTGCCTTCTTCACAGGGTTCGTGTGGGAGGTTCCCAGAATGGTACCGCCCAGCTGGAGAATGCCGGAAACCGACCGCCAGTCCAGCCGCTGGAAATTCCCGCCGCCCAGCAGCCCGGCCCAGCCGTTTCGAACGCCCAGCACGTCGAAATCGAGGCTCAGGGCCCGCCTCACCACGGCCCTGATTGCCGCATTCATTCCGGCGGCGTCGCCGCCACCTGTCAATAGCGCTATCCTCATCCAATCCTCCCGTTTGGGCATCGGCGCCCGCAAAGGCTCGCGAAAATGACGTGAGGCGGGCAATGAAGAGAATCCCGGGGTAAAACGCCTCGCTCGCTCGCGTACCAGTTAGTATAACGCGCTTTGAACGGAGAGCAAGTAACCCGGTTGCGTCCTCTTCTGGGCACTCAACTTGCATCATTTGCCTCAAGCCCTCACAGGCGACCATCGGGCACCTGGTACGGCTACGTCGGCGTTAGGCGGTGAACGAGATGCCAGCCAAGCGACCTGGAAAACCAAGTGGACTGGAAGGGATTATAGCTCTCCAATCTTCCATCTGTGAGGTGGATGGGGAGAGGGGCAAGCTCTACTATCGCGGCATAGAGCTGCACGAGCTGGCCACCCAATCGACCTACGAAGAGACGGCCTATCTGCTCTGGAACGGCCAACTGCCAGATCGCGCTGAACTCCAGGCTCTGGAGGCGGAGATGTTCCCCGATAGGGACCTTCCCTGCCAGGTTCCTGAGATGATCGACGACTACATGACTTCGTGGGACTCGATGGAGGCGCTCCGCACCAGCATTTCTGCCCTCTCGGGATGCGACCACGACGGGCTAAACCACGCCCGCGATCAGGATCTGACCAGGGCTATCCTTCTGACCGCCCGAACACCGGTCATCGTGGCCACCTACCATCGGGCTCGGAAGAAGCTGCCCCCGCTGAGACCCAGCCCCGATCTCGGCACGGCGGCCAACTTCCTGTACATGCTCAGGGGCGAGGTCTCCGACGAGCGTCACGCCAGGATACTTGACACCGTTTTGATCGTCCACGCCGATCACGAGCTTAACGCCTCGACCTTCGCGGCTAGAGTCGCGGCCTCGACGCTGGCGGACATCTACGCCGCGGTCACGTCCGCCATAGGCACCCTCGATGGCCCCCTGCATGGGGGCGCCAACGAGGACGTGATGCACATGCTGGAGGAGATCGGATCCCCCGATAGGGCAGAGCAGTACGTCATGAACCTCCTAGCCCAGGGCAAGAAGGTGCCGGGCTTCGGCCACAGGGTCTACAAGACTGCGGACCCCAGGGCAACCGAGCTTCGGCCTTACGCCGAGCTGTTGGCCAAGGAGGCCGGCGAGACCAGGTTCTTCGATATCTCCAAGAAGCTCGAGGAGGTCATGATGCGAGAGAAGGGGTTGAATGCGAACCTCGACTTCATCTCGGCCATGGTCTACCACGGACTCGGCATCCCTACCGACCTCATGACCCCGCTCTTCGCCTGCAGCCGCATGGCAGGATGGACCGCCCATATCCTGGAGCAGTACTCCGATAACCGGCTTATCCGGCCGCGAGCCGAGTATGTGGGGCCGAGGAACGTACACTACGTCCCCATTGAGAGGAGGCAGGCGAAAAGCGCCGCCTAAGTGGTGCATCCGACAGCCCGATGACTTCAGCCTCGGGCGATGCCGGGGAAAACAGCATGGAGTTGGCGGATGCGCCACCCAATTTCGGTTCCGGAGCTTGTGCGCGTTTACCACACAGGGGGTATTCATGACCGAAGCGGAACAGCTGGCCGCCTTCGTAGTCCGTGCCTCGTACGACGACCTCTCGGAAGAGGCGCGCCGGCAGCTAAAGATCCGTGTACTGGACTCCCTGGGCTGCGCCATCGGAGCGGTGGAAGGGGAGCCTATCCGTCTGGTCCGGGGGCAGGTCGAGGACTTCGGTGGCGCTCCGCACTGCACGCTGATCGGAGGCGGCAAGACGGCGCCGGACCGGGTCGCCCTCCTCAACGGGGCCATGGTGCGCTACCTGGACTTCAACGATAGCTACATGACCACGGGAGAAACCTGCCACCCCAGCGACAACCTGAGTGCCGTGGCGGCCGGCGCCGAGTATGCTCAGGGCAGCGGGCGCGACCTGATGACGGCGCTTGCCGTCGCCTACCAGGTCCAGTGTCGCCTGAGCGACGTGGCCCCCGTTCGGTCAAAAGGGTTCGACCACACCACCCAGGGGTCCTTCGCCGTCGCTGCAGGCGTCTCCAGGGCGCTGGGGTTGGATCGGGCAACGACCGCCAACGCCATAGCCATCTGCGGTACTGCATTCAACGCCCTGCGGGTCACGCGCACCGGCGCGCTATCCCACTGGAAGGGCCTCGCCTATCCCAACACCGACTTCGGCTGCACCCACGCGACCTTCTTGGCCATGAGGGGGGTCACCGGTCCCCTGGAGGTGTTCGAGGGGAACAAGGGCTTCATGGAGGCCATCGCGGGCCCCTTCCAGATCGATTGGTCCAAAGAGGATCTGGAGAGAGTCACCCGCTCCAGCATCAAGAAGTACAACGCCGAGTTTCACTCCCAATCGGCCCTGGAAGGGGCCCTGGAGCTCAAGCAGGCCAACGGCTTCACCGGCCAGGAGGTGGACCGGGTCGAGATCGAGATCTTCGACGTGGCCTACAACATCATCGGTGGAGGAGAGGAGGGGGAGAAAACGACCATCCACACCAAGGAGGAAGCCGACCATTCCCTGCCCTACATGGTCGCCGTGGCAATCCTGGATGGGATGGTGGCCCCCAAACAGTACGAGCCGGATCGGATAAGCCGACAGGACGTGCAAGAGCTGCTGAGGAGGGTGACGGTTCGGCCCTCCCCGGAGCTTAGCCGCCTCTTTCCCGACGAGATGCCCTGTAAGATCACCGTCTGGCTGAAGGGTGGTCAGACATTGACCATCGAGAAGCGGGATTACGAGGGCTTCTGGACCCGGCCGATGCCCTGGGACCGAGTCGTACAGAAGTTCGACGGTTTGGCCGCCCCACACGCCGACTCCGGTCTCCGCCAACAGATCGTGGACGCCGTCGGCCGGCTGGAGCAAGTCCCCGTGGCCGACCTGATGCAACTGCTGGCCAGGGTCCAGATCCCGGCGCGCGCAACATCGAAGAGAGCAGCCAAGTCAGATTGAGGAGCAAACAGTGACCAACACACAGAATGACGCCAACGAGCGAGCCTTCTCCTGGCTCAGGATGAACGAGCGACCACCCAAGCCCCGGCGGCAGGGTGTCACGGAGATCCGGGGCCCCTACTACACCCCCATGGGCAGGCGATACTTGAAGGACGTGCTGAGCACCATGGGCAACTATGTAGACGCACTCAAGTTCGCCGGCGGCTCCTTCTCCCTCATGCCGCGACAGGCGGTGAAGGAACTGCTGGACATATGCCACTCCTTCGACGTGCTGGTGTCCACCGGTGGCTTCATCGAGTACGTGCTGACCCAGGGAAGCGACGCCGTAAACCGCTACATCGCCGAGTGCAAGGAGCTGGGCTTCGACATCGTCGAGATCTCGAGCGGCTTCATCACCATTCCTACCGACGACATCCTCCGGCTCATAGAGAAGGTCCAGAAGGCGGGGCTGAAGGCCAAGCCCGAGGTGGGGATCCAGTTCGGGGCGGGCGGGGCCAGCGCGGCGGCGGAGTTGGAGGCCGAGGGGACCCGAGATCCCCAGTGGGCCATTTCCCAGGCCAAGCGCTACCTGGACGCGGGCGCCTACATGATCATGATCGAGTCCGAGGGGATAACCGAGAGCGTCGAGGCCTGGCGCACCGAAGTCCCCGGCAAGTTCGCCAACGCCCTGGGGATAGAGAACATCATGTTCGAGGCCGCCGAGCCCGACGTCTTCGCATGGTACATCAAGAACTACGGCCCGACGGTGAACCTCTTCGTGGATCACAGCCAGATTGTCCAACTGGAGTGTCTGCGATCGGGCATCTGGGGAACCAAGAGCCTCTGGGGTCGGGTGATCACCGAGAGGCGGTGACAACTCCTTACATTTGGACAAAACTGAGCTCCACCCCTCAACTCAACCGTATTGGGCTGAAGCCTCCACTCCATCAGTTTGGGGTGGGCAACAGCCGTCCGGCACTTCTCCGGAAGGCTGCCCCCTGATACAATCGATAACGCACCGCCCCGTGGGTGGCAACTTTCCCATTCCCTCCACAGGAAGCGATTATGCAGGGAGATCTCCAACGGCTTCTGGAGCGTCCGGAGGGCCAGTTGCTGGCGCGCAAGAGCAGCCGCATCGGCCCCCGGGAGCTGGCAAACCAGCTGATCGGTTTCGCCAATGCGGACGGGGGCGCATTGCTGCTCGGCGTCGAGGATGGGACCGTGGAAGGGTTCCGCCGATACCAGGGCAAGGCGGATTCCCTGCTGACCTCGGCGCTGGCCCTCTGCAACCCTCCGGTGCGCCTTCAGGCCCGCTGGATCCCCTGCGTCAACCGACACCACGAGGACGACCGTGTGCTGGCGGTGGAGGTGCAACCTGGGGAGAGGGTCCACGCCAACACCAAAGACGAGGTCTTTCTGCGAGAAGGGGACCAAACGCGCCGTCTGGGCTTCGACGAGCGGCTGCAGCTTGTGTACGACCGCGGCGAGGCATCCTACGAGCTTACCGACGTGGAGCAGGCCGGTTTGTCCGACCTGGACATGGAGCTGCTCGGGCAGTACGGCGACCAGTTGGGAACACAGCTGGAGACGGAGGGGCTTCTGCTTGCCCGAGGGCTGGCCCGACTCCAGGGAGACGATATCAAGCTCAACTGCGCCGGTGTCCTGCTGTTCACGGAGAATCCGTCCCTCTTCCTCCCCCGACCCGGTCTGCGGATCCTCCGCTACGAGGGGATCACGAGCGAGACCGGGCCCCGGATGAACCTGGTCAAAGACATGACCCTGGAGCTGCCGCTCCCCCGCCTTATCCTTGAAACCCAGCGCAATGTGACCGCCCAGCTTCGCGACTTCACCCGCCTGGGCCCCAAGGGACTGTTCGAGACGGTCTCGGAGTACCCCCCCTTCGCCTGGCAGGAGGCGCTGGTGAACGCCGTCTGCCACAGAGCTTACAGCATTTCCGGCAGCCAGACGGAGATCCGACTCTTTGACGACCGGATGGAGGTCGAGAGCCCGGGTCGGTTGCCGGGGCTGGTGAGGATCTCGAACCTGCGGCAGTCCCACTACTCCCGCAACCCTCGCATCGCCAGGGTGCTTGCGGAGTTCGGCTTTGTGCGGGAGTTGGGTGAGGGAGTGGACCGCATGATCGACGAAATGGCCTCCTTCGGGCTGGAGGAGCCCCAGTTCCAGGAGATCGGCTACTCGGTAGTGGTCACCCTCCGCAACGGCGCGGCGACCAGGCAGACCGCGCCAGCACAGCCGGCGAGGGCGCTGCCTCCCCACCAGCCCCCCGCCAGGCTGAACGAACGACAGACGCGTGCCCTGGAGTATATGAAGCTGACCGGGGAGATCACCGCTCAGCAGTACCTGGAGCTGAATCCGGACATAGACGTCCGGACCGCTCGCCGCGACCTGTCTCAACTGGTGGAGAGTGGGCAGCTGATAGGCCTGGGCAGCACGAAGAGCCGCAGCTACCTGCTCAGGGACTTCGAGGAGAAGCAGGAGACGCGAGGCTAGCCCGGCAATCCGGACACAACTCGGACAGATTTCGGACATGGCAGCAGCACTATTGCCGCGTTGCCTCAGTTGATCTACCATATGCTTCGGTTGCCGCGGCGCTGGGGCAGCCTGTTCGGCAACAGCGGCGGTCGGGTGGAGGGCTCGCATCGGAGCATTAACCAGCGACCTTTTACAAAACAGATAGCTTTCTAATCACAGATACTTTCCAAAGCACTGTGTGCTCGCTACAATGTCGTGGTGTGATGAGGAATGCCGTCTCAAACTGTGCGATCGTGGACGCTGGTGCGGTCCGATCCGACCTGGAGCCGGATAGCACGCCGAGGCTCATGGAGGATGGGTTGTCATTCGCCCTCAGACGTGCCCTGACGGGATAGTCCCAAGTTCAAGGGGTACTCCCAAGATCAATACGAAGGAGGGTACAGCCATGGCGGACAAAGAGGCATTGGAGGCTCTCGAAACAGCTATCCAGATGGAGGTGGAGGGCCACACCTACTACGTAAAGACCGCGGCAAGGGTATCTTGGCCAGAAGGTAGCTCCACCCTTCTCGATCTCGCAACGGATGAGATGGAGCACATCCGAATCCTGAAAGAGGAGCACGCTGCTCTGATGGCCGGCCATGAGTGGCTGAGCCCTGACAAGGTATCTACCCAACTGTCCTCAGGCGCGAAGAAACAGCTGCCGGTGTTCGCAACCGACGATGCGGTGATCGCCGGGATGGTAAGCGACCGGGCCGACGCGCTCGAGGTGCTGGACCTCGCAATCAAGGTGGAGTACAAGAGCCACACTTTCTACGCCAAGCAGGCCAAGATATCACAGAGCCCGGCGGCCAGGGCAATTTGGGGGTGGCTCGTGAAGGAAGAGAAGGGCCATCAGGCCATCCTCACCGACTACGCACTTTACATCGGTGCCCAGAACGAGTGGTTGCTGGAGCACGAGAGACCGATCCTGGAAGGCTGATCTCCAATTAGGAACCCGTCAATTGAAGGTAACCGTAAAGTTCTTTGCACTTTACAGGGAGCTGGTCGGTCTGCGAGAAACGCAGGCCGACCTACCCCAGGGCTCAACGGCGTTGGATTTATGGCAGTTCTTTACCGGTAGTCACCCTCAACTGGCACCCAACCTGCCCCACACCCGCTTCGCCGTCAACGGCCAGTACACCGTCCCCGAAACCCCGCTGAAGGAGGGGGACGAGGTGGTGTTCATCCCACCCGTCAGCGGTGGCAGCGATGTTTGAGGTCAGCGAGAGGCCGATCGATCTGAACAGGGTGGTAGAGGCCGCCCGGCAGGACGACGACGGGGCCGCCGTCACCTTCGTGGGGGTGGTGCGCAACGAGAACCGGGGGAGGACTGTGCTCTACCTGGAGTACGAGGCCTACCCGGAGATGGCCGGGGCCAAGCTGCGGGAGATCGGAGGCGAGATCCTCTCCAAGTGGGGTCTCGGCCACGTTGCCATCGTCCACAGGGTCGGTCGTATAGAGGTGGGGGAGGCCAGCGTGGTGATAGCGGTGGGGGCCCCTCACCGCGCCGTGGCCTTCGAGGCCTGCCACTACGCCATCGATCGGCTGAAGGTTACGGTGCCCGTCTGGAAAAAAGAGGTGTATGCCGACGGCGAAGTGTGGCTGGGCACCGGGAATTGAGACTCGAGTCGGCCTTCGTCCGCCCCGAAGAGATCCCGTGGAAAGAGTTGGCCTTTCCAATCACCGAGTTTGCCTTGAGAGACTGGGTATCCTCAGCCAGCTAGAAAGCGGAAACATGGACCCCGAACCGCACCTCCAGGACGGCTTCCGGCGAGCCATCAACTACATGCGTATATCGGTCACCGACCGGTGTAATCTGCGCTGTGTCTACTGCATGCCTGCCGAGGGCATGCCCTGGATGCCACACGAAGACGTACTCTCCTTCGAAGAGATCGAGAGGATTGTGACCGCCACCGCGGCAGTCGGTATGCGGAAGATAAGGATCACAGGTGGGGAACCGCTGGTGAGGCGGGGGCTGGTGGACCTCGTCGGCAGGCTGGCGGCCGTTCCGGGGATCGACGATGTGGCGATGACCACCAACGCCATGCTGATGCCCCAATACGCCGATGGGTTGGTCAAGGCCGGGCTCAAGCGGATCAACGTGAGCCTGGACACCCTGCGACCAGACCGCTTTGCCACCATTGCTCGGGCCAGCGGACTGGAGAAGGTGCTGAAGGGGATAGAGGCGGCCGAGCAGGCAGGCCTGACGCCCATCAAGATCAACGCGGTGGTACTGCGCGGAGTCAACGACGACGAGGTGGTGGATCTGGCGCGGTTGACCGTGGACCGACCGTGGCACGTCCGCTTCATAGAGGCCATGCCGCTGGGCGGGAACCTATCGGTTGAGGAGCAGGGCTTCGTCTCCGCAGATGAGATCATGGAGCGGTTGGGAGAGCTGGGGGGTCTGGAGGAGAGCCCGGGGCCGAACGGCAACGGACCAGCCAGATACTTCAAGATTCCCGGGGCAAAGGGAACGGTGGGGGTGATCAGCCCGATGAGCCACTTCTACTGTGAGAGCTGCAATCGGGTCAGGCTCTCCGCCGACGGAAGGCTGCGGCTCTGCCTCTTCTCCGACGAGGAAATCGACCTGCGCGCGCCGCTGCGCGCGGGCGCCTCGGCCCAGGAGATCGTGGCCCTCTTCCGGCAGGCGATCCGGACCAAGCCAGAGCGGCACCACCTGGTGGTCGGACAGTCCAGTTGCTCCCTGCGGGCGCTCTCCCAGATCGGGGGCTAGGACAAGCCGTCAGCTGTCAGCAAGACCTTGATGGAGAACTCAACGGCAGGCATGGAACAGGGGCGCGTTTGTCGCGCCCCTGTCCGTATCCCCGATTGCTGAGAGCTGGCTACGCCGCGTCCTCCGAGGACTCAGGCTGCTGGCCGCCCGCCGGTCCGTCGCCCCTCTTTCGCATCACGACGTAGGCCCCGATCAGGACCCTGGGATTGAAATCCACCGACAGCTCGTAGCCGATCTTGCCCTGCTGCCGCAACTCCTCCAGCGCCTGCGCCGCCTGCCGTGGCAGCCCCACGTACAGCTTTCCCTGATCATCCTCCAGCACCGTCACCTCATCGCCGTCAATGCCAAACCGGCGGCGGATCTCGACAATGGGCATCAAGCTCTTGGTACCGATGTACCACCGCAGGGTGCTCTTGCTGAACTTCTTCATCATGTCACACCAAATACGCCATCGCCGCCCCATTCCATGACTGGAGCCCTCGATGCAGGCCGCCGGCTGCGTCGACATCCAGCCCAGGGAAGGCTGCTTCTGGGAGGGGCCGCACAGCGACCCTTCTACTCGTCATGATAGCAGAAAAGTAGGGCATGGGCAAGGTTTAGCTAGTCTACCATTGCTAATGGCGGGCGAATCGGACGAGGAAGGCAGAGCGAGGCGAGGATCTCTACCAAACGTAACCGATTGGCGCCCTGAGGCCAAACGAGGGCGGTGAGGCCGAACCGGAGAGCGTGTGTCAGCCTTGGTAGATCAGATAGGAGCAGACACGATCGCCTCGCCCTATGCAGGAGGAGTGGGTCACGCGGGTCCCAGCCATCTTGGTGATGTACTGCTCCTCCATATCGCACACCTCCGTGTGGGCGCGGCAGACCAGGAGGTTGGGACAGTTGAACTGCTGGATGAGATAGCCTTCGTCCACCTTCTCACATGTGGCGATGGCTCCCTCTTCGTTGCGGATCAGGGCGATCTCCTCGGCTCGATCCGGCAGCGCCTTGCCGGCGAGACGAGGCATTCGCTCAGTGGCCCAAGATTCGGCCACTCGAGTCAGCGTTACCTTCACCGTATCTGGGGGCAAGCAGTCGCTCAACCCGGTCAGCAGCCTGCCGGCCAGGGTGTGGTATCGCTTGGGGAACAGATCCTCCGCGTCCTCAGTCAGGGAGTAGACGAAGTAGGGGCGGCCGACCCTGCCTCTCACCTCGTCCACACTGACCAGGTCGTCCCTCTGCAGAACGGAGAGGTGGACCCGAACGGTGACAGGGGATAAAACCACCTCTTTGGAGAGCTCGTCCAGGGTGGCCCGCCCGCGGAGCTTGAGGATGTCCAGGATTTGCCTGCGAGTTCTCTGCATCGAGTCCTCCTCCAGGGAAAAGCCGGCTTCCGGCGACAGGTGAGGCCGAACAAACACAATCAATGTCCCGCCGCATACTACATGTGGCAGCGTTATCTTGTCAACTTACCCAGTTTAATTATCATAAAAGGTTCCGCAGCCTTCAACCTCTTCGTCTCGCCACTCAGCGGATCATGCGCCAAGATGATGTCGACTATGCTAGACTGGCATCGTTTTATCGTGGCTACCGCGACTGGCTTCCCAAGCCTTCGCCAAGAACAGCCGGTGGGCGAAGGTCAGCGTCGAGTTCAGCCGGCCGCAGGCATGTTTTGCACGCAGGTGGCAGCAGCGAGCATGAAGCTACGAGGCATCAACTGCCACTCTGGGTTGGAGAGGAGTACCAAGATGGCAAACAGTTTGGCCGAAGGCAGCAAGGCTCCCGACTTCGCACTGCCCAGCACGACGGGCGGCACTCAGGGGCCGTCCAACTACGCGGGTCAGAGTAAGCTGGTGATCGCCTTCTACCCCAAGGACAACACCAGCGGTTGAACGAAGGAGCTTGCCTCCTTTAAGGAGGACTACCAGAAGTTCCAGCAGTTGGGCGCGGAGATCATCGCCATCAGCGCCGACAGCCTGGAATCGCACCGGCAATTCGCGGAGGTGCTGGGGGGCGTCCCATTCCCAATGCTGAGCGACACCACGGGAGAGGTGATCCGCCTCTACGGTGTCGCAAAGGATCAGGGCCCGGGGGCAAAACGGTCCGTCTTCGTGCTGGACAGGGATGGCCGGATCATCCACGCCAACACCGAGTACAGCGTCTCCACCCCAGAGCACTACGAGGCAATCCTTGAGGTATTGAAGAAGTAGAGGCAGTGGGCTCGGTGCATCCAGAAGGAGGTGGGTATCGCCACCATATTCGTCACCCACGACCAACTGGAGTTCCTGACCTACGAGGGCATCGCCAGCAGCTTCACCTCTTCGAGAAAGCGGCATCCCATCCCACCCTCCCTTTACCGAGTCTTACAATGAATGGCGCAACGGATTCCCGGTCGGACTTCGGTCTGCCGGTCCTGCGCTTGGAGCGCCCGGCACTGGTAACCCTGGATTCGGCCGTAGGCTACGAGTGGTTGGTGGCCAACGGACTGGGAGGTTATGCCTCCGGCACCGCGACGGGCGTCGACACCCGTCGCTATCACGGGCTACTAATCGCCGCACTTCCCCAACCCCTTGGGCGCACCCTGCTTCTGTCTCGAATCCACGAGGGGATTGATGCCGGCTCCGACGCCTACGCCCTGCCCACGGCCCAGTACCACGACGGAACCGTCAATCCGGCCGGATACGTCTTCCTGGAGCAGTTCCGGCTGGAGGGTACCATGCCGGTGTGGCGCTATCGATGCCGTGACCTGGTGCTGGAGAAGTCGCTCTGGATGGAGCGGGGGCGCAACACGACCTTCGTTCGCTACCAGTTGCTCTCCTCCCCGGGTCCCGTTCGGCTTCGGCTAGAGCCCTTCACCCAGCATCGATCCCACCACGATCAGACCCATGGCGGCCACGATTGGCACATGACCGTGCAATCCATGGGCGACTCCTGCCGGGTGGAGTCGTTCCCCGGCGCCACACCCCTCTGGCTAAGGCTCTCCGGCGGCAGCTTCGTGGAGACAGGGCTGTGGTACTGGCGATTCCTCCATCTGAGGGAGCGAGAGAGGGGCTACGACGACCTGGAGGATCTCTACACGCCAGGCGTCTTCGGCTTAGACCTGGCACCCGGCGAGACCGCCAGTCTGGTCGCCACGACGCATCAAGCGGATCTGGAGCTAGACCCCGAGCGGAGCCTTGCCGCCAAGCGGGAGGCCGAGTTGGCACTGCTGCGGCGGGCCGGCGCCACCGACGACGACCCGACGCGCCAGCGGTTGGTGCTGGCAGCGGATCAGTTCGTGGTGCATCCTGCGCCCGAAAGTGTCTGCGTGGTGGCCGGCTACCCCTGGAACGGCCGCCGCAACAGGGACTGCCTGGTGGCGCTGCCGGGCCTTTGCCTGGCCACCGGCCGATCCGCGGAGGCCAGAGCGATCCTCACTGGTGTGGCATCCCAGTTATGCGGCGGCCTCCTGCCCGACGAGTGGACGCAACCGGCCGACGTCCCCGCGTACGGCAACGCCGATGTTGCCCTCTGGCTTTTCGAGGCCATCGCTCGGTATGAAGCGGCCACGGGCGATGTCGCCCTGGTGGACGAGCTGTTGCCGGCGCTGGCAGGTCTGCTTGCGGCATATCGGGAGGGCACCAACACCAGCATCGGCATCGACCCCGAGGATGGGCTACTGCGGACCCGGCTGGGAACGGCCCCCCTCACCTGGATGGACGCCCGGATCGGCGATTGGTTGGTGACTCCCCGCGACGGCAAGCCCGTGGAGCTGCAGGCCCTCTGGTACAACGCACTGCAGCTGCAGGCCGGCTGGTTGCGAGAGAGGGATCGGATCCCTGAGTCGGAGGGGTTGGAAGGGCTGGCGAGACGGTGCGGGGACAGCTTTAACCGCCTCTACTGGGATGAGACGCGGGGCTGCTGCTTCGACGCGGTGGAAGGGGCGGATGTCGACCACCTGGCGCTACGTCCGAACCAATTGCTGGCCACGTCCCTGACCCATCCGGTGCTGGAAGCTGGTCGATGGGAGGCGATGCTGGTCACAGTGGAGCGTGAGCTGATGACCCCAGTGGGGCTGCGTAGCCTTTCCCCGGGTGCGCCCTCCTACGCCGGCAGCTACGCGGGCGACCAGGCCAGTCGTGACCTGGCATGCCACCAGGGTTCGGCGTGGCCATGGCTGATCGGCCCCTACATCCGGCTGGCTCGGCGAGTCCGCGGTGCGGGGTGGGATGCCCATCCGGCGATGGAGGGGCTGGTGTCCCACCTGGGGGAAGGGTGTCTGGGTCAGGTGGGCGAGCTGTTCGGCGGCGACGCCCCCCACCAGCCCGGCGGCTGCACAGCCCAGGCGTGGAGCGTCGCTGCGCTGCTGGAGGCCTGGGGGAGGTAGCTACGGGCTTGCTCAGCGGCTGAGTTGCTGCTCCAGAAGATCTCGCAGCACCACGGCTTCGTTGTGCGCCTCATCCTTGGCGCCGTAGACCAGGGTCACCCTCCCCTCTTGGGTCCTGTGGACCAGATCGTCCACCAGGCCGCGCTTCTCGGGTGAGGATAGCTCCTGGCGATAGCGCCTCTGGAACTCGCCCCATTTGGCGGGGTCGTGGCCGAACCAGAGTCGCAGCTCGGTGCTGGGGGCAACCCCCTTCATCCAGCCATCCAGTTCCAGCGCCTCCTTCTTCTTCCCCCGGGGCCACAGGCGGTCGACGAGCACCCGATAGCCGTCGGCGGGGTCGGGTTCTTCGTACGCCCTCTTCATGCAGATGTTGATTCTGCAATCGGCCATGGTTACCTCCATCTTTTCCGTCCGTCGGTGGGAGCGGCTATGAAATCCACCTGGCTCCCTGTGTCGATATTGTCTAAGGGACGTTAAGCAGCCCGTATGCCGTGAGCTTCCCGTTCTCATCGGTGATGTAGAAAACGCCGTTGGCGACGATAGGACTCACCCAGTGGAAAGCCGCCACGCTTGCACCTCCTAAGTCGTTTGCCGCTGCTCGCCCCTGCCACGATGACTACCTTCCCATCAACCGAAACGTGGCTACTCAACAGTTAGCCACCTCACACCTTGCGTCCATTCGGATGCTCGACCAACCACTGTTCTGACATCGCCTCCAGCATACCCGGCAAACGAGCCGGGCAGGGGCGGTGCCATTCACACTGTCCCTGCCCCCCTAGTGGCCGGTCAGTTGCCATTCGGCGGCCCCGCCTCGACCATCTTCTTGACCTGAGCGTCCACGCCATCCCAATAGCTGGCATACTCGGCGGGAGCCAGGTACTTAACCTCCTGCCCTGCCGCCTTCATCCTCGTTACGAACTCAGGGTCGTTGATCGCCTTCTTCAACGCGCCCGCCCAGATATCCACGATTGTCTTCGGAGTCCCACTCTTCAATGCAAACCCCCGGCTTGCTATCGACACGCTGTCGTATCCCAACGACTTCATCGTCTTTACCCCGGGCATGAGCGTCGACTCCGATGCACTGGCAATGGCCAGCACTCGAACGCTCCCGTTCTGCACGAACGGGGTGACGTCAGCCACCGATGTAGCCGCGACCGCTACGTGCCCCCCGATTAGAGATGTCTGCTTCTCGGCCGACCCGTTGAACTGCACCGACGCGAACCGGACTCCAGCGGCCTGCTCCAGTTGAGCCACCGTAAACTGGTGGAAGTTCAACCATGGGTCGCTCCCAATCGTCACCTTGTCCGGGTTTTTCTTCGCATCGTCGATCACATCCTGCAGTGTCTTGTAGGGACTGTCGGCCTTGACGGCAATGACGCTACCGTCCTCGGACTGCTGGGCAACAGGCTCGAAGCTTTTCCTATCGAAGATTGCTTTTCGGTCCGCCTGCAGATACACCGTGGAAAGGGTTGGCAGGCTGGCCTGGCCAAGCATGTATCCATCCTCTTTGGAATTGATCAAATCTGTCATCCCCACCTGGGATGATGCACCTCCCTTGTTCACGATCTCGACGTTAGTCCCCAGCTCCCTAGCAAGAATCGGCGCGAGCAGCCTGGCGGAGATATCGTTGGATCCGCCAGCGGGCCAGGGAACGTTAAACATGATCGTCTTGCCCTTGGTAGGGAAGTCAATTGTCTTCGCCGATGTTGTCGGCTGTGCCGACATTACCTGGGTCGGTGCCGCTTGCGGAGCGGTTGCCTTCGTGGACTCAGTCTTCGGAGCGGCCTGCGTTAACTGGACGCAGGCGCAGAAGGCGTGCATGCAGCAATGGAGACCAGTATCACAGCCGCGGCCACTAGATGAAGCGCGTACCTGGATCTCATGAATATCCGTCCTCCGTCATCAACTTGGCTATTCGAACTAAACACCATTCCAATCCAGCTACTTATTCTTGTACTGCGCTGATGCAGCCCTAACCGGACGAGGCGAAAGCGCACCCATTAAGGGAGGAGGGCGCGATTGTCCCGCCAACCGGACAGCAGACACAGGAGTCCCGGGGGTGGACCTCTTGGTTGGATGTCTGTCACTAACGTTAGTGCCAAGTCTCATTCCTCTTCAACAAATGGATACAAGACGCCGCAGTCATTCGGACGGACGCACTAAAATGACTTTCGTGCAACCAACTCGCGTTTTGAGTTATAGAGTGGCCATTGCGCATTGATGGGAATTCTTGGCCAGGCGGGCCCGGTAGCGGCGGCTGACGCAAGGCGCCCAGCCGCAAGGAGTAGCGGGCCCGACCGCCGTCGGGCCGGAACTGAATGACTACCCCGTCTTCGGCAGACAAGACGTCAGCTGAGGTCCGCGCTATCTGGGTGAGGACCACCAAGCCTGGAATCTTGCCAGCTTGGGGTCCACTCTCCGTCCAAACGGTGTCGGCGGACCGGAAAGCGAAGTTCAGCCCGGCGAAGGGGATCATTCTGTCGTTGCCCAAACAGGCCGGCTACCAGCTCTGGTTCCCCTCGATCGAGGACCGCCCACTCACCGATTCCAGGCATAGCCCTGGCCCAATTTCACAACTATTCAGCTCCTGCGATGAACGACATTGGCATGATGGCAACCTCAGGGATGACCGTATTCGAGGATCGGGTTGCAAGGAACAGGATCGCTGCCGCGACCTCATCTGGGGCAACTAGCCCTGACGGATCCTCTCCCGGGTTATTCCGTCGACGCATTTCGGTGGCGATAGGCCCAGGAAACACCGTGCTGACGGTAATTTTGAACTCCTTCAGCTCGCGCTGGATCGCCTCCCCAAAGCCCGCAACGCCGAACTTGGCTGCCGAGTAAGCGGAGCGCGTCGGCGAGCCACGTTTCCCGGCCATCGAGGCCACGTTTATGATCTTCCCAGAGCGCCGTTCGATCATTGTGGGTACCACCGCCCGGGTGCAGAAGAATGTTCCCGTTGTATTGACATCGAGGATCCTCCGCCAATCCTCGGTGGTCACCTCCCAGATCGGCTTTCGAGTATTTGTTCCGGCGTTGTTGACGAGTATGTCGATTGGACCAAGCTCGGCAAGTGTCCGGCGGACAAGCGTTTCAACCTCGCCCTCGTTCGCTACGTCGGTTGGGATAGCGAGGGCCTTTCCATCGGTCGCGCGGATCTCCTCAGCAACCCGATCGAGGTCTGCGGCCGTCCTGGCGGCCAGGGCTACTGCGCACCCAGCCCCTGCAAGCGCCAGCGCCGTCGCCCGCCCAATTCCCTGTCCTGCCCCGGTTACGATGGCC
>Ga0209014_10000802_pt1 | contig 18368 bp, 15 predicted proteins | sample BarGraNGADG00212_FD_184491 | JGI IMG/M metagenome (GOLD analysis project Ga0209014, IMG submission 184491) | Arctic peat soil microbial communities from Barrow, Alaska - Barrow Graham LP Ref core NGADG0002-212 (SPAdes) (version 2) | ecosystem: Environmental > Terrestrial > Soil > Wetlands >...
ACTCGTGACCGCGTTGCTTGCCGGCCCCGACTCGACCCACGTTCTGCTCGCGAGCTCGCACTCGACCCACGTTCTGCTCGCGAGCTCGCACTCGACCCACGTTCTGCTCGCGAGCTCGCAGAATCTGCCCGGCTTCGGTGATCAGCCGATCTGGCTGACCCTCATCAAGGTCGTCGGGGTCTTCGCGTTCCTGGTCGTCATGACGTTGTTCGCGATCGTCTTCGAACGCAAGGTCGTCGGCCGCATGCAGAACCGCATCGGCCCGAACCGGACCGGTCCGTGGGGAACGCTGCAGTCGCTCGCCGACGGCATCAAGCTCGCCTTCAAGGAAGAAGTCATTCCCTTGCTGGCAGACAAGCCGATCTACTTCCTCGCCCCGATCCTGTCGGCGACTCCGGCGTTCGTCGCGTTCTCGGTCATCCCGTTCGGGCCGCAGGTGTCGATGTTCGGCCACCGAACCGCGCTGCAGCTGACGGATCTCCCGGTGGGTGTGCTCGTCGTGTTCGCCTGCTCGGCGCTCGGCGTGTACGGCATCGTGCTGTCGGGCTGGGCGTCCGGCTCCACGTATCCGTTGCTCGGCGGGTTGCGCTCGGCCGCGCAGATGATCTCGTACGAGGTAGCCATGGGCCTGTCGATGGTCGCGGTGTTCCTGTTCTCGAACACCATGTCCACGTCGGGCATCGTCGCCGGCCAGAGCCATCTCTGGAACGTCGTCCCGCTGTTCGTGTCGTTCTGTATCTACGCCGTCGCCGTGGTCGGCGAGACCAACCGCGCACCGTTCGACCTTCCGGAGGCCGAGTCCGAACTCGTCGGCGGTTTCCACACCGAGTACTCCTCGTTCAAGTTCGCGATGTTCTTCCTGGCGGAGTACATCAACATGGTCACCGTTTCGGCGCTTGCGACGACGCTGTTCCTCGGTGGCTGGCGGGCACCGTGGCCGCTGTCGGCATGGCACGGCGCCAACGCCGGCTGGTGGCCGTTCTTGTGGTTCGTCGCCAAGGTCATCGTGTGCATCTTCATCTTCGTCTGGCTGCGCGGCACGTTGCCCCGGATGCGTTACGACCAGTTCATGCACCTCGGCTGGAAGACGCTCATCCCGATCAACCTGGTCTGGATTCTTGCCGTGACGTCCATCCACGTCCTGCGCGATCGCAACTGGCCGGCGTGGAAGGCCACCATGGTGCCGCTGGCGATCGTGCTGCTCGTCGTGGTCGTTCCCGCCTTGATGCTCTGGGACGCCGCCATCGCGCGCCGCGAGGCAGAGTCGGCTGACGAAGAAGAGGTGCAGGCGAGCCTGTCGCCGACGTTCCCGATCCCGCCGATGGACCTCGTGGTCCCGACGCCGAAGCGGCTCGCCACCGCCACGGCGCGTCCGGTCGCGTCCGAACTCACCGACGGAGAAGACACCGATGGCTGACCAGACCGCGAACGAGCCGGCGGGTAGCCTCGCCGGGTTCGCCAAGGGCTTCGGCCTCACGTTCTCGACGATGTTCAAGAAGGTGTACACGCAGCAGTACCCGTTCGACTTCTACGCGCCCGCGCCGCGCTACCACGGTCGGCACGTGCTCAATCGGCACCCCGACGGACTCGAGAAGTGCGTCGGCTGCGAACTGTGCGCGTGGGCGTGCCCGGCCGACGCCATCTACGTCGAAGGCGGCGACAACACCGACGAGGAGCGCTACTCACCCGGTGAGCGCTACGGCGCCGTCTACCAGATCAACTACCTGCGCTGCATCTTCTGCGGTCTGTGCATCGAGGCCTGCCCGACGCGATCACTGACGATGAGCAACGAGTACGAGCTGGCGCTCGACAACCGCCAGGATCTCATCTACACCAAGGAGCAGCTGATGGCGCCGCTGCTTCCCGGCATGGAAGCCCCACCGCATCCGATGCGGCTCGGCGACGACGAGAAGGACTACTACACGGTCGAGTCGCAGGACCCACTCCAGCACGGGGCGCCACAGAGCACGGCCAACATCGCAGGCCGCCCGATCACGGGCCATGCCATCGAGGTCGGAAGGCACCACTCATGATTCAGGCGGCAGGGCAGCTGACCAACGGGCAGGTGCCGTTGGGCGAGGCCATTGCGTTCTGGGTGCTCGGCCCGGTCTCGCTGGCCGGCGCCATCGGCATGGTGCTGCTGCGAAACGCGGTGCACTCCGCGCTCTCGCTCGTGGCCACCATGGGGTCGCTCGGCATGTTCTACCTGATCGAGCAGGGGCCGTTCCTCGGCCTGGTACAGATCATCGTCTACACCGGCGCGATCATGATCCTGTTCCTGTTCGTCCTCATGCTGGTCGGGCGCGACTCGTCGGACTCACTCGTCGAGACGCTGCGCGGGCAGCGATGGGCGGCGGCCCTGTTCGGCGTCGCATTCGCTCTGCTCATCGCCGTCTCGGTCGGCCGTGCGTTCAAGGGAACAAAGCCGGTGAACCTCGACGGCACCGCCACCAATCCCCTGAACTCCAACGGGCAGAACGTCAACTCCATCGCGAACCTGCTGTTCACCAGGTACCTGTTCGCGTTCGAACTGACCTCGGCCCTGCTCATCGTCGCGGCGGTCGGGGCGATGATCCTGGCGCACGTCGAGCGCGAGGGTCCGCGGCGCACGCAGAAGTCGATCGCGCGTGAGCGAATCCGCTCGGGACGTCCGCAGCCGCTGCCAGGGCCAGGAGTCCTGTCGTCCGGCAACGCCATCGGCACCCCGGCGCTGCTGCCCGACGGTTCGATCTCCGTCGAGTCGGTCATGATCTCCACTCCCGGCGGCGCGCCCCGACCGGCACTCGAGAACTCCGAGGATCTGCGATGACGGCCACCGACCACCGCACCCCTTCGGTGATCAACAGCGCAACTTGGTCGCCAGGGCAGCCATTCGATGCTGTTGATCAGGGCGGTTACGGAGCGGGAGGCAATCGATGACGCCTACCTACTACCTGGTGCTGAGCGCCGCGCTGTTCACGATCGGCGCGGTGGGCGTCCTCGTCCGCCGCAACGCCATCGTCGTGTTCATGTGCATCGAACTGATGCTCAACGCGGTCAACCTGAGCCTGGTGACGTTCTCCCGGATCAACGGCAGCCTCGACGGGCAGATCATGGCGTTCTTCGTCATGGTGGTCGCGGCCGCAGAGGTCGTGGTCGGGTTGGCGATCATCATGTCCATCTTCCGAACCCGGAGGTCGGCGTCGGTGGACGACGCAAACCTCCTGAAGTTTTAGGCCTTCCTCGATGAAATCACTGCCCCGAAGTCGTGAGGTGTGTACGTGACGACCGCTCACGGAGTCCAGTCAGTCGCCTGGCTGCTGATCGCACTGCCGCTGTTCTCGGCGGCGGTGCTGCTGCTTGCCGGAAAGCGCGCAGACAAGTGGGGCCCCTACCTCGGCGCGGCAGTCCCGGTCGTCCTGTTCGGGTACGGCGTGATCTTGTTCTTCTCGGTCAAGGGCCAGAGCAGCCGCGAGATCAACCTGCACATGTACTCGTGGATCGCCGTCGGCGGGTTCAAGGTCGACGCCGGCCTGCTGATCGACCCGCTCTCGTTGGTGTTCGTCCTGCTGATCACGGGCGTCGGCTCGCTGATCCACATCTACGCCGTCGGGTACATGGCACACGACGACGGTCGCCGGCGCTTCTTCGGCTACTTCAACTTCTTCGTCGCCGTGATGCTGCTGCTCGTACTCGCCAACAGCTACCTCGCGATGTACGTCGGCTGGGAAGGCGTGGGCCTGGCGTCCTACCTGCTGATCTCGTACTACTTCACCCGCGACATCGCGGCCACAGCCGGCAACAAGGCGTTCTTCGCCAACCGGGTCGGTGACGTCGGTCTGTCGCTGGCGATCATGCTGATGTTCGCCTACTTCGGCAGCACCTCCTACGCCGACATCCTGTTCGGGCACGCCCACTTCACCCAGGGCGTCGCAACGGCCATCGGATTGATGCTGTTGCTGGGCGCATGTGGAAAGTCCGGCCAGTTCCCGTTGCAGACCTGGCTCCCGGACGCCATGGAGGGCCCGACGCCGGTCTCGGCACTCATCCACGCCGCCACGATGGTGACCGCGGGCGTGTACCTGATCGCGCGATCAGGGGTCATCTACAACGACTCGCAGGCAGCGCGCACCGTCGTGGTGATCATCGGTGCCGTCACGCTGATGTACGGCGCGATCTGCGGTTGCGGCCAGGACGACCTCAAGCGGGTGCTGGCCTACTCGACGGTCAGTCAGATCGGCTACATGTTCCTGGCCGTGGGTCTGGGCAACGGCGTGTACGCGATCGGCATCATCCACCTGCTCGGACACGGCTTCTTCAAGGCAGCCCTGTTCCTCTCCGCCGGCTCGGTCATGCACGCTATGAACGACCGCATCGACATGAGACGTTTCGGCGGGCTGGCAAAGGTCATGCCGATCACCTACGGCGTCTTCCTCTGCGGCTTCCTCGCCATCATCGGCTTCCCGCTGGCGACCGGCTTCTGGACCAAGGACAAGATCATCGAAGCCGCACTGGACAAGGGCGGCGCCTCGGGCTGGATCCTCGGCATCTGCGCGCTCGCCGGAGCAGGCCTCACCGCGTTCTACATGACGCGGGCGCTGGTCATGACCTTCCACGGCGAGCGCCGTTGGGAAGACGACGTGCACCCGCACGAGGCCCCCAAGGTGATGACGATCCCGATGATCGTGCTCGGTGTACTGGCGCTGTTCGGTGGCTACTTCCTCATCTTCGGCGGCGGGGTGCAGCACTGGCTCACGCCGTCGGTCGGGCCCGGCATCGAAGAGGGCGTACACACGGTCGCTCCCGCCGTGCTCTCGATCCTCACGATCGTCGTGGTCGCGCTCGGTGTACTCGGGGCGTGGGTGGCGTTCGGCCGCAAGCCCGTGCCGTCGGTTGCGCCGGTCTGGGTGTCGCCGATCACGGTGGCCACCCGGCGCAACCTCTTCGCCGACGCCTTCAACGAGGCGGTGCTCATGCGTCCGGGGCAGTGGCTCGGCCGGGCTCTGGTGTACTTCGACAACCGGGGTGTCGACGGCGCGGTCAACGGCCTGGGCGCCGGCTTCGGCGGGGGCTCGGCAAGGCTGCGCAGGTCGCAGACCGGGTTCGTACGCAGCTACGCGCTGTCGATGCTCGGCGGCACGGTGGCCGTCGTCGCGGTGCTGCTCGCGGTGAGGTTCCAGTGACCGAACACAACGTCGCGCTGCCGATCCTGGTGCTCATCCCGCTGGTCGGCTCGCTTGTGGTCTTCTCGCTGAACCAGGCGCAGGCCAAGCTCGCCAAGCAGATCAGCCTCGCGGTGTCGCTGATCGTCGTGGTCTATACGGCGGTCGTCGCTTTCAAGTTCGACACCGGCACGGGCGCCGACCGCTTCCAGTTCCGGACGAGCTGGATGTGGATCAAGGCGTTCGGCGTGCACCTCGCGTTCGGCGTCGACGGCATCGCGCTCGTGCTCGTCGCCATGTCGGTGGTGCTCGTCCCGGCCGTCATCCTGGCGTCGTGGACGTCCTTCGACAGCCGCTCGGGCAGCGAGGAAGGCCCCTCACCCAGCGGGCACAAGCGCAACGTCAAGAACTACCTCGGGCTGTTGTTGCTGCTCGAGTTCTTCATGATCGGCGTGTTCACGGCCACCGACGTCTTCCTGTTCTACGTGTTCTTCGAAGCCATGCTCGTCCCGATGTACTTCATCATCGGCAGCTTCGGTGGACCGCGCCGGCAGTACGCGGCGATGAAGTTCTTCCTGTACTCGCTCGTCGGCGGCCTGCTGATGCTGGCTGCCGTCATCGGCCTCTACATCACCACGGGCTCGCGTAGCTTCGCGATCACGGACCTGATCGGCAAGGTGCCTGACGGCGCCACCCAGAAGTGGCTGTTCCTCGGCTTTTTCATCGCATTCGCCATCAAGGCGCCGCTGGTGCCGTTCCACACGTGGCTGCCCGACGCCGGCGCCGAGGCGCCGGCCGGTGGGGCGGCGCTCCTCGTCGGGGTGCTCGACAAGGTCGGTACGTTCGGCTTCCTGCGGTACTGCCTGCCGCTGTTCCCCGGTGCGTCGCGGTACTTCGCCCCGACGATCCTGATCCTGTCGGTGATCGGCATCCTGTACGCCGCTTTCCTGGCGATCGGCCAACGGGACATGAAGCGTCTCGTCGCCTACACGTCGGTCGCCCACTTCGGTTTCATCGGGCTGGGCATCTTCGCGTTCACGACCCAGGGCGGGACGGGCGCAGTGCTCTACATGGTCAACCACGGCCTGTCGACGGGCGCGCTGTTCATCGTCGTCGGCTTGTTGATCGCGCGTGGCAAGAGCCGCAACGTCGACGACTACGGCGGCGCGGCGAAGGTCACGCCGATCCTCGCGGGGCTGTTCCTGCTGGCCGGCCTGTCAGCGCTGGCCCTGCCGGGCATGAGCACGTTCGTGAGCGAGTTCCTCGTGCTCGTCGGAACCTTCACCCGACACAAGGGCCTCGCCGTTCTGGCGACGACGGGCATCATCCTGGCCGCGATCTACGTGCTGTACCTCTACCAGCGAACGTTCCAGGGCAAGGTCACCGAGCGAGTGTCGAAGTTCCGCGACCTGAACGTGCGTGAGGTGTTGGCGGTCGCGCCGCTGATCGCGATCATCGTGTTCCTCGGGCTGTATCCCAAGCCGGTGCTCGACATCATCAATCCTGCCGTCAAGGCCACGCTGTCCGACGTGCACAAAACCGATCCGGCGCCGAAGCTCGGCACTGCCGTCGGAGGAGTCAAGTGAGCCTCATGCTGCTGGCCGACGCGGCGTCGATCCACGCGCCATCCGTCGCCTACCGTGCGCTGTCACCGATCCTGATCATTCTCGGCGCGGCGATGCTCGGCGTGCTCGTCGAGGCGGTCATCCCGCGCGCTGAGCGCTACGTGACGCAGCTCGTCATCACGCTCGGCGGTCTCGTCGCGGCGACGATCTCGGTGGCGCTGCTGCACGGTACGGCCGAGACGACCGTCAGCGGTGCGCTGGCCATCGACGGAGCGGGGCTGTTCCTCCAGGGCACCATCCTGCTGCTGGCGATCATGTCGGTCCTGCTCGTTGCCGAGCGCAGCGTCGACGTCGGGAGCGCGATCGTCGCGTCGGCGGCGCTGGTCGTCGGCTCGCCCGCCGACCGCCGGCTCGCCCGCACCGACCGCATCCAGACCGAGGTGTTCCCGCTCCTGCTCTTCGCGGTCTCGGGAATGTTGATCTTCACGGTGTCGAGCAACCTGCTGCTCATGTTCGTCGCCCTCGAGGTGATGTCCCTTCCGCTCTACCTGATGGCTGGCCTGTCGCGTCGCCGTCGCCTGCTCTCGCAGGAAGCCGCGATGAAGTACTTCCTGCTCGGCGCGTTCGCCTCCGCGTTCTTCCTGTACGGACTGGCGTTGCTGTACGGCTACGCGAACTCCGTCGACCTCGGTGCGATCCTGCACGCAACCCAGACGTCGGCGAAGTCCGACATCCTGCTGTACGCGGGGTTGGCGCTGCTGCTGGTGGGCCTGCTGTTCAAGGCAGGAATCGCGCCGTTCCACAACTGGACGCCCGACGTGTATCAAGGCTCGCCCACTCCGGTGACGGCGTTCATGGCGTCGTGCACGAAGGTCGCGGCGTTCGGCGCGATCCTGCGCGTGCTGTATGTCGCGTTCAACGCGACGGCCTGGGACTGGCGACCGATCGTCTGGGCTGTCGCGATCGCGTCGATGGCGGTCGGCGCGATCTTCGGCCTCACCCAGACCGATCTCAAACGCATCCTGGCGTACTCGTCGATCGCCCACGCCGGCTTCATCATGGTCGCCATGGTGGCGTTGACCAAGGACGGCATCTCCAGCGTGCTGTTCTACCTGTTGACCTACGGCTTCTCGACGTTGGCCGCGTTCGGCCTGCTCACCCTGGTGCGCGACGCCGACGGTGAGGCCAGTCACCTGTCGCAGTGGTCCGGACTTGCCCGCAAGAGCCCGCTCCTGGCGACGGTCATGACGGTGTTGCTGATGTCCATGGCCGGGATCCCGCTCACCGCGGGGTTCGTGGGCAAGTTCTACGTCTTCCGGGCCGCTTACCATGTCGCGGGCCCGCTGGTCGTCATGGCGTTGCTGTTCTCGGCCATCGCGGCGTTCTACTACCTGCGCGTCGTCGTTCTGATGTTCTTCGCCGAGCCACCCGAGCACGGCCCCACGATCTCGATCCCGGGCTGGTCCACGACCGTGGCGCTCACGTTCGGGGTCTTCGTCACGGTGTTCCTCGGTATCGTTCCGCAGCCGGTCCTCGACCTGGCAGCGAAAGCCGCGAAACTGGTCGGGTGAACCGACTCCACGACTCGGCGGGAGCCGTGCGGTGAGTCTCACTCCGCTCGGCGTCGCGTTCGGCGACGTCGAGCTCGAAGCAGCCGTTCGCCGAGGGCTCGAGGTGATCGAGACGGCGTTGCGCGCCGCGGTGCGATCTGACGACGACTTCGTCGGCAGCGCCGCCTCCTACCTGGTCGATGCCGGCGGCAAGCGCTTTCGTCCGATGGTCAGCCTGCTCGCCGCGCACTTCGGCGACGCGACCCGCCCCGAGATCGTGCCGGCGGCCGTGGTCGTCGAACTCACGCACCTGGCGACCCTGTACCACGACGACGTCATGGACGAAGCGGCGGTGCGTCGTGGAGCCGTCTCTGCGAATGCCCGCTGGGACAACACCGTCGCGATCCTCACGGGCGACTTCCTGTTCTCGCGCGCATCGAACCTGCTCGCCGACCTCGGCCCGTACGCCGTGCGCCTACAGGCCCAGACGTTCGAGCGATTGGTCACCGGGCAGATCCGGGAAACCGTCGGCCCGCAGCGGGGTGCCGACCCGATCGAGCACTATCTGACTGTTCTCTCTGACAAGACGGGTTCCCTGATCGCCACGGCGGCCGAGTTCGGCGCCCACTACGCGGGCGTCGACGCGCCGGCGATCGATACGCTTCGGCGCTTCGGCGAGCAGATCGGCGTCGCGTTCCAGCTCAGCGACGACATCCTCGACATCGCGTCGGAGTCCGCCGAGTCCGGCAAGACGCCCGGCACCGATCTTCGCGAGGGTGTGGCGACCCTTCCGGTGCTCTACGCGCTGCGCTCGGCCGACTCGGCCGGCGAGCGGCTGCGCACGCTGGTGTCGGCACCGCTGATCGACGACGAGCTGCACGCGGAGGCGCTCGGTCTGCTGCGTGCCTCGACGGCGCTGGATGAGGCGCGGGCCACCCTGCAGTCCTACGCCGACGCCGCGCGGGCCACGCTCACCGAGTTGCCCGAGGTGCCCGCTCGCGCGGCGTTCGAGGTGCTCACCGACACCGTCACTGCTCGTACCGGGTGACGCGGCGCCGGTCGGTGAGGCGGGGTCAGATCCACGCGGCGAGGTCCGGCGCGTTGCTGAGTACCCCGTGCGCCGCGGCGGGCCGCCCGGCGAGCCAGGCCAGCAGCGCCCAGTCGGGCCCGACCACATCGACCGGATCGCCGGTGCCGACGGACCAGGTGCGTCCGGGCAGGTCAGTGGTGATCGAGCCGTCCGCCGTGACCTTGATACGCAGGCCCGCGCCGGCGCGCCCGCCCAGACCGTCGGCGAGCTCGGGCAGCAGGTAGGCGACGAACTCCGGTGGCCAGTCGGCTGCCGCGTACGCCCCGCCGAGGTCGACCCGATGCACCTCTACCTCACGCCACCGTGCCACGGCGTGGGCCTCGGCGGATCGCTCGCCGGCGAGCCGCTGCCAGCCGTCGACGTCGGCCACGGCGGTGAAGATCCGGTCGAGCCGATCGGCTGATTCGCGAACGTCGGCGACGAGTTCAACGCTGCCGCGCGTTGCGCCCGCTTCGATGTCGGCGTTGCGTCCCTGTTGGCCGTGCGGATAGCGGGCCACGATCTCGCCGCGCAGGGCGCCGGCCAGCGCGCGGCTCATGCCGTCGGCGTTACGTGCGATGTGGGTCAGCACGTGCGCCCGCGTCCAACCCGGCAGCAGGGACGGGACGCGCACGTCCGGATCCGTCCATCGCTCGGCTTCGAGCCCTTGCAGCAACGCTGCCGTGGACACGAGGACCCGCTGCAGCGACGCCTCTGCTGAGCTCATTCGCCGATCGTCGCAGACAGCCACGACGCAATCGAGTCCAGGGGATGGATCACGTCTTCCCCTCGGGCGACCGCTTGCCTGCGCGCATCCGGTCACGAGCGGTGCAAACGTGATCGACTCTGCGCGTCCTGCGATCGCTCACGGCCGTACCTGCGACGAGGTCAGACCGGCGTCAGTTCCTTCTCGCCCTCGGGGGTTTCGCCGGCGTCCGATCGCCAACTGTCGTCGTCGGGATCGACAGAAACGTGCGGCGTGATGCGGTCGAGCCACGTCGGGAAGTACCAGTTGGTGTTGCCGAACGAGTGCATGAGCGCGGGGACGAGCACGGTACGCAGGATGAACGCGTCGAGGAAGATCGCCGCGCCGAGGCCGATGCCGACCAGCTTGATGGTGCGTGCGTCGCCGAGCAGAAACCCGCTGAACACCGCGATCATGATGATCGCGGCCGCGGTGATGATGCCGCCCGTCTCGGCCTGGCCGACGCGGATGGAGCGCCGGTTGTCGCCGGTGTGCACCCACTCCTCGTGCATGCGGCTGACGAGGAACACCTGGTAGTCCATGGACAGGCCGAACAGGATGGCGAAGAACAGCACGGGCAGGAACGCGTCGATGGGCCCGCCGCTGCCGATACCGAGCGCACCGGAGAACCAACCCCACTGGAAGATCGCCACGACGATGCCGAACGACGCCCCTGCCGCGAACATGTTCATGACGGCAGCGGTCAGCGGGATGACGAGGCTGCGGAAGGCCACCATCAAGAGCAGGAACGAGAGGCCGATGATGGCGATGAAGAACAGCGGCATCTTGGCGCTGAGCACCTTCGCGAAATCGACCATGATGGCGGTCTGGCCGAAGACATAGATCTTGTTGGACGAACCCTGCTGCATCGTCGGTACGACGTCGTTGCGCAACCTCTTGACCAGGTTCGTGGTCTTGGCGTCCTGCGGTGACGTGACGGTCTTGAACGTGACGAACGCCAGGTCTTTGGCGATCGCGGTGGCGTGCACGCTCGAGGGGTCGACGTCGGTGACTTTCGTCAGTCGCTGCGACACGCCGGCGAGGTAGGTGGGGTCGGTGGCGGTCGGCCCACTGGCGACGAGTTCGAGTGTGGAGTTGTAACCCTTGCCGAACCCCTGGGTGATCAGGTCGTAGCCCTTCCGGGTCGTGGTGCTGGCCGGGTCGGTGCTTTCGTCGGCGTGGCCGAGGCGCATGGAGAAGAACGGAATCGCGAGAACGACGATGAGTGCGGCGGCGACCGCTCCGAGGACGAACTTCTTGTTCGAGACGAACTCCGACCACCAGGCCCAGCGGGTGCGGTGCGCGTCGGCGCGGTAGGTGCCGTCCTTGACCGCGCGGCGAACCTTGCGCGGCAGTACGCGGTAGCCGAGCAACGACAGCACCGCGGGCAGGAGCGTCAACGACGCGATCATCGTCAGCGCGACGGCGATCGACGTGCCGACGGCGACGCCGTACAGGAAGCTGACGCCCAGGGCGCAGAGCCCGAGGATCGCGACACACACCGTCGCCCCGGCGAACAGCACGGCCCGTCCGGAGGTGTTCAGCGCGTTGATGACCGACTCCGCGATCGGCATACCGCGGAGCAGGTTTCGACGATGTCGGGTGACGATGAACAGCGCGTAGTCGACGCCGACGCCGATGACCATCAGCTGCGCGAGCTGGGTGGCGAACGTGGCCACGTTCATGGCGTGGCTGAGCAGCGCGATGAGTGCGAGTCCGCTGCCGAGCGCGACCGCGGCGCTGAGCAGCGGGATTGCGGCGGCGCCGACGGTGCGGAAGACGAGCGCCAGGATGAGAAGCGCAGCGATGAAGCCGAACACCTCGGGCGGGATGCCCTTCTGCTGAGCGGCCAGATTCTGGAAGCCACCGCCGGTGAACTCGTACTGGACGGTGCTGTTCGACAGCCCCTTGAGAGCGTCGTGCACGCCGGTGAAGTTCTTGATGTCGCTCTGGTTGCCCTGCCACGCGACGTCGACGAGGCCGATGGTGGAGTCCTTGCTCAGCAGCGTCGGGGATCCGGGCAGGACCGACACCGTCGGCGTGCAGTTGACGGATGTCCACGGCGAGCTCAGGTGGGCGATGTGAAAGCCACTTTCGCACACCTTCGTCAGCGCCGCCGTGAGTCCGGCCGGGGCCTGCGCGGGGTCGAGCACGCCGGACTTGTCGTGGACGACGACGGTGCCGACCTGCCCGGTCTGCCCGCCCTGGCCGTTGTCGCGCAGGAGCTGCAGCACCTTCTGCGTCTCGGTGTGCGGCAGGGTGAAGACGTCTTTGTAGGCGGCTCCGCCGGCGGCGCTGGACAGGGCCTGGGTGCCGAAGATGAACACGACCCACCCGGCGATCACCCACCACCGCTTCTGGATGGCGAATCGCGCGAGTGTCTGCATTGTGATCTCCAGGAAGCGTGTGATGAGGTGCGGGGACGGCGACGTCCCTGGTTGGTATGAGCGTCTCGCAATCCTGAACGTCGAAGGAGTGCGTCTCAGTTCCCTGACAGTGGGCGGGGAACCGTGACTTCACACGCTATTCCGCGACCTCGTGGCGACAGTGACGGGGATCGCTAGCTAGGCGCTTGCATCTGCTAGCACACCGCGAGATACTGGAGAGGTGATAGTCGAAGGGCCCAAAGAGCAGGCCAAGCGAAGCGGTGCCGCGATCGGAGAGTTCATCCGAGACCAGCGCGAGCAGGCCCACGTGTCGCTGCGTCAGCTCGCGCGGTTGGCGGGCGTATCCAACCCGTACCTCTCGCAGATCGAGCGCGGGTTGCGCAAGCCGAGTGCGGACATCCTGCAGCAGATCGCGAAAGGACTGCGGATCTCCGCCGAACAGCTCTACATCCGTGCCGGGATCCTCGAGTCACGCGAGGGAAACCCAGAACTGATCGCCGCGATCCTCGCCGACCCGGGTCTGGGTGAACGGCAGAAGCAAGTCCTCGTCGACATCTACGAGTCGTTCCGGCGTGAGAACACGCAGCTGCAGGCCGAGGACGCAACCGAGTCGACCGTGGCCGCCGCCACCGGCACCTGATCGACCGAGACCACACCGCAATACGACCGCCGCACCATCCGAAACCAGCAGGGGGAAGTGACAGACATGTCGATCACCAGTGACATCCGCTCCTACGCGGACACCGCGCTCGAGCAGGGCAAGCAGGTCCTTGACCAGGCCCAGAGTCAGCTCACCGGCGTCACCGATCAGGCCAACGAGCTCGCCGGCAAGATCCGTGGCAGCGCCAAGGAGAACGTCTCCGGTCTGACCGCCAAGGCCACCGACGCGGTCGGCGACCTTCGCGCGCAGGCAGAGAAGGCCGTCAACGTCGAGGCGATCAAGTCCGCTATCGAGCCGTACCTCGCCCGGGCGAAGGGCTACTCGACCTCGGTCACGGACCGCGCGGAGGAGCTCTTCTCGACCGTCAAGGGTGACAAGCGCGTCGCCTCGCTCGTCGCGAAGGCAGAGCAGATCACCGGCGCTGTCGTCGAGACCGTCGAGGACCGCGTCGTCAAGCCGGTTCAGTCGCTCACCGGCCGTGGCAGCAAGGCGGTGAAGTCGGCCCCCAAGCCGGCCGTCACCCGGCCCGCTGCGCCGAAGCCGGCCGCCAAGGCCACGACCCGACCGACCGCTCGCAAGGCGCCGGTCAAGCGGGCCGCAACCAAGGCCTGAACGTCAGCGCGGCGGCCTCTCGTGGGGTAGGCCGCACCGACGGACGACGAACGGTGCCCGTCCCGGTTTGTCCGGGGCGGGCACCGTCGTCTGCGGCGCCGAGCGGAACCCGTCGGTAGGCTGCAGGGCGTGGCTGTGCTCGATCATCTGTACTTCTGGACGGACCAGGTCCTGTTCTGGGGCCTCGTCGCGCTCCGGGCCTGGGCCGTGATCGACTGCATCACGCGCCGGGCCGCTGCGTTCCCGGCCGTCGACAAGCTCACCAAGCCGGCGTGGCTCGCGATTCTGGTGTTCAGCGGACTGTTCGGCTCGCTTTCGGCACTCGGCTCGCAGGTCGGTCCCATCTCGTTGATCTCGGTGATCGTCGCGTCGGTCTACCTCGCCGACGTGCGCCCCGCCGTCCGCGAGATCTCCGGTGGCAAGGGCAAGGGCTGGTAGAACCCCGAGGCTGCCCACACCGTCTCGAGGCCGGCCAGCAGCTCGTTGCCGGACGGCGTCAGCTCGGGCTCAAGCAGCCACTGCACCGCCAGACCGTCGCACACCGCGATCACGAACGCCGCGATCGACCTGCACCTCGGGTCCTCGGCCGGCGTGCCGTCGTCGAGAGACACGGCGACGAGTTCGGCGACCCGTCTGCGCGCGCGCCGGTAGTGGGCGGCGAGCTGGCCCTGCAGTTCGGGTGAGCGCTGCGCCTGGGCCAGCGCCTCGACGTAGGACTGCAGGATCGCGCGTCGGCTGGGCAGGGACTCGAGTGCCGCGACCCAGGTGGCCATGCCGCGCTGGATCGGCGTCGCCTCGGGGTCGGCCATGACGAGCGCGGCGAGCTGGTCGGACCAGTCCTCGAAGGCCGACTCGATGGCGGCGTTGAGCAGGCCGGTCTTGGAGCCGAAGTGGTAGCCGATGCTGGCGAGATTGGTGTCGGACTCGGCCACCAGATCGCGCGTCGTGATGTGCGCGTAGCCCTTCTGCTCGAGCAGGCGGCGCGCCGCCGCGAGCAGCTGTTCTCGGTGTCCCACGTCGGCATGGTAAGCGACGGCACCTGGACAGCGGTCCTATACGTATGTATATATCGAGCAACACACGCCAGCAGACCGGAGTCCCCCGTGGCAGTGACCGAACGGTTCATCACCTCGCGCGCCCTGCCCGAGAAGCTGGCGCTTCCGCCCGGCCCGCGTTGGCCGACCGCGATCCAGACCCTGCTGTTCATGACCGGCCGGACCTTCATCGCTCCCCGGTGGCAGAAGCGCTACGGCGACGTCTTCTCGATACACCTGGCGCCGGCCGGACGCGCGGTGGTGATCAGTCGACCCGAGGACATCCGCGAGGTGTTCGCCGGTCCCGCTGACACGTTCCACGCCGGCGAGGGCAACGCGATCCTCGGGCCGATCATGGGCGAACACTCCGTCCTGCTCCTCGACGAGCAAGCGCACCTCGCTGCCCGCAAGCGGGTGATGGCTGCCTTCCACGGTGAGGCGATGCGTGGCTACGGCGGGGTCGTCGAACAGCTGGCAGCTGACCAGGTGGCTCGGTGGCCGGTCGGCAAGACGTTCGCCGTGCACCCGTCGATGAACGACATCAGCCTCGAGGTCATCCTGCGCATCGTCTTCGGCGTCACCGACGAGGCCAGGCTCGATGAGATGCGACCGTTGCTGCAACGGCTCGTCCAGATCGGTCCGCTCATCTTCATCGGCTGGCTGTATCCGCGCCTGGACGCCGTCGGACCGTGGCGTCGCTTCCGTCAGCTCAAGGACGAGACCGACCGGGTGCTCTACGCCGAGATCGCCGCCCGGCGCGCCGAACCAGATCTCGCCGGCCGCACGGACGTGCTCTCCAAGCTGCTCGTGGCAGACCCGCAGCAGAGTGACGAGGAGCTGCGCGACCACCTCGTGACGCTCCTGCTGGCCGGGCACGAGACGACCGCGTCCACGCTCGCCTGGACGTTCCACGACCTGGCTCGACGCCCCGAGGTCTTGCGCCGGGTTCGGCAGGCCGCTGACGAGAACGACGACGAGTACCTAGAAGCGGTCGTCAAGGAGTCGATGCGGCTACGTCCGGTGATCGGGTCGGTGGCGCGCAGGCTCGCAAAACCGGCGACGGTGGCGGGATACGACCTGCCTGCCGGCATCGTGGTCTTCCCCTCGATCACCCTGGTGCAGCGTCGGCCCGACGTCTACGACGACCCGGACGACTTCCGGCCCGAGCGGTTCCTGAACGGCAACCCGCCACCTGCCACGTGGATCCCGTTCGGCGGCGGCATCCGGCGCTGTCTCGGGGCCGCGCTCGCCATGGTCGAAGCTCAAGCGGTGCTCAAGGCCGTCCTGACGCGGGTCGACATCGAACCGGTCGGGCGACCGGAGTGGGCCAAGACTCGTAACATCACCACGGTTCCGAGACGAGGAGCCCGGATCATCAGCCGTCCACGGTGAGCTTCGATGCGTCGCCGGGGACGGCGGAAGCCGATCGGCGGCGCGCCAGCATGCGCGGGACGACCAACGCCAGTGCCACGAGTCCGGCCGCGACGCTGAGCGCCGTGGAGACACCGCCGGAGAACCCGGGCGGGCTCAGCAGGCAACCGATCGCGCTCAGCAGCAGCACCAAGTCGCGCCGTCCGGCTCGGGCCGTGGGAGCCAGGCACACGATGCCACCGAGCAGGTACCACGGATAGACCACCGGGCTCAGTACGCCTACCGCCAACATTCCGTAGCCGACGGTCCGGTCCAGTGCTCGATGGCGAGCCGTCACCGTGAGGTAGACGACGATGCAGCCGGCCGCGATCAGCGCGGTGACGCGCCCACCGGCTGACAGGTCGTCGAAGGACGCCGCAGGGACGACGGGGCGCAGCAGATCACCCAGCAAGCTCGCCGGGGCCAGCGCCGTATGGCCGAGAGCGGGCGCGTTCAGAGCGTGGATCCACCCCCATCCGTCGCGGACGATGACGCTCACGATCGTCGTGCTCACGGCTGCGATCGCGGTGTCCCGAGCGGCGGTCCGCCACCGCTGGGCGCCTCTCAGGCTCTGAATGTGCACGGCCATGATCGCGAGGACGGCGACGAAGGCAGGTGCCTTGACCGCCCCCGCCGCGACGGCGAGCACGATCGCCACCGCCCAGTGCCTGCGGTTCGCCTGCACGACCGCGGCGAGGAGGAGCACGCACATCGCGCCGTCGAGGTGCGCCGCCGAGACGATGTGCAGCAACAGCAGCGGATTGAGGACGATGATCGTCAGTGCCTCGATCCGGCGGGGCCCGGCGAGGTCGGCTGCCAGCAACCCGATCGCCACGAGGCACAGGACCCCGAGCGCGCGAAAGACCAGCGCGGCGCCGAGCGGGTTGCCGCCGCTGATGGCGATGGCCAGGTGTTGCAGTGTCGTGGCCAGCGGGCCGTAAGGGCTCGGGATGCTTCGCCAGGACGGATCGACCGCGGCCAGTGCGCGGACGTTTCCCAGTGCCGCGGGACCGACCGAGTAGGGATCGAGCCCGCGACGCAGCATGAGGCCCTGCGCCGCGTAGGTGAAGACGTCGTTGCTGAGCAGCGGGGGACCGACCACGAACGGGGTGGCCCAGGCCGCGCCGACGAGCCATACGGTCCGCTCCGAGACTCGACGCGAGTGGTGCATCCGGATCGCCACCAGCCAGAGCGCCAGCAACGCGACGACACCGAGCACCATCACCGCGCCTGGAGCGTCGCCGCTGCTGTGTCCGTTCGGCGGCAGGAGGCCGAGCCAGTTGGTGAGCGGGATGACCGACTGTGGCAGGCCGACGCGGCCGCCGGCCACCACCGTTACCGACGCTGCGAGGAACCCCGCCGTCGCCAGGCTGAGCGCGGGCCGGGCGCCGACCGCGTCGCGGACGACAGCAGCCGTACGCCGGGACATCCGGGAAATATCGGTCATCGGATGAGAAGCAGGCCCCTCAGTCGGCTGCGGCAGGCGGCGTGTTTCGGCGCCGAACGGCGCGATGTGGCCGCCCGCAGGTTCCCGCTGATTATGCCCTGCGCTTCATGCCCTGCGTCTCGTCCGCCTCGGCCAGCACGCGTCTTGGCCCCTGAGCAGGGGGACACGCCGTCGCGTTCCCTGCTCAGGGGCCAAGACGCAGCGGCTACTTCGTGATCGTCACCGGTGCCTTGCTGACGGACGTGTCTCGTGACACTGAGGAGTTGACGTCGGTCTCGACTGTCCCGCTGCCTGGAATGACACCCCGGAGCGTGGTCGAGAACGTCGCCGAACCTCCGGCTACGCCCGGGGCGCTGATCACGACCAGGTCACCGGACGGGACTCCGCTGACGTTGCTTCCGCGCGTCCCGTCGGCGTTCTCGGCACCCACGTTGAACGCGACGCCAGGGTTCGACACCGTGTCGTAGGTGTAGCTGATGTCCTGGGTACCGCCGATGCCGATCCACGCCTGGAACTTCTCGATGGTGGATGTGTCGAACACGTGCGTGTTCCATTGCACCACGATCCAGGAGTGGACCCCGTCCGTCAGGGCCACGATGTACATGCCCTGTCCGACGATCGTGCCGGCACCGCCGTCGAGATCGGTCCAGAGCGGGGCGAGCACGTTGTTCGGCCGCACCGGGTTCGGCATCGTCTGTGGGGACGAGCTGATGTCGCTCGTGTCACCGCCGCCGACCACCAGGTAGC
>Ga0209014_10000803_pt1 | contig 18368 bp, 16 predicted proteins | sample BarGraNGADG00212_FD_184491 | JGI IMG/M metagenome (GOLD analysis project Ga0209014, IMG submission 184491) | Arctic peat soil microbial communities from Barrow, Alaska - Barrow Graham LP Ref core NGADG0002-212 (SPAdes) (version 2) | ecosystem: Environmental > Terrestrial > Soil > Wetlands >...
CCGACTTATCTTCCATCGTAGCACCTCCCCTTTCCGCTCTAGAGAACGGAAGTCAAGTATTTACATATGGCTCCGGTCCCCGGCATGGGTGACCATTATTTCCCCAGGTAGGCATGGCGCACTTTTTCGTCAGCCAGGAGATCCGCGGCCGGGCCTTCGATCGTCACGGAGCCGGTTTCCAGGACATAGCCGTATCGGGCGATATGCAGCGCCGCCCGGGCGTTTTGCTCCACCAGAAGGATGGTGGTTCCCTGGTCATTCAAATTTTTAATGACTCTGAGTATTTCCGCTACGAGCATTGGGGCGAGGCCCATGGAGGGTTCATCCAGGATGAGCAGCTTGGGCCGCGACATGAGGGCCCGTGCGATAGCCACCATCTGCTGTTCCCCGCCGCTAAGGGTGCCGGCCAGTTGCTTGGTTCTTATCTTGAGGAGTGGAAATATCTGGTATATCCACTCCAGTCGCTTCTGAATTTCAGTCTTGGTCCTGTTGCCGTAGTACAAATAGGCCCCCAGATGGAGATTGTCCAGGACGGTCAAATGGGTAAAGAGCTGCCTGCCTTCCGGGACCTGGCAAATGCCCAAGGAGACGATCTTGACCGGCGGAAGGGAAGATATTTCCGTTCCTTCGTAGGTGATGGAACCGCTCTTCGACTGGATGAGTCCGGAAATCGTTTTCAGAAGGGTTGTTTTACCCGCGCCATTGGCGCCGATAATGGTTACCATGCTGCCGGGCGGAATGGTCAGGGAAACATTCTTCAACGCCTGGATATTTCCATAGAAGGCATTCACCCCTCGCAGCTCAAGCATAACAGGCGTCTCCTCCCAGATAGGCTTCGATGACCTTCGGGTCATTCTGAATCTGCGCCGGCGGCCCCTCGGCGATCTTTTCCCCGTAATTGATAACAATAATTTCGTCCGATACCTTCATAACGAGCGACATGTCATGTTCAACAAGGAGGATCGTAACGCCGCTGTCCCTGATGCTGTAAACCAGGCCTGCCATTTTTTGCGTCTCCACCTCGTTCAGGCCGGCGGCCGGTTCATCGAGAAGGATGAGCTTGGGGCCGGTGGAGAGGGCCCTGAGGACTTCCAGCGTCTTCTGTTCTCCCAACGGCAGGCTCCCGGCGGGAAGATCGGCCTTTCCCTGCAGGCCGCCCAATTTCAATTTCTCGAAGGATTGATCCCGTATCCATTTTTCCTCTTTTCTCATCTGAGGAAGCCGGAACCCGGATGAAAACAGGCCGGCCCGTGATCGGGGATGACAACCGACCATCACATTTTCCAGAACCGTCATCTGGGGGAAAAGCTCAACCGTCTGAAACGTTCTGGAAATACCCAACCTTGCAATAACATAGGGTTTGAGGCCGTTGATGGCCTTTCCCCGGAAATGGATTTTGCCGGAGGACGCGGGATGCACACCCGTGATCAGATTGAAGAGGGTCGTCTTGCCGGCCCCGTTGGGCCCGATGACGGACTTTATCTCCCCTTCCCGTACCTTGAAGGAAAGGTCGGAGATCGCCATCAGACCGCCGAAGGTTTTATGCAGGCGTTCCGTATCGAGAATAAACGGATTTGCGGTCATGCATCCCCTCGCTTGAAATATTTTCGGTAGAGCATCGGTATCCCCTCCAGAAATCCTTCCGGCATAAACAGCAGGATCGCCAACAGGATGGCGCCGTAAATCAGGATATCGAACTCCTTGAATACCCGCAGGTACTCCGGCAGGAAAGTCATCAGTGCTGCCCCCATAATGGCCCCAAAAATATTGTGGAGTCCGCCGACGACACCCATGAGGATGAACATGATCGAGTTCATCAATGCAAAATTATTTGGCGCGATGAAACTGACAAAATGGGCATAAATGCTGCCGGCGATCGAGGCGTAAACGGCGGAGAGGACAAAAACCTGGATCTTGTAGGCCGATAGATTGATTCCCATCGCGCTGGCGGCCACTTCGCTGCCATGCATGGCCTTCAGCGCTCGTCCTACCCTGGAATGGATCAGATTCAGGGAAAACCAGAGGATGACCCATAATGTGCCCCAGACGAGATAATAATACTGGATGCTGTGGGTGAATGGATAACCGCCGATATGAAAAGCAGGGATGTTGGAGAGGCCGGAAGGCCCCCCGGTCAGGTCTACCATTTCATTGAAGATAATGTAGATGATCTCGCCGATTCCCAGTGTGGCGATCGCGAGATAGTGCCCCTTGAGCCGAAGCGCGGGGATGCCGATGATGACGGCAACCAGCGAGGAGAAGAGGATGCCGCACACAAACGCGGAGTAAATCGAAAGGCCGAAATGGGTCGTCAGGACACCCGTGGAATAGGCGCCGATGCCAAAGAAGGCGGCATGCCCCAGGGATATCTGGCCGGCATAACCCATCAGCAGGCTCAAGCCGACAACGACCATGCAGTTGATTCCCATGAAGACCAGGATGCTCAGGTGGTAATCCCCGCTGACGATCAGCGGGACCACGGCAATAACGGCAGCCATCACCAGGAGCTTGAGGTAATTGTTCTTTCCCATACAATATCCCTATATTTTTTTTATTTTCCCGACGTCAGCGCTGCCGAAGATGCCGCTCGGCTTGATGAACAGAACAAGGATCAGGATGATGAGGGCGGTCGCGTCCTTGAATCCCGATGAAATGAAACCGGTGGTAAACGATTCGATCAACCCCAGCAGAAAGCCGGCAACAACCGCCCCGGTGCCAAAACCCAGCCCGCCCAGGACCGCGGCGCAGAACCCCTTTAACGCGAGCATGGGCCCCCGGTCATATTCCATCAGCGCAATCGGGGTGATCGATGCCCCTGCCAGGGCGCCCAGTGTGGCGCTCAGGGCAAACGAGAGCAGCACCATTTTGGAGGCGTCGATCCCCACCAGAGAGGCCGCCACGCGGTTGACCGAGCAGGCGCTCATGGCCTTGCCGGTAATGGTCCGGTTGAAGAAGAGGTTCATCAGGATGACCGCCAGCAGCGACAGACCCAGGATCCAGAATACCTGGGGAAGAATGGCCGCTCCGCCGATGATGATGGGTTTCGCGGAAGAAAAATGGGGGAGGCTGTACGGGTCTTTCCCCCAGATAAACATCGCGATGCCGCGGAAGAAAATGGAGACCGCCACCGTGATGATCAGCAGGGTCATCATTGGGGCCTTTTTTTTAGATGGGTGACGGATGAAGAGTAGCTCATAGATCATGCCGATGGCGGTGGTCAGCGCCAGCGTGATGAAGAATGACACGAACATCGGAAGGCCGAGCGTGGTTGTGAAAAAAACCATGATCAGGCCGCCGAACATGACGAACTCGCCCTGCGCGAGATTGATGATGCCCGTGGCATTGTAGATGATCGTGAAACCCAGGCCCACCATGGCGTAAATGCTGCCCAGAGTGAGCCCCGTTGCGAGATATTGAATGATTTGACTCTGCAGATCCATCTCTTCTTCCCCGGGTGCGTTTTCGCCATGCAATAGTCAGCGGTTGGCAGTGATCCACCGACTGCCAACCGCTGACGGAACGGAACCGCTCTCACAAGTCTACTTGGCTAAAGCCCAATCGCCTTTTTCGACCTGGATCATCTCGAATGCGTTAAGGTCCAGCCCGGTATGGTCTGCAGCGGACATGTTGAATACGCCGCCCGTCCCCGGCCAATTCTTGATATTGTTTTCCAGGAAGTCCCTGACTTTGGTCTTATCCGGGCCTACGGCCTTGAGTGCGTCAATGGTCATGTAGATCGCGTCATAGCCATGGCCGCCAAAGGTTGAAACCTCGGCCTTGGTTCGTTTTACGTATTCCGTAGCATAACGGGAGAGCACTTTATACTGGGGATGGGTCGTGAGGAGTTTATTCCACGCGACAAGACGGCCCAGCGGAGCAATAACCCCTTCGGCGGAACCGCCCGCCAGTTCGATATTCTGTTTGCTGCCGAAGCCGTGGCTCTGATAAAGCGGCATCCCCATGGCCAGGGCCTTCCAGTTTTTCGTAACAATCACCTGTGTCGGACCCACCGACCAGTTGATCACCGCCTGGGCGCCGCTGGTCTTTATTTTGGTCAACTGGGCCGTCATGTCGGCATCCTTCGGCCCGTACACTTCATCGGCAACGAGGTTGATGTCGTATTTCGGCGCCATCCGCTTCAGCTCATTTCGTCCGCTACTCCCAAAGCCGTCGCTCACCGTGACAATGCCCACCTTGGTGATCCCCTTCTTCTTCATAAAAGCGTAGATGGCTTCCACCGCGGAGGTGTCCGTTTGCGGGGTCTTGAATATCCAGGGACGCTGAACGCGGGGCGATTCAAATGTTCCGACGATTCGCTTGTATTCATCGGCCGGCGTCACGATCTGCATGGCGGCCGCCATGGAGATCATCGGGATTTTGGCGGCTTCGCAGATCGGGGCCATGGCCATCGATTCGCCGGAGGTGGAGGAGCCGATGATCGCGACCACCTTGTCACTCTCAATCAGTTTCTTCGTCGCGAGAACGGCCTGGCTCGGATCGCTCTTGGAATCTTCGATGATGATTTGTACCGGAACGCCCTTGACTCCCCCCTCCTTGTTGATCCACTCCTGGACCATGAGGGCCGTGTCCTTCTCCGGTTGTCCCAGGAAGGAGGCGCCACCGGTGATGGAAGCCACGAAGCCGATCTTGATCGGCTCCTGGGCCATGGCCGGACCCGTTAAGGAAAGACAGAAACATATCGTGTACGCGGTAATCAGACTGACCTTGCTTAATATTTTGTTACTCATGCTATTTTCCCCCCTTTTTAAATGATGAAATATCTCACTGTTCCTTAGATTGCCCCTTTCAGGCGATCATTGCAGACGTTTCCACCTCCTTTCAATCATGTATGATTACAACAGCCTTGCCCTTTCCTCTGAAAGAGGGGCTGTGGATGAGTCTAACTATCCTGTCCGATATAGGTGCTGTATATTGAAGATTCATGGCCAAGTCAATGGAATATTGACGGCTTCGTAAAAAGTCCGGATACTGCGTTCCGCTAACGGACCTTAATGACCAGCGCGGCTCCCGTATCCCCCGCCGCGCAGCCGGCCCACAGCAGATATCCGCCCCCCAGCTTCACCGTCTCTTCAATGCCTTCCATAATGTTTCGCGCGGCGGTGGGGGCCTGGGGGTGTCCATAAACGATGGTGCTGCCGTAATTGTTCATCGCGTTTACATCCAGCCCCAGCTCCCGGGCCAGATAGATGTCGTTTGCGGCAAACGGGTTGTGGGTCTTCACCGTTTTCACCTGGTCTGCGGTGATCCCTGCCCGATCGAGCGCCATCCGGGCTGCGGGGGCGGTTGCCATGGCCATGAAGCCTTTTTTTGCCCGGCCGTACCCATAAGAGAGGATCTGAATCTCCACCTTGGGATCAGCGCTTAACTCCTTTGCCTTTTCCCTGGTTGTGACGATGACGGCGGCGTTGCCGTCCGCCGGATGGGTCTGCGAACCAAAGGTATGGGTCCCCTCCGGAATAACGGGTTTCAGGCCGGCCAGTCCGGCGGCTGTCGTTTCCATGATCCCCTCGTCCTTTTCCAACCGGAAAGTCTTATTTTTGCCGGCCTTCACGTCAACGGGAAAGAGGTAACCCCGTTGAAAAGCCCGGTCGTCGGCAAGGGCATCCAGATATTGTTCATAGCGCCTCAGGCTCACCCGGTCACACTCTTCCCGAGTGATCGCCGTCTCCCTGGCCACATTTTCCGCGGTCTGGATCATGGGGCCCCTGGCCCAGGGGTCTCGCGAGAAATTGTCCATCAGCCAATTTTCCGAGATGACCTCGCCGCCCGGCCCCTGGGGATTGGGCCAGATTGTGTGTGGGCCGTTGGAACAGCGATCCGTCATCAGGGTATAGACATTCTGGTAAAGGCCCGTTTCCACGCCGACACCGGCCTGATAAATGCAGGTCGTCGAAGTGGTGCAGGCCTGGCTGATGAGCATACCCGGGATCGAGGCGGCGCCGATCATGGCCGCTGCCCAGGGACTTCCGTAAAACCACTGAGGCTGGCCGATGGTCATCCCCAGGATGAGATAGTCAAACATGCCTGCATCCCATTTCCTTTCCATCAGGAACCGTTTCGAGGTCTCGGCAGCCAGGACAATGGCATGCTCATTGGCCATCGCCCCCTGCCATCGTGAAAAAGGGGTGCTGTAATAACCGCGATAGGGGATGAACGCCTTGGTCAACATATAACTCCTCCTTAAGAAAAATAGGGTCGATTCGGCTCAAACGTTTTACGCGGAAGCCCCGGCAGATTCAGGTCGCTTCCTCAAGCTGTTCCATAAAAGCTTCGATATTGGTTCTGGCCTGCTCTTCGGAGTAACATCGCAAATCGTTCAGATCACCGTTGATGGTCAATGCGGGGATGCCCAACCGCTTCATCAGCCGTTCCGGCATGCCGTACCGGTTATTCGAATTGTTGGGACAGGTTTTGGCATCATGAAAGAGGATGCCGTCGAATTGATAGAAATCGCGACAACGGCTGATGTACTGCTCCTTGTACGCTTCATCCCGGACGATAAACAGTTCCGTGTAAGCCCTGGCCATGCTTTCGAAAGGGTCCGCCGGATCGAGCTGATCGAAAATCCAGCTATTGCAATATGTGGATGCCACCACCGATGCGTTCAGCGCGCTGAATTGCTCCGAGAGGGACCTCAGTTTCCCCCAGATGGGCATGCCTTCCCAATATAACCTGTGCCTTTCGCCTGCTACAGTGGAAATTCCGGCAGCGGCCCTCTCCTGGAGTTCCTCCAGAAGCGCTTCATAATACCCGACGCTTTCCCTGGTCCCGCGGGCGACCACGGCAGGGCCCATGTGGATCGTCGCATCGAAGAATGTCCACGGCGCGGGGAAGGAGGCGTTCATTTCCAGGCAGGCCTTCCACAGCAGGGAAGTGTCTCTCGACAGCGAAACCGCCTCCTCGAGGCGATCCCGGCGCAATTTCTCTCCGGCCACCTCCTCCAGTGCGGGAACCATCTCCTCCATCTGCCGGGCGATGTCGCTGACCTGATACTCCCGGATGTCACCAAGCTCACGATGGGTATGGATCCCCAATAAAGGCGCCTGGAATTCACGGGCATACCAGGCAAACCAGTCTTTCACATCCCGGCATTGGTTCGTGTTGAACACGAGCACATCCGGCCTCGGCACAGAAGCAATCTGGTAGGCTGCGGTGAGGGGCGTCTTTTTTCGCAGAAAAGAACCGATGTCCGAAGTCAGATAGGAGCAGATATCGGGTGAATAACCTATGGCGTTGGCGTGGGGGATCGACTCGACGGCCATCCGGGAAGCCCCCAGCATGGCTGCATGATTCTCAGGGAAATAGACCAGAAAACCCATGCCCCGAAGCAGCTCGACGGGCCCCACACTGGTACACCAGGCAATCTTTCGGACGCCGGTCATTGAAGCATCGGCCAGCTCATGAAAATGATCCGCCATGAGCTGCTTCAGTTTCCCCGTTGAGCGAAAATCCCTCTGCTGTCTCTCTATTTTTCCGGGCATATCTTCCCCAAGCATCTTCCTGTTATTTTGGTCCGGAACTTTGACGACTTTTTACAGTCCGTCAACCCTGGCCAGGTTCTGAAGCGACCTGCCCCGAGGGGTTGCTATTCCCGGCCGGCGCCTCTGCCCGCGAGAAAGGCCTTCTGGTTCATTTCCACGAATCGCGCCGGAACCAGGTGTTTTATCACCTGCAGCCAAACCTCTTGACCGCCGCCCACCAGGTTGGACAGGGCTCCAAGTAAGACCACCCCCGCCATTGCCGGATTGCCCGCAACCTCGGCCATTTCGGCGGCATTCAGCCATTTAACCTCACCGCCTCCCGATCGCAGCAGATTCTCTATATCTTTTTCTGAAGGGTACCGCGCTTTCCCCAGATTGACAAGCGGCGGCGGGATGCGAAAACGGTTGATTAAAGTTACCGAGTTTTTATTCAGATAGGTGAGCCAGCGGGCAGCCTCGACCATTTCAAAGCCGATCAGGTAATCCGCCATGCCATGCTCCACCAGCGGTGAATAGACCTTTTCCCCCCAGCGTACATGGCTCTCAACGCTGCCGCCGCGCTGCGCCATGCCGTGAACCTCGGCGGTCTTTACATCATAACCCAGTTCCAGGCCGGCGCTTGCCAGGATTCTACTCGCCAGAATGGTTCCCTGACCGCCAACCCCGGCCAGCAAATAGTCTATCTTTTTCACGTTCACTCTCCTATGGACGGATTATTTTGCTTCCTGCCCGATTGCCTCGGCGGGACAGACCTGCACACAGAGGCCGCAGCCGGTGCACATCGCTTCGTTGATGCTCACGCAATCCTCCTGCTGAACGAGGGGCGAGCAGCCGATATCAAGACATGTCCCGCAATTCGTGCAAAGTTCCGGATCGATCCGGGGAGGCGTTCTTTTTTCCCTGGACTGCAGAGCGCAGGGCCGCCGTGCAATGATCACCGAGGCCTCGTCGCTTTTCAGGTGGTCTTCCAGTATTTTCCTGAAATCATCCATCTCATTGGGGTCGCATACGTCAACCTTACCAAAGCCCAAGGCTCGAACCATTCTTTCCAGATCGACCTTCACCGTCGGTTGCTTCTGCAGGGTCTGCCCGGTTCCGGGATGATGTTGATGCCCCGTCATTCCGGTGGTGCCGTTGTCCGCGATGATCGTGGTTGTTTTCCCCTGGTTGTAGAGGGTGTTGATCAATGGATGCAGGCCGGAGTGGAAGAGCGTGGAATCGCCAATGACCGCTACATGACGATCAGGAACTCCCCCCTTGTCCATCCCGTGGGCTACGCCGATGCTCGCGCCCATGCAACCGCAGAAATGGAGCGCCTCGAGCGGCGAGGCCGCCCCCAGTGTGTAACAACCGATGTCGCCCATGACCACCACGCCGGCCTCCTTGAGGACCGTAAACATGCCGCGGTGACCGCAGCCGGGGCAAAGGGTAGGAGGCCGGACAGGGATATCAAGCGCCGGCGCAGGGGAGGATCCGGAAACTTCCGCCGGAAGAATGCCGGCCTTGACGGCGGCCTGGCGGATCAGTGTGGGGCTGAATTCGCCGACAATGGGGAAAACGTCCTTGCCTGCAACCTGAATGCCCAACAAACGGATATGCTCTTCAAAGAACGGATCAAGCTCTTCAATGACCAGGACTTTTTTCACCCGGCCGGCAAACTCCCGGAGCAGTTTCTCCGGCAGAGGGTATACCATGCCAAGACGGAGAAAAGTCGCATCAGGGAACACCTCCCGGGCATGCTGATAGACAACGCCGGAGGCCACGATCCCCAAACGGTCATTTCCCGGTTCGATCCGGTTCAGCGGGGTGGACTCGGCGTATTCCCGCAACTTTCTGATCCGTTCCTCCACGACCGGATGACGACGTCTGGCATTTCCCGGCACCATCACAAATTTCCCGATTTCCCGCTTGTAGGGTTTGTGTTCCTTCGCGGGAGGAGGAACCGCGGCAGGATCGACATCCACCACCGAAGAGGAGTGGGAGATGCGGGTCACGAAGCGGACGATGACCGGTGTGTCAAAGGTTTCACTCATTTCCAGAGCCGTGGCGGCAAATTGCCTGGCCTCTTCGCTGTCGGAGGGCTCCAGCATGGGAACCTTGACGAATTTTGCATAGTTTCTGCTGTCCTGTTCATTCTGGGAGCTGTGCATGCCGGGATCGTCGGCGCAGGCAATCAGAAGCCCCGCGTTCAAGCCGGTATAAACGGCATAGAAGAGCGAATCGGCCGCCACATTAAGCCCCACATGTTTGGTGGAAACCAGGGCCCTTGTTCCCGCGAAGGCTGCCCCGATGCCGACGTCCATGGCCACCTTTTCGTTCGGGGCCCATTCGGCGTAGACCCCTGGGAAAGTCGCAAATTTTTCCATGATCTGCGTACTGGGCGTTCCCGGGTAGGCCGCCCCCACCCGCACACCGCTGAGATACGCGCCGTAGGCCAGCGCCTCATTTCCCGTCATGAGTTTTTTCAATGTCCCCTCCCTTAAAAATTTGTTCCCAATATTCGCAAGCATATATCTCATCGGCCCAACCGCACAATCGGCAATCAGGGAACAAGAATCGGCCGCAATGATGTTTTTCTTTGGTGGACAATCTCAAACACCTCATTGATCTCGCTCAGCGGGTAGGTTTTTACGAAAGGGGCGATCTTTACGCTGCCCGCAAGGGCAAGTTTCAGCACGGCCGGGTAGTGTTCAGGCAGGCAACCCCAGTTACCCCGCGCCATGGCATGAAAGGCCATCAGGTTGGACAGCCTTATCTCTACCGTGTCCATCGTAAAGCCGACCACCTGAAGCGACGCCCCATAGGTGAGAAGCCCGAAGGCCGTTTTCTGGCCTGCCGCCGTGCCTGAGGTTTCAAATATTTTCCATTCCGTCGGGCGTTTTTCCCGGCTCTTGATAAAATCGGCTACGGCCTTTTTTAACTCCTTTGCCGGCAGCTCCAAGGCGTTGAATGTGATATCCACATAAGGGGCGATGGCCTTCAGCTTGTCCGGGTCGATATCCACTGCTACGACCAAAGCCCCGAGAGCGCGGGCGATCTGCGCTCCGAAACCGCCGACGCCGCCGATACCGATGAAAATGGCGGTATCTTCCGCGGACAGGCCCGATTCGACGATGGACTGGTAGGGGGTGGTTATCGCATCGGCCAGGACGGAGAGTTCCGCCAGTGTAACGCCGGAGGCAGAAATCGGCCTGTATTGATCATCCACGGGAACTGCGCAGAGGCTTCCGGCGGGTACGACAATGTGGCTGGCAAAACCACCCGGAATGTCGTTACCGGGCATTTTCTGCACCGCACAGATATTACCCTTGCCGCGCCTGCACACATCACATTCGCCGCACGGTAAAACCGCCGGCACGATGACCGCCTTCTTTTCCCAGGACTCGGCGCCTGCGCCTGCAGCCAGGACGATGCCGCTGATTTCGTGGCCCAGCGTGAGGGGAAGGGGTGTTTTGGTACGGACGCCGTTATAATAAAAGCCGAGGTCGGTATGGCACACGCCGCAGCCGGCCACCTTGAGCAGAACTTCTCCCGGGCCGGGAACAGGAAGGGGCGAGACCACTTTCTCTATCGGTTTGCCGGGCGCCGACATTTTCCATGAGATCATTTCCATCGGTTCATCTCCTTTATATACCCTTATATTCTGGCTTTTTTCGACCCAGCGAAGAGAGGCCTTCCAGCGCATCTGCGGTGGCAAAGATCACGCTCAGATTGTCAAGCTCGATCTCGATCCCCTCGTCCGGAGAGGCTTTCGCCTGCTGATCAATGATCTGGTTGACCAGTTTCAAGGCCAGCGGCGCCTTGTTGCCCAGGGTTTTCAAAATTCTCGACACAACCGCTTCATCCGCGCCCGGCGGGATTTTCCCCTCCAGGAGGATTGCCGTGTTTTCCGCGCCAAACAGGGTTCGCAGGAGGGTAAATCTGTCGGGAATCAGCCGCGGGCGATACTTGACCGGCCTGCCTTCCCGGATCAGGTTCCGGATCGCCTCATCCACGGCGGAGGGGTCGACAAGGCGGGTGACAATGCCGAGCTCTTGCGCATCAGAGGCGGTGATTGCGGCGCCGGTTAAGACGTAGTACTTGGCAAGTTCCGGCCCCAGGTGGCGTCCCAGCCGCAACATGCCTCCGAGGCCCGGGTAGATTCCGATGCCCGTTTCCGGGAAGGAGAGAGAGCCTGCCGGCGTGGCCACAATGGCTTGGCAGGCCAGGGCGAGTTCACTTCCGCCGCCCATGGAAAGGCCGTCCAGAAGTGCGATGGTCAGCTTATTTGAATCTTCAATCCGCCTGAACAACTGATGGCCCTTTCGGGTAAAATCCACGATGTCCGCAATTTTCCCGGCCTTTATCTTTTCAACAAAGTAGCGGATATCCGCCCCGGCCACGAAGGCTTTTCCAGCGCCCTGAAAAATAATGGCCGACACGCCGGGGTTCTGCTCCGCTTCGGAGAACCGTTCGGTCAACTGCTCCACCACGGTTTCATTCAATGCGTTCATCGCCTCCGGGCGGTTGATGGTAATGGTGGCGATATCCTTATCGATGGCCAGGTTGACAACCGTAAAGGCAAAGGGTCGGCCTGACTGACGTTGTCTTGCCAGAAGCCCCGGCATTCGGAAGTCGGGATATCTGTCAACCACTTTCTCGACCAGGGCAAAGGTTTTTTCAATGCCCAATCGGTTCATGATCTCAAATGGCCCAAGCGCCCATCGCAGGCCGACCTTCGCTCCCCGGTCGGTATCCTCCATCGTGGCCACCCCTTCATCTACCAGGGCGGCGGCTACACCGAGACAGACACCGTAAAAACGATCCATCACGGCGGTGATCTTCTCTTCCTGCAGTTTGCCTGAAAGATCCCAGTTGGCCTTTTTTCCCATTTGCGACTTCATGATCCCGGCGGTCGCGTAAAATGGGCCCAGTTCATTGCCCAGGGTGGCCGAAGCATGGACCGCGATCGGGATGCCGGTCACATTCATCAGTTCAAAAGGCCCCATGCCGATTCGGAAAGCCCGCTTTGCCGCCTCCTCGATGGTGGGGATGCCGGCCAGCCCTTCCTCCAGCATCCGTGCTGCTTCGTTCAGGAAAGGGACAAAGAAACGGTTGACCGCAAAACCAGGTACGTCCTTCACCAGGATGGCGGTCTTTCCATGCAGTTTGGCCGCAAGCAGCGCGCGGTCGATGGTTTGCGATGATGTTTTTTCCTGGGGGATAACCTCCAGCAGGCGGTTTTTGGCGGGATGATAAAAATAATGGAGCCCGATGACGCGGTCCGGCCTCGATGTTGCCTCGGCAAATTCACGGACATAGAAACTCGAAGTATTGGTGGCAAGGATGGTCTTGTCCATGCAGATGCTGTCCAGCCGTTTAAAGAGCTCGGTCTTGACCCCCTTATCCTCAAAGACCGCTTCGATCACCAGATCGGCATCCGCCAGCGCTTGAAGATCCGTGGTTCCGGTGATCCGGGACATGATGCGGCCTATGTCGTCCGGATGGAAGATCTTCCTCTCCGCTCCTTCCCGGAGCAGCCGTTTGATATTGTCCATGCCCCGCGTGACAAATTCATCCCGGGTATCCACCATGACGACATCGAGGCCTTCCTGGGCGATCTTCTGAACAATGCCGCTGCCCATATTGCCGGCGCCCACAACACCAATCTTGCTGATTTTACTCATGCGGCTCCCTTACGATGCTTACGCGATATGCAGGTACGGATGCTCTGGTCAAGGCCCTCATGCCCGACAAGGCGCCATGAGGGCGAATAGGGTTATTATTGCGGACCTATCTGTTTTTCCAGTCCGGTTTGCGTTTTTCACAGAAGCTGTTAATCCCCTCCAGCGTATCCTCTGTTTTCATGAGTCTGTTCAGGAACAGGTCCGTTACCTTCGCCAGGGCCTGGGGAAAGGCCATGCCGATATGCCCTTTCACGGCGCGTTTGTTGAGCCGGATAATGAGCGGGCTGCTCAGAAGCAGGCTGCCCGCGACGCTCTCCACGGCCTCGCCAAACGCTTCCTCTCCGGCTACCTGGCTGATCAGACCCATGGCCCTGGCCTCGTCGGCGGAATATATCTTGCCGGTTGCGCAAATCTCGATGGCCCTGGCGGGTCCTACAAGCTGAGGAAGGCGTATGGCCGCGTAAGGAGGGAAAAATCCGAGGCGTATTTCCGGCTGGCCAAAAGTGGCTTTGGATGAGGCAACAATGATATCGCAGGCAATGGCCAGCTCCATGCCGCCTCCCAGGCAGGGGCCATGCACCGCGGCGATCAGCGGCACTTCGATTTTTTCCATGGTTTCAAAGATGCCGTTGAAGGCGCCCATCATCTCCGCAACCATTTCGGGGCGATGCTCTCCCACATCGACGCCCGCGCACCAGCTCGGCCCCTCACCGGAGAGGACCACACACTTCAGGCCCGCATCCGTTGCGAGGGATGAAAGGGCCGCGTTCAACTCCTTCATCATTTCGATGTTGAGCACATTGTGCTTGGGACGGGCCAGGGTAATCCGCGCCAGGCCTTTTGCATTGTCCGTCTTGATATACTGAAACGACATGTTCATCCCTCCTTGACGGCTTCGTAAAAAGGCCGGATGCTGCGTTGCGCTTCATCCTTCGTCATTGCGGCGTACGCCAAAGTACGCCTCATTCCTTATGATTCGCGCGCCTTGCCTGCAGCCTTTTTACGAAGCCGTCCTCATTGGTTTTGCGTTTGAATGGCCTTCGAGACGGCCAGCGGCAGCTTTTATTCCTTCTTGGGGCCAGGCAGCACAGCGGCCATAAAATCCATATCAAATGCCGCTCCCTGTGCCTGAAGGCGGCGATACTCGATAAAATCGATGGTATCCTTGCCTGTGATCTTTTTCGTGTTAAATGCGGTGAAGCCGAGATTCGCCTCTGTGGCCATGTTGGCTGCCAGCCAGTGCCGGTTGATGACCTTGGTCTGGTCCCAGAAAAATTTCTTCTTCAGGCGCACACCCTCGGTGCTTTTAATCAGACAGCCAGGGAAGAGGTTCGTGAATGTCCATAGTATTTTGTTTACCTCGGCATCCACCAGAGCGAAGTCCGTCTTTGCATTATTGATGTATTCGCGAGCCTTTTTCGCCTCTTCGCCGGCTTTGAACTCACCGTAAACGATCTCCCCGTCCTCCAGATAACTGTCCGTAACGACGGCAGGGTTACGAATCCACTTTCCTCCGTCTCGGATGACCGGCATGCACTTGGAAAGGAGACCCAGCCTCTTCATCTTGTACGCGCTCCACAGCTCGCAGGAGATGCAGTTCCAGATCGCCAGCTCCATCGGCAGCATCCAGGGAAGGAAATCGGTACTGCCGCCGTCCGGCGCGGAGCCATGACGAGGACCAGCCTGGCCAAAAATCGCCAGATCGCTCGTGATCGTCAGATCACAGGCCATGCCTATCTCCTGCCCGCCCGCCACCCGCATGCCGTTTACCCGGCAGATGGTGGGCTTTTTGCAGCCGAGTATGCCATCCACCATCGCGATGAAGAGGTCCATGTAGAGGCCGTATTCATTGGGCCGGCCGGCATAGTATTCAGCGTACTCCCTGGTGTTGCCGCCGGTGCAGAAGGCCTTGTCGCCCACGGCCGTAAAAACGGCGGCCACTACCGAGCTGTCCACCGAAGCCCGTTGGAATCCGGCAATAACACCCTTCACCATGCCTGTGGTGTAAGAGTTGAACTGTTTAGGGTTATTGAGAATGATCCAGGCGGAATAGAGCCCTTCCACGGCCTTCCCCTCCGGGTCCAGGATGGGCCTTTTTTCGTAAATGACGGATGGCGCTTCCGTTCCGAAATGCTCCTCCCCCCAGAGGTAATGATTCTTGTCATTCGATTCTCTGGGTATCCAACTGAGATCGGCCATAGGTCTCCTCCTTGGTAGATGAAAAATGCTGCAGTTCTTTTCAGGGTGGAGCTATAATACAGCTATGCAACCTTTTGTCAAGAAAAAACTCCCGGCCGAAAAAAGCCCTTGCCATTCCGTCAGAAACCCCCTTTTCTCCGTTCTGGCGTACATGATAGCACCCCCTGCGGTAAAATCTCCTTGACATGCAAGATTGCATCTCTTATCCTCTATTCCGATTAAAACAAGTGCATGGGACGCCAGTCTTACTATTCCACAACCCGGAACCGAAACGCGATGATTTCTCAGAAAAAAGAAAAAATTTCCCGAGAGCCGGCTTCCACGGAAGGGAAGGGTTATAAGCCTTTCAGTGTCAAATTCGAGGTCTTCGGTGAAGAGATGATCGAAAAAGAGGTCAAACAAAGCGGAAACAGCGGTCGGGTCTATCTGCCCCCGGAATGGGTGGGCAAGCATGTTAAAATTATCAGGATCGATTAGTCATGGAAAACAAGGATCAGGAATTATTCAAGATCAAGATAAGAAAATTGACGGCAAGAGATCTGCCCCAGGTGGTCGCCATCCAGGGAATTATCACCCGCCAGAAAGTCACCGCTGAAAAAATCGCCATCCTGAAGGAGCATATCAAAAAAGAGGGGAATATCAGTCTGGTGGCGGTAGCGGATCAGCGGGTGGTCGGTTTTTTGATCAGCGAACTGATGACCAACAGCTTCGGACTCGATCAGGGGGGCTGGATAAAGAATGTAGGGGTGCTGCCCCAGTACATGGGAAAAGGGATCGGCCAATCCCTGGCGAGTCAGCTTTTTGACGCCTACCGACAGAAGGGAATCCACGAAATTTTTACGGCCTCCCGGTGGGATTGGGGAGATCTGCTTTCTTTCTTCAAGTCTCTCGGCTTTGAGCGAAGCAATTTTATCAATCTATATAAAAAGTTGGATGATTAGCAGGCGCCACAGATGTCTAAAATAATGACAATGTGCGACGCCGTTGCGCGGTTTGTACCGCACGGTTCCAGCGTGGTCATGGGCGCCGCGCTGGAGTCGCTGATCCCATTCGCCGCGGGGCACGAAATCATTCGCCGGCAGGTGCGCGATTTGACCCTGATCGGCCCCATTTCCGACATCCTCTTCGACCAACTGATCGGCGCGGGTTGCGTCCGGAAAGTGATCGCGGCCTGGGTCGGCAACGTGAGCGCGGGACTGGGCCATAACTACCGCCGGGCATGCGAACAGGGTATTCCGCATCGGCTTGAGGTGATCGACCACAGCAATTTCACCATTTCGCTTGCGCTGCTCGCGGGCGGGCTCGGGGCGCCCTACATCCCGACCTATTCGTTGCTCGGAACCGATATTCCGAAGACGAATCCGGCGTTCAGGCAATCCATATCGCCTTTCGGGGGCGAAAAAATCCTGTTGGTCCCGTCGCTGCAACCCGACGTGGCCATCCTGCACGTTCAGCGTTCGGACGAGAACGGGAATGCGCATGCATGGGGAAACCTGGGCATCAGCGAAGAAGCTGCGCTCGCAAGTCAACGCATCATCATCATCGCGGAAGAAATTGTCCCGCATCAGATAATCGTCAGCGATCCCAACCGCGTGCTTGCGCCAAGTTTCAAGGTATGCGCGGTCGTCCGCGAGCCGGGCGGCGCGCATCCATCGCCGGTGCAGGGGTATTACAATCGCGATCATGAATATTACCACGAGTATCATCGCGCAACGCGAACGGTGGAAGGGAATGCCGAATGGATGGGCCAATGGGTGGCCGATGTGAAGGACCGTGCAGGGTATTTTCAGAAACTGGGTAAAGAGCGCCGGCAAGGCTTGCAGTTGAAAGAGCATCGCTATGCCGCGCCTGTGGATTATGGGTACTGAGATGGATTACACACCCCAGGAGATCATGGTTGCCGCCGCTGCGCGCGAGATCCGGGACGGTGAAATCGTTTTCACGGGAATGCGTCTGCCGTTGATTGCCTTTGCACTCGCCAAACAGATGCATGCGCCGAACGCGGTCGGCCTGTTCGAATGTGGCTTGGTGCGTGATACGCCGGCGCCCGAACTGCTTTACACGATGGGCGATCCGCCGAACGTTGCCGGCGCGCTCTGGGCGACGCGGACGATCAACATGATGGGATTGCTCCAACGGGGTGCCGTTGATCTGGGATTTATCGGCGGTGCGGAACTGGATCGCTTCGGCAACTTGAATACATCGTACCTGGGCAACCCGGAATCGCCGAAGACGAAACTGCCCGGGAGCGGGGGCGCGGCGGACATTGCCAGCCTGTCGAGGCGGTTTGTTGTGATCATGGCTCATGAAAAGCGCCGCCTGGTCGAGCGCGTGGATTATATTACTTCGCCGGGCTTCGGTGACGGACAGGGGTGGCGCGAACGCGTCGGTCTGAGGCATGGCGGCCCCAGTGCTATCATCACAACGCTGTGTGTTCTCGGTTTCGAATCGTCTGAGGCTGTGCTGCGATCGTACCATCCGGGACAATCCGTCGCGTCGGTTCGCGCGGAGACGGGTTGGGATTTGCGCGTTGCGGAGGATGTGCACGAAACAGCATCACCGACAGCAGAAGAACTGACGATCATTCGTCGCTACGACCCGCAGGGATTTTGGACGCGGTAACTTCAGTACAGAAATATTGGTATCAGATCTCTTATCTGGTTCATCCGGTTCCTGCGTACTTCTCTCTCGTTCACCTACCCATACGCCTTTGACTATACCGAGAGATTACCCATTATTTATTGAAGTCTTGTTTTTGGGGGGAAGCGTTTTTGTAGCAGATTACAATCCGTAATGCTTAACCAAAAAGACATTGCCGGTTATTGTGTCCACCTACCAATGTGTGAGTGTGATGATATTGATAGAGCTGAACAGTATCGATTGAAATGTGCATAAAAAAGGCAGAGCCATTTGACCTTGCCTTCATTTTCTGATGACAATAAAATGGGATCTACATAACCTCCTCCTTAGTCCCACAAGTTCAAGCAAACCATATCCATAT
>Ga0209014_10000804_pt1 | contig 18362 bp, 8 predicted proteins | sample BarGraNGADG00212_FD_184491 | JGI IMG/M metagenome (GOLD analysis project Ga0209014, IMG submission 184491) | Arctic peat soil microbial communities from Barrow, Alaska - Barrow Graham LP Ref core NGADG0002-212 (SPAdes) (version 2) | ecosystem: Environmental > Terrestrial > Soil > Wetlands > Peat...
GCGGGGGACCCGCAGCTGCACACGCACGTGGTGGTGATGAACCGGGTTCAGACCACGGACGGGGTATGGCGGACGCTGGATTCCCGGGGCCTGTTCCGGTCCGTGGTGGGCCTGTCGGAGATGTACAACGGGGTGCTGTCGGACTACCTGACCGAGGCGTTGGGGTGGGGGTGGCAGGGGTGTACGCGGCGTCATTCCGACGTCCCGAAGTACGAGGTGGCCGGGGTGTCGGCGCGGTTACAGGAGGAGTTCTCCAGCCGCAGCACTCACATTGAGGCGGCGAAAGAGGTTCTCGTTGCGGGGTTTGTGGCCTCCCGCGGGCGGCAACCCTCGGCGCGGGAGGTGTTGCGGCTGCGCCAACAAGCAACGCTTTCGACGCGGCCGGACAAGCACGTCCGCCCGCTCGCCGAGCTAGTGCACGGGTGGCGTGGCCGAGCCCAGCAGGTGCTGGGGTCGGACTCTGTCGCCTGGGTCGAAACGCTGGCCGGGCGTAACGACCTGCCGTTGTTGCGGGTGGGTGACCTGGCCGACGGAATGCTCGCTGAGGCCGCGAAGGTGGCGGTGCATACGGTGGCCCAGAAGCGGGCCACGTTCGCGCGGTCGAACGTGTTCGCCGAGGTGCTGCGGCAGTTTCATGGGGTCCGGTTCGCCACCGCGAACGACCGGATGGCCGTGGTGGAGCGAACCTGCGACCTGGCGGTGGGGGAGGCGCTTCTGATCAGCCCGCCCGAGCTGGCGCACACTCCTGTCGTGTTTCAGCGCCCGGATGGGACCTCGCGGTTCCGGCCGCGTGGGTCCGAGATCTACACGACCCAGGACCTGCTCGACGCCGAAGTGCGCCTCCTTGACGCGGGCCGGGCCGTGGGTGGGCCGAGTGTGTCCCCGATCGTCGCCGGCGATGTCTGTGCACGGAACTTGCCCGGGAAGGGCCATTCGTTGTCGGCCGGCCAGGCGGCGGCGGTGCAACAGATCGTCACCTCCAGCCGGGTCGTCGACGTCCTGGTCGGTGCGGCCGGGACGGGGAAGAGCACAGCGATGCGCGGGGTCCGCGAAGCTTGGGAGCGTGAGCACGGGCCCGGTTCGGTGGTTGGCCTTGCCCCGTCCGCGGCTGCGGCGGAGGTGCTCGCCGATGTGGTGGGCATCGCGACAGAGAACACAACCAAGTGGCTGTCCGAAGCTGGCCGCCAACCTCAGCGCCTTGCGGAGCTCGACCAGTTGCGAGCCCAGCTGCACCGGGCCAGCCCTTCGATGCGGACCCGGACCCTGGTCCACCGGGCCCGCACCGTCACAACCGAGGTGCAGCGGTGGTCGCTGCGTCCAGGGCAGCTGGTGATCGTGGACGAGGCGTCCATGGCTGGCACGTTCGAGCTCGACGCCCTGACCGAACAGGCCAGGAATGCGGGGGCGAAGGTGCTGCTGGTGGGGGACTGGGCCCAGCTGTCTCCGGTCTGCGCGGGTGGGGCGTTCCACCTGCTTGCCAAGGATCGGGACAACGTCCCGCAGTTGTATGACGTCCGTCGGTTCCGCCAGGAATGGGAACGAGCCGCCTCCGTCGACCTGCGTAACGGCCGGCCCGAAGCCGCCGACACGTACACCGAACACGGTCGGGTTGAGGGCGGGGATCGGGAGTCGATGCTCGACCTGCTCTACGAGGCGTGGCGGCAGGACACCAGTGTTGGGAAGCGCTCGCTGATGATGGCGAACGACTCCCAGACCGTGCTGGACCTCAATAACCGGGCGCGAGCCGACCGTGTCGACGCGGGCGCAGTCAGCCCGACAGGGGTTGCGTCTGCGAGCGGATCCGTTGTGGGAGTGGGCGATTTGGTCGTCACCCGCCGCAACCAGCGCGGTCTTGCCACCGGTCGCGGCTGGGTCAAGAACGGCGACCAATGGACTGTCTTTGGCCTTCATGGCGACGGCTCGATCGATGTTCGGCGAATCAACGGGACGGGGCGGGCGACCTTGCCCGCCGCCTACGTTCGGCAGCATGTGGAGCTCGGCTATGCCACCACCGCCCATCGCGCCCAAGGCAGAACCGTCGACACGGCACACGCATTTGTCTCGGCGACCACCCTCCGCGAGCCGCTGTACGTCATGGCCACCCGGGGACGAGACGGCAACCGCTTGTATGTCGACACCATGTACGAACCCGACATCGCCACATCACACGAACCACCTGAGGAGCTCACACCGTCAGACGTTCTTCGGCAGGTCCTGGCCAGGTCCGGAGCCGACAAGTCCGCCACCCAGACCATCACCGACACGTGGACCGAAGGCCACAGCATCGCCCGCCTCTGGGCCGAATACGACTCGACCGCCGGTGTGGCGCTGCGCCAGCGGTACGACGAGCTGGTCACGTCATCCCTTTCAGGGGTGGCGGCTGAGCAGGTCGAGGGCCTGCGGGAGTCGGCGGCCTACGGTCCGTTTCTGGCGGCGTTGCGGGAGGCTGAGTTTCTTGGTCTGGACGTAGAGCACGGCCTGAGGCGACTTGTCGACGGGCGGACGCTGACCAGCGCGGATGATGTGGCCGCTGTGCTCCATGGCCGGGTGGATCGGTGGATCCGGGCTTCAGGTCCCCAGCAGCCTGTTGACGCGAACCGGATCGTCGGACTGTTCCCCAGGTGGTCTGGGGTGACTGATCCGGACATGGCGCGCGCTCTCGACGAGCGGCAGGCGCTGATCGAGCAGCGGGCACGGGCAGTGGCGACGACCGCGCTCGAGAACCGACAGCCGTGGGCGAGTCAGCTCGGCGGGGCGCCGTCAGCTCCGGTTCGACGGGAGTCGTGGCTGCGTCGGCTCGACACGGTTGCGGCCTACCGGGAGCGTTGGGGGGTCACAGACCGGACCGTCCTGGGCACGCGTCAGCCCACCTCGCTGGAGCAAGAGGCGCAGCGTCGGCTAGCGCAGTTCGCGGTCGCCGGTGCCCTTTCGATCGCGCGTGATGAAGAGACGAGCGTCAGTGCCTTGGGGCAGGCCTTGGAGAATCCGGTGAGCCGCGAAGGAGCGGGGATGTGAAGCCGAAGCAGAAGGCCGCGCTTCTGGTCTAGCAGGTGGTTGCCCGTGATCGCACCCGGGCGCACCGAGGCGCTCGGGCCCTGGCGATCGAGCTCGCTCGCGGGGTGCCGACTGACTGCTTCGACCCGATGAGGGCAGGGGCTGTCTTGCGGCCGGGCGAGACGGCCTACCGACAGGTGCCGATCTGGATCCGGGTTCAGCAGGACGGCACGAAGCCGCAAGTGACGCCAGCGCCGCTGGGGCTCCAGACTTTCGGACTAATGCGGCTGAACCCTGTAAAACCGGCATCACGCTCCGATAAGATCGCGCAAAACCAGCTAGATCAGGTTCAACACATCGGGGGGCAAACACCATGTCCGAACCCTGGCTGTCTGCCGACGACATCGCCGCTCACTTAGGTGTCACCAAAGACACGGTCTACGCCTGGATCGCCGAGAAGCAGATGCCGGCACACAAGGTCGGCCGGCTCTGGAGATTCCAGGCCAGTGAGGTCGACGAGTGGGTACGCGGAGGTGGCACCGCCGTATCAGGAGAGCCAGAACTGCCTGACTGACCAAGGGCTCGCTGGCCGGCCCACACGAAGTTGTCTGGGGCGCCCGATATCCTGAACAACTTTGCCGAACCCAGAAGGAGGAACGCATGACGAACGAGACCGCGAGCGCATCGCGCTACGCGCTGTCCTTCACCACCGGCGCCCTCCTCATGCGTGAGGCCGCGATCGCCGCACCGCTGTACCTCCGCGAGCGAGACTGGTCGAAGGTGCGCGCGGCCATCGACCATGACAACCTCCTTCAAACTCGCACCGTCGCGTCCGGGCAACGCCTGACTCGCGAAGTTGCCCAGCGACTCGAAGTGCTAAGTGACAGCGATCTCGAACTGCTCATCGACGGCACCGCGACAGAGCGAGGTCACCTGCTGTGGGCAGCGGTCTGCCGCCGCTACGACCTGATCGGCGAGTTCGCCGAGGAGGTGCTCCGGGAGCGCTTCCTGCTTCTCGCCGCGTCGCTCGACCACGACGATTTCGACAGCTTCATCCGAACCAAGGCCCTCTGGCACGAGGAACTTGCAGACCTGAAGGACTCCACCGTCCGCAAGCTTCGCTCCAACGTGTTCCGCATGCTCGTCGAGGCAGGACTGCTCTCTGACGACGGCCGCATCCAGCAGGCGGTGCTGTCCGAGCGCGTCACGGACTTTCTGGATGCGCGCACACCCAGCGACGTTCGGTTCTTCCCGACGGGGGTGAGCGGTCGATGACCAGCGCGGATCTGGCGAAGCAGGAGGAGCACCTTCTCGCGGTGCTCAGCGGCAAGCGGTTCCTCCAGATGGAGGGACTCGGCAACGAGGTTCCGTTCTTCATCTACCCCTACGCACCAGAAGATGCACTGCAAGTCGCACAGACCAAGAAGCGGATCATATCCAAGCTGTCCACGCAGAGGGGCATCACTGTCCGCGAGGTCAACTTGTATGACCTGTCGGTGGAGATCCTCAAGGCACAAGGAGACTGGACCGAAATACTTCAAGTTGAGCGGAGCATCGGCAAGCCCGAGTTCGCTGACATGTTGCAGTCAATGCTCAATCCAGAAGTGCACGTCGTGCCCGCGATCCGAGCGAGGCTCGAAGACGGCGAGTTCGACATCTTCTTCCTCACCGGAATCGGCGAGGTCTTCCCGTACATCCGCTCGCACAACGTGCTTAACAACCTTCAGAGCGTCGTGACCGGCAGGCCAATGCTCATGTTTTTCCCTGGCCGTTACGTGCAGTCCGGCACCCTTGGCTCGTCGCTCGTGCTTTTCGGGCGTCTCACGGACGACCAGTACTACCGAGCCAAAAACATCTTGGAACAGGAAGCGTGACGACGATGCTGCTCAACGAGATCTTCGCCAAGGATGTTCATCGCACCATCGAGGGCGTCATCAAGGCCGACGACACGGCACACCTGGGCACCGAGGTCGACGAGTACGTCCTCACCAACGAGGCAGCCAAGGGCCTAGATGAGCTGCTTGGCGCGTACACGAACTACACCAACGCCAACGGGGTGTGGATCTCGGGCTTCTTCGGTTGTGGCAAGTCGCACCTGCTCAAGATGCTCGCCCACTTGCTCGGAGATGTTGAGGGACAGGAGTTCTCGCGCGCTCGCGTGTCCGACACCTTTCGGGCCAAGGCGCTCGACTCATATGTGGCCGCAGACCTAGCGGGCAAGCTGGGCAAGGCCGAGCGAATCCCGGCGAAGAGCTTGTTGTTCAACATCGACCAGAAGGCGACACTGATCAGCAAGGACCAAAGCGATGCCCTGCTTAAGGTCTTCGTCAAGGTCTTCGACGAGAGCCGTGGCTACTACGGCGACCAAGGCCACGTTGCCCGCTTCGAGCGCCAGATGGACGAAGAGGGCCAGTTTGGAGACTTCAAGGCGGCTTTCAAAGCGATCTCGGGCCGAGAATGGACGGAACGTCGAGCGAGCTTTGGGCTTCCATCCGTTCGAGAGCAGGTGAATCGGGCGTACGCCGAAGCTTCAGGTGTCGCGATGGACGGTGCGTTGGACATCCTGTCGACATACCAGGCGACCTACTCCGTCTCCATCGAGGACTTCGCCAATGAAGTCAAGGCCTGGCTAGACACACAGGACGCGGACTTCCGCCTGAACTTCTTCGTCGATGAGGTCGGTCAGTTCATTGGCTCCGACACCAAACTAATGTTGAACCTTCAGACCATTGCGGAGTCGCTGGCCACGAAGTGCGATGGTCGAGCGTGGGTTTTCGTCACCTCGCAGGAGGACATGGAGAAGGTCATTGGTGACGTGACCCGGAAACAGGGCAACGACTTTTCCAAGATCCAGGCACGCTTCAAGGCCCGCGTCAAGCTCACCAGCGCGGACGTCGAGGAAGTCATCCGCAAGCGCCTCCTTGAGAAGAGCTCGGCCGGCGAGTTAGCACTGACCTCGATCTACGCCACGGAGTCGGCCAACTTTAAGACGCTTTTCGACTTCGTTGACGGCGCGAAGACCTACCGCAACTACACCGACGAGGCCCACTTCGTCGGCACCTATCCGTTCGTCAGCTACCAGTTTCCGCTCTTCCAGGCAGCCATCGAGGGCATCTCCGACCACAACGTGTTCGAGGGTCGTAACAGTTCGGTGGGCGAGCGCTCCATGCTCGGCGTCGTCCAGCAGGTCGCCAAGGACATCGGCGATGTCGAGGTCGGCAGGTTGGCGACTTTCGACCACATGTTCGCGGGCATCCGGGCATCACTGAAGGCAGCCGCACAACGCGCCATCGACCGTTCGGAACGAGACCTCCCTGATCCTGAGTCCGACACTACAAAGCTGGCCGTGCGACTACTCAAGGCGTTGTTCCTGGTCAAATACATAGAGAGCTTTCAGGCCACGTCGCGCAACCTGACTGTGCTGGTCTACGACCGCTTTGGGCTCGACCTGCCCGCTCTTTCGAAGCTGGTTCAGGAAGCCCTGACCTTGCTGGAGACCCAGACCTACGTCCAACGCAACGGCAACATCTACGAGTACCTGACTAATGAAGAGCAGGTCATCGAGGAGGAGATCAAGAACCTCGACATCGACGCGTCCGAGATCAGCAGGCGCCTTTTCAAGGTTCTCTCCGGCGACATCATGAAGACGAACAAGTTGCGCTACTCCAAGAACGGCCAGGACTTCGCTTTCGGGTTCAAGCTTGACGACCAAGTGCACGGCCCGCAGCGTGAGCTGTCGGTGCATTTCATCACCCCGGAATACCCGTTCACTCCCGACGAGACCCGGATGCACAGCGCAGGGAAGGACGAGTTGCGCGTCATCTTGGAGCCAGATGCGCGTGTGCTGTCCGATCTGCGGCTACTGATCAAGACCGAGAAGTACACCAAGCGCAAGCAGACCTCGTCGCTGACGGTGAACGAGGACCAGATCCTCCGTTCCAAGGCCGCGCAGAACGTCGAGCGCGAGAAGGAACTCATCGAGCGCGTTCGCCGAGCCGTCGGAAAGGCGGCGCTGGTGATCAACGCGGCCGATGTCACCTCGGCATCCCAAGATGCCGTAACGCGCGTGACTGAGGGGTTCCAGGATCTCGTGAGTCGCACCTACACACAGCTCAACTTGCTCGGTGGCATCACCTACAGCGAGCAGCAGGTCGCAGGCTTCGCCAACCCCGCTCAGGAAGGGTTGGTGGACGATTCAGCGCTCTCGAAGCTCGCGGTCCCGGGCGATGAGGTGCTGTCCTTCGTGCTTCGACGCGACGGCATGGGCGAGCAGGTAACGGTGAAGACGATCGTCGACACGTTCCAAGCGAAGCCGTACGGCTGGGACCTCGCGTCCCTCGAGGTTGTCGTCGCGTGGCTGGTCGGCGCCTCAAAGTTCACGCTGACCGTCGATGGCAACGTTCTCAAGCGCAGCGAGGTTGCCACAGTGCTTCGCAACACGCAGAAGCATTCGCACGCTGTGGTCGCCCCGCAGAAGTCCTTCGACGAGGGAAAGGTTTCCGCGTTCCGCAAGTTCTGCGCCGACTTCTTCGACGAATCCACCGCGCCGAAGGACCCGCAGGAGCTGGCACGCCACGGCAGCGACAAGCTGCGAGCAAAGCTCCTTGAGCTCAAAGCCACCATGGTTGGCTCGAAGTATCCGTTCGTCCAGCAGCTGACCGCACCCATCGAGCTGCTCGAGCAGGTGGTCGGCAAGCCCGACCAGTGGTACCTGAGCGACTTCAACCTTGGCGACGACCTCCTAGACGCCAAAGAGAATGTTGTCGACCCGATCCAGTCGTTCCTCAACGGCGGTCAACGCGCGATCTACGACGACGGCCTCACGCTTCTCAGCACCAACGCAAACAATCTCGGCTATTTGCCGGTCGGCAGCGACATCGGCGTACGGAAGTTGCTCGATGACCCGAACGCCTTCCGAGGCAACCTGATGACCCAATTGAAACAGGCAGCCAACGCACTCCGCGCCAAAACAGACGAGGTTGTCACCGAAAACCGTTCTACTGTTGGCGAAGCGATCAAGGCACGCAAGAGCGAGGTGCTCGCCGGCGCCTACTACGCCAAGGCCACTGAGTCAGCACAGCAGAGCGTCCTGCGGACGATCGACCAGGCTATCGCTCGCGTTGGGGGCGAAACCCAGATCGCGCTCATCCGCGAGCAGGGTGCCGGCTTCGAGGAGTTGGTCTACCCGTCCCTACTCGACCAGCTCGCCGCCTCCGTCGAGCCTCATGATGACCCGGACGACCCCGAGCCCACCCCCCTGAAACAGACCGTCTCCGTGAAGACAATCACCGTTCCTGGTGCCTACGGTGTGCTGGAAAACCCTGAAGACGTCGAGCAGTACCTCGTCGCGCTTCGCAGCGCACTGCTGGACACGCTCAACAACGGAAAGCGAATCGCGCTCTGATGGAGACTGCTCCGCTGAAGTCCTTTGCCACCTGGGCGCGCACCGCCCTCATCCGTGAGGTGACCGCTCGCATCGCCGTGGTGCTTGCCCCTACATCGCCCGAGCGTGTTGAGCAGCCCAACGCGGTCGCTGCGCTTGAGAAGGCCGTGGACGCCGCGGGCGGTGGCGAGCTTGGCCGCGTGGCCGTGGCGGACAAGGTGGCTTACACATGGTTCAACCGCATCATCGCGTTGCGCTTCATGGACGCCAACGGCTACACCGGGATCGGCGTCGTCTCGCCCGAGCGCGGGCGTGATGGCGGGCAGCCCGAAGTCCTCGCCGAAGCCAAGCGCGGGAACATCGAGTCCGTGGTTGGGGCCAACCCGCGCACCGTTGAGGCGGTCACGAGCCTGCTCAACGGCGCCCGCCGCAGCGAGGACCCGCAAGGCGAGGCGTACGCCCTCCTGCTCGCCGAGTACTGCCGCCACTGGAACCGTGCGATGCCGTTCATGTTCGAGCGCGAAGGCGACTTCACCGAACTGCTCATCCCCGCGAACTTGCTCGCCGACGACTCCGTACTTGCCCGTGCGGTGACCGTGCTCACCGAGGACGTCTGCCAGGACGTCGAGGTCATCGGCTGGCTCTATCAGTTCTACATCTCTGAACGGAAGGACGAGGTCTTCGCCGGGTTCAAGAAGAACCAGAAGGCCGGCGCGGCAGAGATCCCCGCCGCCACCCAGCTCTTCACCCCCCACTGGATCGTCCGCTACCTGGTTGAGAACTCCCTCGGGCGGCTCTGGCTGCTCAACCGGCCCGCGTCGCGCCTGGCCGAGCAGATGGACTACTACATCGCGCCGGTCGACGAGGAGACCGACTTCCTCAAGATCGCCAGCCCCGATGAGTTGAAGATCATCGACCCGGCATGCGGCTCCGGCCACATGCTCACCTACGCCTTCGACCTGCTCCACGCCATCTATGAGGAGGATGGCTACGCCCCCGCAGACATCCCAAGCCTGATCCTCGCCAACAACCTCTACGGCACCGAGATCGATCCCCGGGCGGGAGTGCTCGCTGCGTTCGCCCTCACCATGAAGGCACGCGCACGCCAACGCACGTTCTTCAACAAGCAGGTGGAGCCCAACATCTGTGTGCTCGAGCCGATGTCGTTCACACCATTCGAACTGGATGTCCTCGTCACCCCAGATGGTGACCGCGCCGACGAGGAAGCCTTCTGGAACCAGTTCGAACACGCCGACACGTTTGGAGCTCTTATTCGGCCACGGGACGACCTGATCGTTCGGCTCCGCCGTAAGCTCGACTCGAGCGTGTCTGGCGACGACCTTCTTGGGCAGGACCTCCTCGTTCGTGCGAGTCGCGTGCTACGTCAAGCCGAATATCTGTCCCAGCGGTACAGCATTGTCGTTGCCAATCCGCCCTATATGGGATCGGGGAACATGGACGCCCGGCTGTCGCCCTGGGTCAAAGACAACTACTTCGACGAGAAGCAGGACCTATACGGATGTTTCGTCTCGCGAGGGAACCTCCTCGCGCGTGACGATGGTCTGGTAGCTATGATTGTTGGTGACACCTGGATGACGATCAAGACGTTCGAAGCATTCAGGAAGCGACTGCTCGATAAGCACACTTTTCTTTGCTTCTTGCACTTGCGCGATACCGCTTACCATGCGGACACATTTGGAGCAAACGCCGCTTTTGTTGTCTCGAAGCGGGCTGCAACCCAGCATAAATCTACATATATCAACCTTGAGGCGCCGAGCGCCGAAGCTAAGAGCGCGAAGCTCCTGGAGGTTATCCGAAGCCCGGGTGCCCCGGGGAGGTTCACGGCCGCTTCAGAAGACTTCATGGCGATCCCAGGATCTCCGATCGTCTTCTGGGCAGACAAGCGCGACATCGACATACTCGCCTCGGGACCTCGAGTCGAGGATTATGTGCAAACGAGGGAAGGCCTGACAACAGGCGACAATAATCGCTTCCTCCGACGATGGCATGAGGTCAGCGCTAACCGGATCGCCTGGGGGGCCCCGGGTGACGAAGAGGTCTCAACTCGTTGGTTCCTCTACCTAAAGGGTGGAGAGGTACGCCGGTGGTTTGGCAACCTAGACTACGTCGTCGATTGGGAGCACGACGGAAGACGGCAGCTGGCGAATGTTGACCCCCAGTCGGGACGAGTCCGTTCTCACAACTACAACGGGGACTATGCCTTTCGCGAAGGCCTCACCTGGTCTGGTCTATCAAGCAGCCATTTCTCCGCGCGTTATGTTCCTGGCGGTTTCATGTTCGATGCTACGGGCCCGATGGGCTTCGCTTGGAACAGCGAGCGATTGTTGCCTCTCATCGGGCTCTTGAACAGTTCTTCGACTGGACGATTCATGAGGATGATGTCCCCCACATTGCACTTCAAAATTGGACACGTACTCAGTCTGCCGGTGCGCCTCGACGACTCCGGCTTCGAGTCACTGGGTGCCGAAGTTACAGAGGCGATTGAGCGCGGCCGCGCCGTCTGGAACCTGGAGGAGACTTCGTTCGGATTTACGGAACTCATCCCCTCGACGTCGGGCTTGTGCGTTCGCGAATGGGTCTCAGCTAGGAGCGAATACAGAGCAGCGATAGCCCAAGATCTATGGGACATAGATCGTAGAATCGATGACATAGTTGATCGGTCTCTAGGCTATGAGACTGACTCTGAGAGCCTTCGCCTTGATTCGACCTATCTAGTCGACGACAGCGACGTCCCTGCCGAAGTACGCGCACTAGTGTTCTACGCGGTCGGCTGCATGTTTGGCCGCTACAGCCTCGATGAGGCAGGATTGATCTTGGCGAATCAGGGTGACACCCTCCACGAGTACCTCGCGAAGATTCCGAACCCGACGTTCATGCCGGACAGCGACAACGTCATCCCGATCGTGGATGGCGACTGGTTCGAGGACGACGTCGTTGCGAGATTCCGGCAGTTCCTCCGTGTCGCGTTTGGCGACCAGCAGTTCGAGGAGAACCTCCGATTCGTCACGGAGTCGCTGGGGGTCAAGGATTTGCGCGACTACTTCGTGAAGTCGTTCTACAAGGACCATGTTCAGCGGTACAAAAAGCGCCCGATCTACTGGCTGTTCTCCAGCCCCAAGGGGTCGTTCAATGCGCTCATCTACATGCACCGCTACACGCCATCGACCGCCTCGACCGTTCTCAACGAGTATCTGCGTGAGTTCAAGGCGAAGTTGGACGCCAGCCGTCAACACCATGAGCGCTTGGCCGTCGGATCAGGGTTACCGCGGCAGCAGGCTGCTGCTCTGAAGGAGGCGGACCGCCTCCGCAAGGTGCTGCTCGAACTCGACGAGTACGAGCACGATGTCCTCTACCCCCTTGCGACCCAGCAGGTGCAGATCGACCTCGATGACGGTGTGAAGGCCAACTACCCGAAGTTCGTCGCAGCTCTGAAGAAGATCCCCGGGCTCGAGGCAAGCGATGAGTGAGACCTCCGCCGTCCGCAGTTACCTGGAGCGTCGCTTCGAGACGCACCGGGTGGTCTTCTGGCATGACCCCGTAGGCGAGTACTCCGCCGACCTCGACACGCTCGCACCCGAGGGTGTCGTGACACTGAGGGTGGCGGGCGACGAGTACGCGGTCAAGAACCGGCTTCTGCACCAGGAGCCCACCAAGAAGTTCCTCGTATACCGCTCCGGCTCTGTGCCGACGGGTGTTGGAAACTGGCTGCTCGACCTGGAACTCGCCTACGGGGTGTTCACCGCCGACCGGACCACGCTTGTGCAGAGGGATCTCGGTCTCACAGCCGAAGGCATCAGCGAGGTCGTCCAAGCCCATGAGAAGTTCTTCCGGGCTGCCAAGCGTGTGCAGAGCCTCAAGGCGCTCCTTGAGGCTGACGATGACGCTAACAAGCTGCGCGCCAAGATGTGCGCGGTGCTGCTAGCCCAACGAGAACACAGCCTGCTGGAGATCACCCGCACGCTGCTCATCGAGAACGCGAGCGCATCAGACGCCAAATACACCGCCCTCACCGATCATGGTCTCGACCAATTCTACTGGGGTGGGGTTGGGTCCATCTACGGCTACACGTCACCGAACCCTGGCATCGACGACTTCGTTCTGTGGGTGTTCCGTCAAGCTGACGCCGAGTTCAAGTCTGATCGCCCCCGCGGCTTGCGCAACATCCAACTCGACTTCGCCAGCCTGCGGAACGATCGGCGCAGCCAGACTGCGCTCACCTCTCTCGCCAAGCGTGCCGCGAAGGATCTCGACTACGCCAGCACGATTGCGGACGCATCCTTCCGGGACCTACTGAGTAACGACCTGTTCGAGGAGGTGGACCGCAAGATCATCAGCGACCTTGCGCGTGCCGTTGCCGATCAAACCGTCACTGCGCGCGATGTGGCAGAGGTCGTCCGCAGCCGTCAGAGCAGCATCTGGATCGACGGTTACCGCAAGCTGTACGCCGCCATCGGCAGCGCGTCCGACCTGTTTGCCGCGCTCGGCACGCTCAATCTCTCGATGGAGTCCTTCGACGAGGGATTGGACCGGTACCGGCGGGACCTGTTCCGCATCGACCAGCTTTACCGGCAGTTCATCTACGCCGCCCGTACCGCGGAGTTCACCGGCCCACTGGAGGCGTTGCGCGCGCAGGTCGACAAGTTCTATGCCAACAAGTTCCTGTTCGACCTGGGTAACGCCTGGCAACAGCAGGTCGATGCGGTTGGCGAGTGGCGGTCGGCCGAGCTCCGACCTCAGACATCTTTCTTCAAGGACCATGTTGAGCCGATCATTCGTGACGGCCGTCGCAAGGCCGTCGTCATCATCTCTGACGCCCTCCGGTATGAGGTTGCCGACGAACTTGGCTCACGCATCCGGCAAGAGGATCGGTTCGACGCGACCCTCGATGCCGTGCTCGGCGTCCTTCCCAGCTACACCCAACTCGGGATGGCTGCGCTCCTTCCGCACAGCACGATCGGGCACTCCAAGAACGGCGACCCAGTGCTCGTGGACGGCCAGCGGACCGACGGCACCGTTAACCGAGGCAAGATCCTCGCCACTGTGGGCGGGGCAGCAATCCAAGCCGAGGACGTATTCTCGCTGACTCGCGACGAGCTGCGAGAGATGTACCAGCAGCACCAGGTGCTGTACGTCTACCACAACCGGATCGACGCTACCGGAGACAAGGCAGGCACCGAGCGCCAGGTCTTCGAGGCAGCCGAGGACACACTTCGCGAGTTGGTCGACATGGTGAAGCGGCTCACGAACGCGAACGCGACGAACATCCTCATCACGGCCGATCACGGCTTCCTGTTCCAAGACTCCGCCCTGGAGGAGGCCTTCTACCTGTCGACGCTGCCACAAGGCGACGACATCAAGGTCACCAATCGCCGCTATGTCCTCGGTCGCGGCCTCAAGGTCGACTTTGCCTTCAAGTCCTTCACGTCGGTCGAGCTTGGCCTCGACAGTGACCTGGAAGTGCAGTTGCCGAAGTCGATCCATCGGTTGCGCCTCCCGGGCGCCGGCTCTCGTTTTGTTCATGGGGGTGCCGCCTTGCAGGAAATCGTCGTCCCCGTGCTTGCCATCAACAAGAAGCGTAAGAGCGACACCCGACTGGTCAACATCGAGGTGCTGCCTGAGTCGGACAAGATCACCACTGGCCAGTTGGTCATCAAGCTATTCCAGTCCGATCCCATCAGCGAGAAGGTCCAAGTTCGGACTGTTCGCGCCGGACTCTTCGTCGGGGAGACCCTCATCTCGAATGAGCCCGAGCTCGTTTTCGACCAAGCGTCGACCGACAAGCGCGACCGCTACCAGAGCGCTCACATGCTGCTCAGCCAGGACGCGAACGCATACAACAACCGGGTTGTCGAGTTCCGGCTCGAGGAACGCATCCTTAACACCAACCAGTGGCGCGTCTACGCCAAGGCGATGTACACGCTGAAGCGCTCATTCGCCTCGGACTTCGACTTCTAAGGAGGGTGCTGCCATGAGTGAAGCGATCCAGGACAGCCACGAAGACTCCGTCGACGCGGACTCTGCTGCGGACGCAACTCCGGTCCAGAGCGAACTGGACCGAAAGATAAACCGACTCTTCCCGGGCGCGGTAGTGCGCAAGGACTTGGTAAAGGCCGTCAAGGGCAACGCCATCGTTCCGTCCTACGTGCTCGAGTACCTGCTCGGCCAGTACGCGGCCTCGGACGACGAGGCAACCATCCGTGCGGGCATCGACACAGTTCGCAAGATCCTTGCCGACCACTACGTTCACCGGAACGAGTCCGAGCTCGTGAAGTCCACGATCCGCGAGCGCGGGCGGCATCGGGTCATCGACAAGGTAACGGCCACGCTCAACGAGAAGGATGACGTCTACCAGGCGGAGTTTGCCAACCTCGGTATCAAGGGCGTCATTGTTGAGCCGGCCACCATCAAGGCGCACCCGAAGCTGCTGGTCGGAGGGGTCTGGTGCATCTGCGACATTGAGTACTTCCACAGTGACGATGGGCGGATTGTGCCGTGGATTCTTGGGTCGATTAAGCCCATCCAGTTGTCGAACTTCGACTTCGAGGGCTACCTGGCGGCCCGGCGTGAATTCACCACGGACGAGTGGATCGACCTGCTCGTGCAGTCGATTGGGTTCAACCCCGAGTTGTTTGGCCGGCGGGCGAAGCTGATCCAACTCGTTCGGCTCATCCCGTTCGTCGAGCGCAACTACAACCTCGTTGAACTCGGCCCCAAGGGAACTGGCAAGTCCCACCTATTCTCGGAGTTCTCGCCTCACGGCATGCTCATCTCCGGTGGTGAGGTCACCGTGCCGAAGCTGTTCGTCAACAATGCGAACGGGCGTATCGGACTGGTCGGCTACTGGGATGTCGTGGCCTTCGACGAGTTCGCGGGCAAGAAGAAGCGCACCGACAGGGCGCTCGTGGACATCATGAAGAACTACATGGCGAACAAGTCGTTCTCCCGCGGCGTCGAGACGCTCGGAGCCGAGGCATCGATGGTGTTCGTTGGCAACACCTCGCACACCGTGCCCTACATGCTCAAGCACTCCGACCTGTTCGACGAGCTGCCCGAGAGCTACCACGACTCCGCCTTCCTCGATCGGCTCCACCACTACATCCCGGGCTGGGAAGTCGACACGATCCGTGGCGAGATGTTCTCTGACGGCTATGGGTTCGTGGTCGACTACATCGCCGAGGTACTCAAGTCGATGCGCACGGCGGACTACTCGGACCGCTACCAGCAACACTTCACGCTCTCGTCGGACATCGCGACGCGCGACCGCGACGGCATCCACAAGACTTTCTCCGGGCTGATGAAGATCCTCTACCCGCACGGTGAGGCGAGCCCCGAGGAGATCGAAGAGATCCTGCGGCTCGCGATCGAGGGGCGAAAACGGGTCAAGGACCAAATCCTGCGGATGGACTCGACGATGGCCGGTGTTAAGTTCGGCTACCTGGACACGAGCGGGACCTGGCATTCGGTCTCGACCCTCGAAGAGGACGAATACCCGTCGTACTACTACCGGGAGCGCCGAGGGGATGCCGGTACGGGGGAGGGCTCGAGCGATCCAACGACAGATGCAGCGGACGTCGACGTGCCGGCTGAGCCCGAGTCGGTAGCGGAAGCCCCGCTGTTCGAGGGGCATCGAGAGTTCCAGGAGAACCAGCGCGGCGTGTCGTTCGAATCGCTCCTTGTTCCGTACCTGCGCGGAGCCGGGCAGATCACCATCACCGACCCCTACATTCGCAAGTTCCACCAGGCACGCAACCTCATGGAACTCATCGAAGGGATCGCCCGAATCAAGGACGCAGCCGACGAGGTTCACGTCAAGCTCATCACCTCCGAGAACACCGACGGTGACGAGGAGGTTCGCAAACAGTTTGAGAACTTGGTGAAGGTCCAGAAGGGTGCGGAAACGGCCGGCATCAAGTTCGAGGTCGCCCTTGACGACACGATCCACGACCGCTCGATCACTACCGATACCGGCTGGAAGATCGTCCTCGGTCGTGGCCTAGACATCTTCCAGTTTGTGTCCGGCGATGCGTTCGACCTCGCGACCAGGCTCCAGGAGTACCGCCAGGTCAAGTCGTTCGGCGTGACCTACATCCGCCAGGGGAGTGGCTGAGGTGAACGTGTCGATGGTGACTCGCAGTCAAGAGTGCGGGTGTCCGTAAGTCCCACGCGAGCTTGGGCTTCATGGGATGTGAGAAGGGGAGCGTGATGGCCGTGGCCGACAACGTGAACACTGAACGCGGTGGATCCAGTTCGACTTCCTCATCTGCTGCGAGGCAGTTCTCCCTTCCAAAATGGCGCCCCGCGGGTAGGCCGGAACCGGCCACCCTCACACGCACTGTCTCACTCAACGTCCGTGCGATGAGAGGACAGCGCCGTGTTCCGACTGCCCTGGACCGCCAGCGTCCACACCCGCTACTGCCTGCGCCGCTACATGCCCAACATCGCCGTCGATGCGATGCGCACCCGTCGAGGCTTGAAGTGGGGCGTGCCAGCCATGCTGCTCGCCATGCCCTAACTGCTCGCCGCCAGCGTCCACCGGCCTGGTCGTTGGCGGTGGGCCGGCTGGCTCAACCTGCTCGTGATCCTGTTCATCCGGAACGCGATGAAGTTCGTCGTCATGGGGGCCGATCAGTCTCGTGATTCTGCTCCGAGTCTGGGTATCTGAGAAGCCTCAACGTGAGAAGGCGTGGCTCGATCACGGGGTGTCCGTGACGTGTCAGTCTTGACCTGACAGCATTGCATGGCATGGTCCGAGGTCCGGCTGAGGAGGAGTCCGCATGCGGCGAGTGAAGATTGGTCACCGCAGCGTCGCAGTGTCGGAGGTGCTTCCGTCCTACTGGCACTTGGCAGCCGAGCGTCAGCGTGTCTATCACGCGCGGTTGGCGGGTGAGGCCGCGCCGTGGACGACTGACCCGGTCATCGCGCACTACCGATTTACTAACGCGTACCGGGCCGCCGACCGCGTCTCGCAGGACCTGATCCGTCTCGCATACGACGGTTGCCAGTCACCCGACGATCTCGTCCTGCGCGTGTTGCTCTTTCGCTTCTTCAACAAGCCGTCGACATGGCGCGCGTTGGAAGATGAGTTCGGTGACATCACAACGGACTCGTTCGACGTGGACGCGTTCAGCACCGTTCTAGACCAGATCCTCGCACGCGGCGAACGCGTCTACTCGGCCGCTTACATAGTGCCTCCGCCACCGTTCGGCGCGCTCAGAAAGCACCGGAACCACCTACTGCTGATCGATCACATGCTCTATTCGGGGCTAGCTCACGACTTGGTGTCTGCAACGTCGCTGGAGTCCGTCTTTCAGGTGATCGCGTCCTACCCATCGCTCGGACCTTTCCTCGCCTATCAGCTCACCATCGACTTCAACTACACGACGCTGATCGACTTCGATGAGAACGACTTCGTTGTCCCTGGTCCTGGTGCTCGAAGCGGTATCGCGAAGTGCTTCCCCGACCTCGGCGGTCTTTCGCTGGAAGATGTCATTCGCTGGATGGTGGATACTCAGCAGGAGCAGTTCGCAGAGAACGGGCTTGTCTTCCATAACCTGTTCGGGCGCCCGCTGACTCTGATCGATTGCCAGAACCTGTTCTGTGAGACAGATAAGTACGCACGGGTCATGCACCCGAATGCCCGTGGGGTGGGGAACCGGACTCGCATCAAGCAGCAGTTCATCCCGCAAGGTGCTCCGCCTACCCCGTTCTTTCCCCCGAAGTGGGGACTTAACGACTCACTGATGGTCGGGACTGAGCGCGACCTGGCGGCGGTCTGAGACCCTGGTGGCGCCGGCCTAGTGGTCGTGCCTATGCGCCCGATGCAGGAACTCCTCCGCCGCCGCTCTAAGCCTCGGGTCCCTAATCGCGGCCCCCCCAACGCATCTCCGGGTGCATTCTGAGGGTGAGAGTGCACCCGGAGATGCGTTGCTTCGCGATGATCACCGTAGTGACGCGATCCGACCGA
>Ga0209014_10000805_pt1 | contig 18340 bp, 16 predicted proteins | sample BarGraNGADG00212_FD_184491 | JGI IMG/M metagenome (GOLD analysis project Ga0209014, IMG submission 184491) | Arctic peat soil microbial communities from Barrow, Alaska - Barrow Graham LP Ref core NGADG0002-212 (SPAdes) (version 2) | ecosystem: Environmental > Terrestrial > Soil > Wetlands >...
CCGGGAAATCGATCCCTACGACGTCGAGGCTTTCACCGCCGCGCTCAAGGAGGCGGACTCCTTCATCCGGTCGCCGGAGGGCGATATCGCCGTCCTCATTGCCGGCCACCCCTGCATCGTGAACCGGGCGGCGCGCCAGGCGCAGGCCGTATTCGCGATGAGCATCACGGACGACTGCGCCGGCTGCCGGGCCTGCAGCGACGCGTTCGAATGCCCGGCCATCCTCTTTGACGGGGAGCAAAACCGGGCCCAAATCGATCAAAACCGCTGCATCGGCTGCGGGGTCTGCGTGCACGTCTGCCCTGCGGGCGCCATCCGGGCGGAAGGGGAAAAGCCATGAAACAACAGATCGTCGTGAGCGGCATCGGCGGCCAGGGGGTCCTCTTCGTGACGCGCATCCTCGCGGAGGCGGCCATCGAACAGGGGATGGAGGTTCTGACCTCGGAAACGCACGGAATGGCGATGCGCGGCGGGACGGTGATCTCCCACGTAAAAGTCGGCCCCTTCACGAGCCCGCTCATCCGGACGGGACAGGCCGACATCGGCCTCTTCCTCCACGCCGGAAATCTGGAGGTCCACCGGGGGTTCCTGAACCCCGGGGGGGTGATTTACATGAACACGGACAAGGGCGGGGACGCAGAGACGATCGACGCGACGCGCATCGCCCGGGAACACGGGTCGCTCGTCATCGCGAACCTGGTGCTCCTGGGGTTCGCCGTCCGCCAGGGAGGCCTTTTCTGCGACGCGGCAACCGTCGAGGCGGTCCTGAAGCGGATCTCGCCGGCCAAGCAGCTCGCTATGAACCTGGATGGTTTCCGTCTGGGTTAACAAAAGAACAAAAGACCGGACCCCGGATATGAGAAGCGAAACCATAGGGTGTTGCCCTATTTAAAAAAGGAGGAGAAAGATGAAAATAGATGCTCTGTTCAAGACAGTCCTGACGGTTCTGTGTGCGGCCATTGTGGTCGCGCTGGCGCCTGCGCCCGTAACGGCCGCGCCCGTGACGCTTACCTACGCGAACTTCCCGCCGGCCTCGACCTTCCCCTGCGTCCAGATGGAGCGGTGGGTCAAGGAGATCGAGAAACGGACAAACGGCCAGGTGAAGATCAACACCTTCCCCGGCGGAACGCTGCTTCCCGCCAAGAACATCTTCGACGGCGTTATCGCCGGGACGGCCGACATCGGGAACTTCGCAATGAGCTACCAGCCGGGGCGTTTCCCCGTCTCGGAGGCGGTGGATCTGCCGCTCGGCTTTCCGAACGCCCGCGTGGCGAGCCTTGTCCTGACCGACCTGATCGAGAAGTACAAACCGAAGGAGTTCGAGAAGGTGAAAATCCTGACCCTGTTCACCTGCCCACCCGCGGACTTTATGACGAACAAACCCGTCCGGACGCTCAAGGACCTCAGGGGGATGGAGCTGCGCGTCTCGGGAACCGGCGCCGACGTGGTCAAGAATCTCGGCGGCATTCCGATCGCTATGCCCCAGTCCGAGACGCCGGAGGCGATCCAGAAAGGGATCGTCAAGGGGGTCGTCTCGTCGCTCGAGGTCCTCAAGGACATGAACTACGCCGCCTACTGCCCCTTCGCTACGGACACGAACCTCTTCGTCGTTTCCTTCGCCGTCGTCATGAACCGGGAGAAGTGGAACGCGCTTCCCGCCGACGTGAAGAAGGCGATGGACGATCTGCGCGTCGAGCAGGCGGAGTGGACCGGCAAATACGTGGACAACCACGTCACCGAGGCCCTGACCTGGTCGAAAGAAAAGTACAACCACGAGGTGATCCAGCTCCCCGCCGCCGACAAGGCGGAAATCCGGAAGCTCGTGAAGCCGATGATCGACGACTACGTGAAAAAGGTGGGCGCACAGGGACTTCCCGGCGCCGAGATCGTTGCGGAGATCGAAAGGCTGAAGAAAAAGTATGACAATAAGGGGAAATGATGACGATGCTGGATAGGATCGACAACCTGCTGGGCCGGATCCTGCTGGTCTTGAGCGGTGCGGCCGTTCTCGCGCTCATGCTTTTGGCCACGGGCAACGTGGTCCTCAGGATCTTCCACGCCCCTTTCGGGGGGACCTACGAGACCGTCTCCTTCCTGGGGGCGATCGGGGTCGCGTTCGCGCTCGCCTCCACGCAGCGGGGGAAAGGGCATATCGTCGTGGACATCCTCTCTTCCCGCTATCCCCTGCCGGTGAAGCGTTTCGTCGATGCGCTCTCCGCCGGGATCAGCGCGCTCTTTTTCGGGATCGTCGCCTGGCAGGTTTTTGTCTGGGGGGCGCGGATCATGGCCGCGGGCGAGGTGTCGGAGACGCTCAAGGTCGTCTACCATCCCTTTGTCTTCGGCGTGGCGGCGGGCTTTGGCATTCTCACGCTGACCTGCCTTCTGGACATCCCCCGGGCGTTCCGGAAGGATGGGGAGGAGGCGTCATGAGCGGACCGCTTCTGGGCGTCGCCGGGATCGCCGTCATGTTCGCCGCCCTCTTTCTGTTGCGGATTCCGGCGGGTTTCACGATGGCGATCGTCGGTTTCTTCGGCCTCGCCTACGCGACCTCGTTTACGGCCGCCCTGGGGATGATCGGCGGGGAGATGTGGAACATCTTCTCCGGTTACGGCCTCACGGTGATCCCGATGTTCATCCTCGTCGGGGAGTTCGTCCACTATGCGGGCTACAACGACAGCCTCTACCACGCGACGAACCGGTGGTTCGGCCATTACCGGGGGGGACTCGCCATCACGACGATCATGGCCTGTGCGGCCTTTTCCGCGATCAGCGGCTCGAACACGGCGACCGCGGCGACGATGAGCACCGTCGCCATCCCGGCGATGAAGAAATATCATTACCACCCGATCCTGAACGCCGGTTCCGTTGCCGCCGGATCGACGCTCGGCGTCCTCATCCCGCCCAGCATCGTGCTGGTCGTCTACGGGATCTACACGGGGCAGTCGATCGGGAAGCTCTTCTTTGGAAACGTCATTCCCAGCGCCATCGCGACCGTGCTCATCGCGGCGACGGTCATCGTCATCTGCCGCCGCCACCCCGACTGGGGACCGGCGGCGGAGAGGAGCACCTGGAAGGAGCGTTTCCAGGCCCTCCCCGAGGCGCTCGACATCATCGTCCTGTTCGCAATCATCATGTACGCCCTCTTCACCGGTGTCGTGACGGCGACGGAGGCGGCGGCTGTGAGCTGCACGCTGGGGCTCGCCATCTGCCTTGTCCGGCGGAAGCTCTCCCGGAAGGGATTTCTCGCCGCCGTCGGGGATACGGTCCGGATCTCCTGCATGGTCTTCATGATCATCGCCGGGGCGGTGATCTTCGGGCGGTTCCTGGCCATCACGCGTCTTCCCTACGAGGCGGCCGGATGGATCGGTTCGCTCGCCATGCCCAAGGGGTTCCTGCTGGCCCTGATCCTCCTTTGCTACATCATCGGCGGCTGCATCATGGACGCGCTGGCGTTCCTGCTCATCTCGCTGCCGATCTTTTACCCGCTCGTCGTCGGGCTGGGCTACGATCCGATCTGGTTCGGGCAGATCATCACGATCGTCACGACCATGGGCGCGATCATGCCCCCCATCGGGATCTGTTGCTATGTGGTTGCAGCAATGGCCAAAGACATCCCGCTCTCCACCGTTTTCCGGGGGGCCCTGTATTACATCCCGGCCTACATCGTGACGCTCATCATCCTCGCCCTGTTTCCCTACGGGACGGTGCTGATCCTTTCCAATCTCGTCCGCTGACGATGGATGGCAAAGAATGAACCGGTTGCAAGTGGGGCCGGGGATTTCAGAATTTCGGCGGTCGGATCAGGCGTTCAGGGTCTTGTCCACGACCTCGGCGATTTCCCGGCAACAGCGTTCCGTCTCTTCCGGCGTCGGGCCTTCGACCATCACCCGGCACATGTTCTGCGTTCCCGAATACCGGACCAGCACCCGGCCCTGACCCCCCAGTCGCCTTTCCACTTCCCGGATGGCCGTCATGATCTCCGGCACCGTTTCGATCTCCGGACGCGACTTGACGTTCACGTTGATGAGCATCTGCGGAAAGACCTTCATGATCTTTGCGAGTTCGGACAAGGGTTTCCCTTCTTTCTTCATCGCCGCCGCCAACTGGAGGGCGGTGATGATTCCGTCCCCGGTCGTATGGTGTCGGAGGAAGATCAGATGGCCTGAATCCTCGCCGCCGATGGAGGCCCCCCGGGCCTGCATCTCCTCGATGACGTAGCGGTCGCCGACCCCGGTCATGACGGAGTCGATTCCCAGGGATTCAAAGGCGAGGCCGAGGCCGATGTTGCTCATGACCGTTCGGACGACCAGGTTGTTCGTAAGCAGTCCCTGCTTTTTCAGGGAGGCGGCACAGATCGCGAGGATCCGGTCGCCGGTCATGACCGCACCCGTCTCGTCCACGGCAATCATGCGATCGCCGTCTCCGTCGAACGCAAATCCAACGTCCGCCTTCACCTTCCGAACCTCCTTTATCAGGGCTTCCGGATGCTGGGAGCCGCATTGGAGGTTGATATTCTTGCCGTTCGGCTCGTCGAAGAGGGTGGTCACCTCGGCGCCCAGTTCCATGAAGGTCTCCGGGGCAACCCGGTAGGTGGCGCCGTTGGAACAGTCCAGGACGATCCGCGTTCCCTCCAGGGAGCATTCCTTGGGGAAGGCGTGCTTCAGAAAGACGATGTAGCGCCCCCGGGCGTCCTCCATGCGGTAGGCCTTGCCCAGTTCGGAGGGAGACGGATGGAGGGTGTGCAGGTTGTTTGCAAAGACGATCTCCTCGATGGCTGTCTCTGTCTCATCGGGGAGTTTAAACCCCTCGCTTCCGAAGATCTTGATCCCGTTGTCCTGGAAGGGGTTGTGGGAGGCGGAGATGACGATGCCGGCATCGGCCCTCATGCTGCCGGTCAGGAAGGCGATTCCCGGTGTGGGAAGGACCCCCACCATGATCGCATTGACCCCCATCGAACAGATCCCGGAGACAAGCGCATTTTCCAGCATGTATCCGGAGATACGGGTGTCTTTGCCGATGATGATCTTGGGAACATGTCCCCTTTTCTTGAAAAGATGGGCGGTGGCGCGGCCGATGTTCATGGCCATTTCCGCCGTCATGGGGTGCTCGTTCGCCACCCCCCGAATGCCGTCGGTACCGAATAGTTTACCCATGCATCTCCTTTAATAGACAGAAATAGACAGAGCCCGATTCGGCTGTGCCGCCCGTTTTGTCGAAGAAATTCCCCTTGCTATACCGGGGTGCTTGTGTTAGCGTCACTGACGCCGGAAGCTTATACAATACGTGCAGTTAATTTGCAATCAAAAGCTTCCCGGGTCGTTTTCGGGTGAACCCTTGGATCGTTTCCCATGACCTCCCAGGGGTTGTCTGTTTTCTGTCCATCGGTACGGATGACTCCGGCCGGCTCGATTCATGGGGGATGGGCGAAGCCGGATTGAAAAAAGAGAGAAGAGGAGGAAGATTATGGATAAGAAGGTAACCGTCGTCGGCGCAGGGAATGTAGGCGCGACCGCGGCGCAGCGTCTCTGCGAAAAAGCGTTGTGCGATGTGGTGCTCGTGGATATCATCGAAGGCGTGCCGCAAGGCAAGGCCCTCGATCTGACGGAGGCGGCGCCCGTCGAGAAGCACGACGCCCATCTCATCGGCACCAACAGCTATGAAGATACCAGGGATTCCGATATCGTCATCATCACCGCCGGCATCCCGCGGAAGCCGGGGATGAGCCGGGATGACCTGCTGGCGACGAACAAGAAGATCATGACGGCCGTAACCGAGCAAGTGGCCAAGTACTCCCCCAACGCAACCCTGATCATCGTCAGCAACCCCCTCGATGCGATGTGCCATGTCGCCCATGACGTCAGCGGCTTCCCCAAAAACCGCGTGATCGGCATGGCCGGCGTGCTCGATTCGGCCCGTTTTCGTTCCTTCATCTCCATGGAACTCAATGTCTCCGTCGAAAACATCCACGCCTTCGTCCTCGGCGGACACGGGGATACGATGGTGCCGCTGCCCCGTTACTCGACCGTGGCCGGCATTCCGATCACGGAGCTGATCCCGAAGGAGCGACTGGATGCGATCGTGGCCCGGACCCGGAATGGCGGGGCGGAGATCGTCAGCCTCCTGAAGACGGGGAGCGCCTTCTATGCACCGGCTTCCTCGGCCGTGGAGATGGCGGAGTCCATCATGAAGGACCGCAAGAAGATTCTGGCCTGCGCCGCCTATCTCGACGGCGAGTACGGGATCAAGGGCCTGTTCATCGGCGTGCCTGTGAAGTTGGGCAAGGGCGGGATCGAGGAGATCATCCAGATCAAACTGACCGCCGAAGAAGACGCCGCGCTGAAGAAGTCGGCGGCGGCGGTGCGGGAGCTCGTCGACACCATGAAGAAGATGGCGTAACGGCTTGAAAGAAAAATGTTAGCAGAAAAGGGCCTTCCCGTCGCTTGGGAAGGCCCTTTTTCATTTATGCGGAGGGCGGCCCGGCCGCATTCTCCTCAGGGCTATCGGGAGGAGCAGGAGCAGGAGCAGGAGCAGGAGCAGGAGCAGGAGCAGGAGCAGGAGCAGGGGTTCCGTATCCGCCGTTATTGCCGGCGACGGGGAGGGATGGGGCGCTTTTCCATCCCTGGTGCGTCCCGAAACGGGTGACCAGGGTGGCCCCCAGGCCGATGACGATTGCGATCGCCTTGACCATCCAGCCGATATAAGGAATCCAGCCGATGAGCCAGAGGATCAGCAGGCCCCAGAAGGTTTCCCGGACGATCCCCGGGTTGGGCCGCTTGAGCAGGCTGAGAAACTTTCCGCCGATGATCCGGGCGACGGCAATGAAACCGAGCAGCACCGAACAGACGACGACGATCACCTCCAGCGGGATCAACGCGATGCCGACGACCGAGATCGTCAGCAGCAGCGCCAGCGGGGCGATCAGGACGAGGCCCAGGATGCCGCAGAGGATCACCTTGAAGGTGTTTTCATGGATCGCCTCCGAGACGATCCGGACCGGCTTTGGCAGCAGGGCGGCGATCAGGAGCGCCAGGACCAGGATGACAAGAAAGATCGAGAGCGAGATGACGGCGAAAATCCAGGACCAGCCCTCCCACTCGCTGCTCAGCGCGGTCGTCAGGGTTTCGTAGAGATTGGAGGAGTTGATCTCCGTCAGATCGCCGCCGACCTCCGCATCCCTTGCGATGACGATGACCCCGCCCAGGGAGACGACATTCCCTTTCACGACCGCCGTTTTCGTCAGGACCACCGATCCGCCGATGGCCACAACGCTTTTCTCCACAGCGCCGCTCACCGTGACCTGGCCGCCGATCGCGACCACGCTGTGGATCTTCTGTCCCTTCTCGATCATCACATCACTGCCGATTTTGACGATGCTTGTCTCCGTGGAAGCAATGGCCGCCGCCGGTCCGAAGAGCAGGCCAAAAATGAGAAGCAAGCCCAGGACCCTTTGAATCGGTTTCCAGTTTCCGCTTGAAAAAACCACGGACGCCTCTGTGCCGCGTCCCGCTCCGTTTGTCCGTTTCCTTAATGCCGCCCTCATGTTGTTTCTCTCCGCTGACGAAAATATTCAATCACACCGGGCAGGACCGAAAGGATGACGATCGCGATGATGACCAGCGTGAAGTTGTTCTTGATCATCGGAAGATTTCCGAAATAATAGCCCCCGAAGATGAACAGGGCGATCCAGGAGATGCCGCCGATGACGTTGTAGGAGATGAACCGCGCGTAGGTCATCCGGCCGATCCCGGCGACGAAGGGGGCGAAGGTCCGGATGATCGGCATGAAGCGGGCGATGACGATGGTCTTGCCGCCGTGCTTCTCGTAGAACCGGTGGGTCCTCTCCAGATACGCCTTCTTGAAAAAACGGCCATCCTCTTTCTGGAAGATCTTCGGCCCGATGTAGTGGCCGGCGGCGTAATTCACCGAATCCCCGGCGATGGCCGCGATGGAAAGCGTGATGAACAGCCACTCCACCTCCAGCGGTCCCTTGAGGTAGGGGTTGGCGGCGAAGGCGCCGAGGCCGAAGAGGAGCGAATCGCCCGGTAGGATCGGCGTGACCACGAGCCCCGTTTCGCAGAAAATGATCAGGAAGATGATCACATAGGTCCAGACGCCGAAATATTGAAGAAGATCTCCTAGATGTCGGTCGAGGTGCAGGAAGAGATCGATGAAATTGATCAGCAGATCCGCCATAGGTTTTATTTTCATTCTCCTGTTTGAATACCATTTCTTCCTCAGGATGTTCCCAGACCTCCCGAAGAGGGCGGTAGTATAGGGGAGGGATTGCCTCCTGTCAATGACAAAGGGATCAACATGAGATGCTGGCCATAAAATGTGGGGGGTGCTTGGGTCGGGCGTGCAGGGTTGTAAACTCAGCGATCATCTCCCTTCATAGCATCATGAGCCGGCCGCGGCTGTTCCCGGGGATCGACGGTACGGCCGAGCAAGTCGATCTGATGGGCGATCAGGACGAGTTCGCATCGTTCGATCTGGGAATGGCGGATGCCGATCCAGCGCGCAAACCGGTCGAGATCCAAGCAGGGATGGCCCTTCAGGGAGTTAGTGATCAGGTTGACAATGAAATGGAGGAAATAGGCCTCGTCCCCGGGATAGCCGCCGCGCCCCGGGAAGACCACCCAGTCGGAACTCCCGGCGGCAAGGATCTCAACGCCCTGTCCGCGGAGTCGCGTCAGGAGATGACGGCCTATCCGGCTGTCACCGGACGGCTGCCCTTCGATGACGCGGTTGTCCATGCTTTGATGATAGAGGGCGAGGATTTCCCGGTCGAAAGCGGTGTCGACGGGCGGCTCCAGGATGGTCAGCCCGTCGAAATTCATCGTCAGGCTGAGCAGGCCGCCGGGTCTCGTCAGGGAGATCAACCCGGGCAATATGCGGGAGGCGTCGACCAGGTCCAAGAAGGCGTGGGCGATCAGGAGATCCCAGTTGCGTCTCCCCCTTTCCCGCTCCATGAACTGGCACAGATCGATGGCCTCAAAACGGACGGAAATGCGCTCCTCACCCCGTTCAAGACAAAACTCGGAAGCGGGTTCCTCCACAGGTTTGAAGCCGTGATTGCGGGCCCAGAGCGGAACACGACGAACCGCCTCGGCGATATGGTCGGGCGCCAAGTCGATCGCCTCATAACGGGCGTTCTTCAGGATACCCCACTCTGCCAGCCGTTCCAGCATGGTCCCGATGCCTGCGCCGACCTCCAGGATATCCAGCGGAAGGCCGTGACCGAACCTCGCCAGGGCCGTTTCCAGGCTCTGCAGCACATGCCTGTTCAGGGCGCGGTCGTCCACCCCCTTTTTGGCCGCCAGGTATCGGATAAAAGGGTATTCATCCGGAATGGCCATGGGAGCCCTCTCCCTTCTTTGCAGCCGCCTTTTTCAGCCTGATCGCTTCCTGAAGAAATGCCTCTACCCGCGCCGCGCTCTCCGCCCAGGTCGGATGACCCAGGGATCGCTTCCGTGCCGCCAGGCTCATCACCAGGAGCAGATTCCGGTCCCGGATCAGCCTGCCGATGGCTTCCGTCAGCGCGCCGACATCGCCGGGGGGGACCAGAAATCCCTCGCGGCCGTCGTCAACAACCTCCGGAACGGCTCCTGCCGTCGAGGCGACGACCGGCTCTCCGAACGCCATCGCCTCGAGATAGACAATGCCGAAGCCTTCATAAAACGAAGGAACGGCCAGACAATGGTGGCTTTCCAGGAGGCCGGGCAGTTGCTCAGGCGGGACCGTGTCCAGCAGTTTCACCCGCCCTTCCAGTCCGTTCCCGGCGATAAGCCGCCCGATCCGCCTGACATAGCGTACGTCCGCGGAAAGGCTTCCCGCAACGGTCAGCTGCCAGCTCTCGTGCGAGAGGCGACTCAGGGCCAAAACCAGCGTATGGAGCCCCTTCCGAGGAATTACGTTGCCCGCAAAGAGGATCCTGAGCGGCCCCGGCCAGCGGCATCGTTCGACAATCCGCTCAGCAGTGATGCGGGAACCCAGGTGGTTGCCTCCCGGATAGGCCACCACGGAGGGAGGGTCCTTTCCCAAGACGTCCCGGACGACGGCGCGGGTCGTCTCGCTGTTGAAGATGAAGCCATCGGCGGTCTCCAGGTAGCGCTTCTCCATGCGGCGATAGAGACGGTTTAGCCAGACGGGCCGCGCTTCGGAGCTCCGCAAGTGATGTACGATCGCGATGATGGGCCCCTTCAGGGTTTTTTGCAGCCTCCGGTTCGTGTGGAAAAGGGAGGGATGATTCAGTTCATCCTGGAGCAGGAGATCGGGCGCCATTGCCTCCACGGCCCGTGGCAGCGTCCCCGAAAAGTTGTCGGTCAGGTGACGCCAATAGTTCCTCCAGGGGAGGGAGAAGATCTCCACCCTTGCCCCTTGCTTCCGGAGGTGATCCACCAGGAGACGGTCATAAAGATAGCCGCCCGAGATAAGATCGAGGCTTCCGTAGATGATGAGGCCGACATTCATGGGAGTTCCTGGCGGCAGGCGGCCCACGCGCTCCCGCTTTCAAAGACCTTGACGGAAACGGCCGATAAGGCCGGGACGGCCATGTCGGCAAGAATCGACCGGCAGAAGATCTCCGCCAGCCGCTCGATGCTGGGGTTGAGGCCGGCGAATTCGGGGAGGTCGTTGAGGGTCGTCTCGGCGATCCGGGCCAGGATCGCGTCCAAAGAGGCCTCGATTGCCGTGATGTCGACGAGGTAGCCATGTTCATTCAGCCGCGCCCCCTCGAGGCTGACCTCCACCTCATAATGATGCGCGTGCAGCTCGTTTTCGCTACCCCAATCGCCGCCGATCAGGCGATGCCGGGCCTTGAAATTCCGTCGTACCGCCACCCGGTACATCATCTTACCCTCTCCTTTCGCTCGTGTTGATCCGCAAAGGTGATGCTCTTGTAAAAAGTCCGAAATTCCCCTCCCCTCAATCCCATCCGGGGCCAGGGGGGACATTACCTTATTTACGAAATCGCCCAAGGCGGTCCCCCGTAAGCGGGTCTCCGCGGTCCCACCGTGCGGCATCCCTGTCAATAGGTCAGGATGACCTGCACACAGCGCCCCGGGTCCTGGTCCAGAGCGGCATAGGCCTCCCGAGCCCGTTCGAATGGATAGCGGTGCGTTACGTAGCGAACGGGATCGACCTTCCTGAGCAGCGACCAGGCCACCTCCAGGCGTCGGGATTTCGTCCAGCGGCCAGTCAGTTCCGGGCTGATGCTGCTCACCTGGCTGCTGATCAGCCGGATGCGGCTGCGATGGAACCGGCCTCCGAGGCTGAGGTGGGCCACTTTTTGTCCGTACCAGGAACCGATGACGATCCGGCCGCTAAAACCCGCGACCGCCAGGGACTGCTCCAGTGCTTCCGGAGAACCGGAAAGCTCATAAACCAGGTCGGCCCCTTCCCGGTCTACGGAAGATTTGAGCTGTCCTGCGAGCGTCGCGATGGCGCCCGGTTCGGCGGGATCGAGGCTGGTGTCCGCCCCTGCCATCAGTGAGAAGCTGCGGCGGAGCGGCTGCCGGTCGAGCGTGATGAGGCGGGCCAGCGGATGTTCGGCGAGCAGGGCTGTGGTCAAAAGGCCCACGATCCCCTGACCGAACACGATCACCCGCTCGCCGAGCATGGGCCGGCCATCCATCATGAAATTGATCGCTGTCTCCAGATTGGGCAGAAACAGGGCCTCCTCCGGTGACACATCGGGAGGCAGCGGGTGCAGCTCTTGGGGATCAGCCAGAAAATGGCTCTCATGGGGATGGAAGCAGAAGACGAGACGGCCCTCCCATTCCGGGGGTGCGTTTTCCCCGCGGGCGATCACCTTTCCGACGACCGAATAGCCATACTTGGTGGGAAAGCCGGTCCGGCCTTTGAGGCTGGGAATCGTCTCATCCAGGGGCAGATCTGCCGGGCAGAGGCCGTGGTAGACGAGGAGTTCGGATCCGGGACTGATGGCCGAGAAAAGCGTCTTGACCAGCACCTCCCGGCCGGAGGGGGAGGGCAGGTTTTTCTCCCGAATCTCGACACACCGGGGCGCCGTAAAATAGAGGGATGCCTGCTTCATGGTTCATGCCAGGCGATATCGGCCCTCAGGACCAGATCCGATCCGCACATCTCCCAGGCCATGTTCTCAAGGCGAGGGGGATTTAAAAGGTTGAGCTGCAGGGGCCAGACGGCCTGCATGCCGCCGATGTAAACCGGCGCCATAGTCAGGACCAACTGGTCTACCAGGCGGTGCTTCAGGAAACTCGTGATGATCTGGGCGCCCCCTTCCACCATCAGGCTCTCGATTTTCATTTCTCTGAGCTGCGCCAGAAGGACTGTCAAATCAATCAGGCCATCCAGGTCGAACGGGATGTGTAAAACCTTCACGCCGGATTTCACCAGCACCTGCTCCCGCTCCGTATCCGGTTCTTCAGCCGTTGCAATCCACGGCATCTTGCGATGGTGCTGCCGGGCATGAGCATCCACGGGGAACCGAAGCCGGCCGTCGACAATGATGGGCTGGGGGCTATTTCCGTTGACATGCCTTACCGTCAGCAGGGGATTGTCCGCCAGAATGGTGCCGATACCCACCAGGATGCCATCGTGAATCGACCGCAACCTGTGGGTGAATATCATGGCTTCCCTGCAGCTCAGGGCCAGCGGCCTTCCCGGCCGGCAGGCAATCGAACCGTCTATGCTCTGGGCATAACTGAGGGTCACATAGGGACGGTCCGCAACAGCAGGGCGGCGGGATGCCTGTGCAAGAGAGGCCTGGATTCTGCTGAGAATGTTACACGTGGATTTCATGGACCGATCTTTTCAGGGTGTGGTCGCTGATTCGGTTTTTACGTGAACACGGGGTCCGCTCGAAACAGTTTGCCAAAAATCGCTTGTGCTATTGACGCTTAAAACATGAATTGTTAAACTGTTCATAAATCACGGGGTAAAGAAAGTCAAGGCGATGTCTCATCGATACAGGCAACATAGATATATTGCGGCTGTCTTTTTTGCCCCGCTGTTTCTGATTGGCGGAGGGTCCGCCCTTCTGCAAAGCACATGGATTCCGGAAAAGGTATGCCGGTGGACCTGTGCCGCGGTCCTGGCACTTCTCATCCTGATCTGGCGCATCCTGATCGCCTTTGCGAAGGAACCGGGAAAGCTGCCCGAGGCCTACTTCTCGGGTCTGGCCAACCAGCTCACCATCTTCAGGGGGTTGCTCATCTGTCTGCTGGTGGGCTTCCTTTTCCTGAATCCGCCGGAAGGCTTCCTGGCCTGGATTCCCGGCTTTCTTTATTCCACGGCCCTGATCATGGACGGTTTTGATGGCTACCTGGCACGCCTTTGTAAGGAAACGTCGGCTTTCGGCGCCTTTCTCGACCGGGATCTGGATGCCCTGGGAACGCTGATCGGTGTCCTCCTGGCCGTCCATTATACCCGGCTGCCGGACTGGTACATCCTTGCCGGGATGGCCTATTATCTCTTTGCCTGCGGGGAATGGTGGAGAGAAAAATGCGGGTTGCCCCTCCGCCCGCTGCCGGCGAGCAGGTATCGACGGCATGTCGCGGTCGTTCAGTCGGTTTTCATTGCCCTTGCCCTTCTGCCCGTGTCGGTCCTCCCGAAATCCGACATGACTGCAGCCCTGGTCATGATTCCCGTTCTGGCGGGATTCCTTCGGGACTGGCGGATCGTCGCCGGATACGATCTCCGGGCCTTGTCATCTGAATAATCCTGTGATCATCAATTTTCTTTCGTTATCCAGACTTGGGGAAGATCCATCTTGGCCAGTTCCTCAAAATGATGCTGCACTTCTGTGTAGATTGATTGAATTGATAAGGACTTCCTTTTTCACGGCGGTAGTATATGAAGAAGGATTTTGTGTGTCAAGATGAGTATTCAGGGCGATCCAGTGTTTGCATTTATCCGGTCTTGTGTGTAAAATCCAGCCGCTATTCCAGTGGACTTGTGTGAAACGGGTAATCATTTTTAATTTTTGTTTCGGGAGGGGAGTGCGATGAAGCGATACGGCGCCTTGATCGGTCTGGCCGTTCTGTTCTGTTTCCAGCCGATCTTTTCCGGAGGCGCGGCCGTCCAGGCGGATGCGGGCGGGAAACTGACTATCCTGTTCACCCATGATCTCCATTCCCACTTTCTTCCCGACCGGGTTCTCAAGCCCGGGGGCGGCCATACCACGCAGGGAGGGTACGCGCGGCTGGCGCGTCTGATCGGGCAGGAGCGGGAGAAGGCCCCCGGGCGGAGCCTGCTTGTCGATGCAGGGGATATCGCCATGGGAACCCTCTTCCATACGGAGTTCCGCGAAGAGGCCCTCGAACTGCGTCTCATGGGGGAGATGGGCTACGATGCGGCGACGTTGGGAAACCATGACTACGAGTTCCTTCCCGCGGGGCTTGCGGCCATGCTCCGGACCGCCCGTTCCCGGGGCGGCCGCCTGCCGCTCCTCGTTGCGTCCAATGTGGTGTTCACCAAAGACGATCCGCGGGACGCCCCGCTCAAGGCCGCCTTTGCGGAGTATCCGGTGACGCAATACGCCGTCCTGGAGAGAAACGGCATCCGGATCGGACTGTTCGGAATCATGGGGCGCGACGCCGCGGAGGACACCCCCTTTGCCGCGCCCGTCACCTTCGCCGACATTGTGGAGCGCAGCAAGGTCGTCGTGGACCTTCTCCGAAACAAAGAGAAGGTCGATCTCGTCGTCTGCCTTTCCCATGCCGGCACCAAGCCGGTGAAGTCCCGCTCCGAGGATGAGATCCTGGCCGGGAAGGTTCCCGGAATCGACGTCATCATCAGCGGCCACAGCCACACCGTCCTGCCCGAGCCGATCCGGATCGACAAGACGATTATCGCTTCGGCGGGGTCTTACGGGGCCTATCTCGGCGTCTTGAACCTGGATGTCTCCCGGGAAGCCGGCGCCCGGGTCGCTTCCTATCGTCTGGAAAAGGTGTCTGCCGAGGTTGCGGAGGATCCCGGAATCGCAAAGAAGATCGAGGCATTCAAGAAACTCATCGAACAGCGGTATCTGATTTACTCCGGGAATCGCTATGACCAGGTAATCGCCGAGACCGCCTTCGACATGCCTTCCCCGGCCTATCGGCAGGGGATTCTGGCGGAAACGGGGCTGGGCGACCTGGTTACCGACGCCTTCCGGTTTGCCGTCCGGCAGGCCGAGGGGAAAAATTATCGACACGTTCACATCGCCGTGACGTTTGACGGCATGATCCGGGACACCTTCCTGTCGGGAGGGATCGCCGTGGCGGACATCTTCAAGGTCCTCTCCCCGGGTCTGGGGATGGACGACCGTGCCGGGCATCCGCTTCTCACGTTCTATTTGACCGGGAAGGAGATCCGAAGCGTGCTCGAAGTCCAGACCTCGATTGCGCCGATCAAGCACGACGCCCAGATGCAGGTTTCCGGCGTCCGGTTCACGTTCAATCCCCATCGGGTTCCCTTTGATCGTGTCGTCTCCGTCGCTGTCCAGGATGAAGACGGCGCCTTCCGACCCCTCCAGCCCGATAAGATCTACCGCGTCTGTGTGAATAACTACACCGCCCGGATGCTCAACTACGTCCGCCGGGTCTCGCACGGCCTGATCCAATTCACCCCCAAAGACGACAAGGGGAGGCCCGTCACCGACTGGAAGGCCGTACGGGTCGATGCCGACGCCGGCGCCGCTGGGATCCAGGAGCTGAAGGAATGGGTCGCCCTGACCCTGTACCTGAAGTCCCTTCCCGACCGGAACGGGAACGGCGTCCCCGATCTTCCGGAGGGCTACCGCAACCCGGATGGACGCAACGTCGCCATGCCCTCCTGGAACCCCGTGGACCTGTTCCGCGAGGCGGGCTGGATCACCTGGGCCGTCCTCGCGGCCGCGGCCGTTGTGTTGATCGTTCTCGTCCTTGTCATATGGTGGATCGTCCGTCTGGCGCGGAGAAGAGCCAAGGGGTGACGGCTGCATGACCCGCTTTTTGGCTGAAGAATCAAACCGGGTTTACTAAAAAACCGATATCGAGGATAAGGTCATGGATGGTGTGCTCTTGGTCATCGTCATAGCCCTGTTGGTTGTGATCGCAACGATCCAGATTTTCCTGCTGGTTCGCAAAGTTCCCGTCGATCTGACCCCTCTTCAACAGGCCCTTCGGTCGGTGGAGCAATCCGACGAGCGCACGGAGCGATCCGTCAGGGAGGAGATTGCCAAGAACCGGGAGGAGGCGGCCAAGGCGCTCCGGCAATCCCGCGAAGAGCTTGCCGGTGCGCTCAAAGGGGTCGGGGACACGCTGTACGGGCAGGTCGGTCTTCTCACGCAGACTACCGACAAGAAGCTCGACATGCTAAGGGAGGCCGTGGAGCAGCGTCTTCAGGCGATTCAGGCGGATAACGCGAAGCAGCTGGATCAGATGCGGGCGACCGTGGATGAGAAGCTCCAAGGTACGCTGGAGAAGCGGCTGGGCGAGTCCTTCAAGCAGGTCAGCGAACGGCTGGAGCAGGTATCCAAGGGATTGGGTGAGATGCAATCCCTGGCGGCCGGCGTGGGCGATCTGAAGAAGGTGCTGACGAACGTGAAGACGCGCGGTACCTGGGGCGAGGTTCAACTTGGCGCCATGTTGGAACAGGTGCTCACACCGGATCAGTATGCGGCCAATGTGGCCGTGAAAGAGGGCGGCGAACGGGTGGAGTTCGCTATCAAGCTGCCGGGCCGGGGCGAGGATGAAAAAGAGATGGTGTGGCTTCCCATCGATGCCAAGTTCCCCGTGGAAGATTATCAGCGCCTCATGGATGCCGAGGAGAAGGCCGATGCCGAATCCGCGGAGGGCGCCGCAAAACAGCTTGAGGCGCGCATCCGACAGTGCGCGGGGGATATCTGCAGCAAGTACCTGAACCCGCCGAAGACGACCGATTTCGGCATCCTCTTCCTGCCTACGGAGGGGCTCTTTGCCGAAGTGATCCGCCGCACCGGCCTTGTCGAATTTGTCCAGCGGGAATGCCGTGTCGTGATAGCCGGACCGACCACGCTTTGGGCGCTCCTCAACAGCCTGCAGATGGGTTTCCGGACGCTGGCGATTCAGCAACGGTCCAGCGAAGTCTGGAACCTGCTGTCGGCGGTCAAGACGGAGTGGACGAAATACGGGGATGTTCTGACCAAGGTGCAGAAAAAGATCCACGAGGCATCCGAGACCATCGAACAGGCGCAGACGCGAACACGGGCCATCGGGCGTAAATTGAAGGATGTACAGGAATTGCCCGTCGCGGAAGCCAAAGCGGCGCTGATGATGGAAAACGGCGGCGGACGATCCGAAGACGAGCCGGAGGAGACGTGATGACGGTTCTTCCGGGTGAAGCATACTGAAGTATGTATTTGACACAACCCATAGGAAGGTATAGTTTTCAAAGCGTAATCTATCAAAAATGCAGGACTTTTTGAAGTTGCTGCAAAGGGTGTTGAACTACAACATAAAATGCGATACGTAACAATTACATTAATCATTTTTTGTGTTTTTCTTGCAAGTTGTTCTGGATCAGATCAGCATCTGAAAAAACTAACTCAAGATGTTTATTCGCAAAAGACTTGGGAACATCCTCTACCTCCATATGAATTCACATCTGATGGTTGTTCGTGCTGGCCTGACTATGAGTGGATAGATTGCTGTGTGGAGCATGATGCAATTTATTGGATGGGAGGCACCAGAGAGGAACGAAAGCAAGCAGATATAGCTCTACAAAAATGTGTTAGCCAAAAAGGTTATCCGATCATTGGCAAAATTATGTATTATGGTGTTCGTGTAGGGGGAGTATATTGGCTTCCGACTCCTTTTAGATGGGGTTTTGGCTGGAGCTACCCTCAGTCTGGCCCACCTAATAAACAATATTGAGGGTTAGATATCAGGCAAAGTGCTGATTGCAGAAACAGGAGCGTAGATGTCAAAATCATTGAAAAGCATCCTCTTCTCCCTCTGCTCCACAGGGAAGTCCGGATCAGGAGGATCGGGCTGCAGCACCCCAGGATCTCCATTAAGCGGGACCGTGATGGCGTGTTCAATTTCGAAAAACGGAAGGAGGCCAAAGGGACATTCTTTACCCTGGCCCTCGATAATCTTTCCCTCACCGACGGGGTTTTCCTCTATGGGGACGAACAATCTGGGGAAGGATTCGAGGTGGGAAACTTCAAACTGGACTTGCGCAGCTCGCAGATTGCAGGAGGGAATAGCGCGGACCTTTCCGGAAACCGGTGGTGGAGAAGCCAAACGTCCTGATGTCCCTCGCAGGACCGGCGTTCAATCTGCTCAAGCGCACCAGGGACCTCTTCACTGGCGGAAAGTGTGAAGCGTTTTACACCGGTTTGGTGCCAGCGCCAAAG
>Ga0209014_10000808_pt1 | contig 18286 bp, 12 predicted proteins | sample BarGraNGADG00212_FD_184491 | JGI IMG/M metagenome (GOLD analysis project Ga0209014, IMG submission 184491) | Arctic peat soil microbial communities from Barrow, Alaska - Barrow Graham LP Ref core NGADG0002-212 (SPAdes) (version 2) | ecosystem: Environmental > Terrestrial > Soil > Wetlands >...
CGAAAGGCGCCGCTTTGAGAACGGAGCAGATCCTTGGCCCTCTTTACGGCCGCCTTGCCTGTATTACCGATATTTGGTTCCATGGATAAAATTACCTGCATAAGTTTTTATTTGCTGGTAATTCTATCCAAGATGATTCGATATAGCAAGAGGAATAATTGTTGAAAATGTGTTGATTTGACCTATATGAAGAAAGAGGCAATCATTATCCAAGGAGGAAACAACCCTGAAAAAGATTCTGGTCATCCGGGATCGCTACTCGTAGTGCAAGGCGTCGATGGGGTTGAGAAGAGACGCCTTATAGGCGGGATAGAAACCGAAGAAGAGCCCGACGAGGCCGGAAAAGCTGAAGGACAGCAGGACGGACAGCGGGGAAACGACGGTCGCCCAGCCGGCCAGGGCCGAAAGGATCTTCGACCCCGAAACGCCGAGGATAATGCCGACCACGCCGCCGATCAGCGAGAGCGTCAGCGCCTCGATGATGAACTGCAGCCGGATGTCCCAGGTCTTCGCCCCCACGGACATGCGGATCCCGATCTCCCGGGTCCGTTCCGTCACGGAGACGAGCATGATGTTCATGATGCCGATTCCCCCCACCAGCAGAGAGACGGATGCGATCGCCGCCAAAAGGAGTCCCATAACCTGGGTGGACTGCTCTCTGGCCTCCATCATCTGGGTCAGGTTCCGCACCGTGAAATCCTTGTCCTGACGGGGGCTGATCCGGTGGCGCTGGCTCAGCAGTTCGTTGATCTGCACTTCCGCTTCCGCCAGTTGCTCGGCGCTTTTCGCCTTCACCGCAATCGCCCGGACCATCCCCACAAAAGGGGTCCCGAAGATCTTTTTCTGCGCCGTTGTCAGCGGAACAAGGATTGTGTCGTCCTGATCCTGGCCATGGTCCGACTGGCCCTTTGGCGCCAGGACGCCGATGACCGTAAAGGGAACTTTCTTGATCCGGATGATCTGGCCTATGGGATCCGCGTTGCCGAAGAGGTTGTCCGCGACCGTCTGCCCCAGCAGACAAACCTTGGTGGCGTTCCGCACGTCCTGGTCGGTGAAGGCCCTTCCGGAGGAGAGCAACCAGTCCCGGACGGGAATGACGCCGGGGGTGGTCCCGGTGATCCCTGTCGACCAGTTCTGATTGCCGTAAACCACCTGGGCCGCACCGTTGAATGTGGGGGCCACATCGGAAACGGCCGGACACTCCCGGGCGATGGCTTCGGCGTCGTCCTGCGTCAGGGTGGATTGCGTGCCGCTTCCCATCCGGAGGCCGCCGGAGGTGCTGCTCCCTGGCATGACGATCAGCAGGTTGCTGCCGATGCTTGCCATCTGCTCGGAGATCCTCTCGCTTGCGCCGGTTCCGACGGCGAGCATCGTGATCACCGCACCCACACCGATGATGATCCCGAGCATGGTCAGCGCGGAGCGCATCTTGTTGACCCGGAGGGCGCGGAGCGATATCTTGAAAGTTGAGGGTATCCCGATCATCCGTGCCTCCGTCTCATCATCCTTGTTTCCGTCCGTCGACAAGCATTTTTCATGGATCTTTAACCTGCCGTTCCGCCTGTTTGACCGGCTCATCACTAACGACGAGCCCATCCCGGAATTTGATGATCCGCCGGCTGAAGGCGGCAATGTCCGACTCGTGGGTTACGAGGATGATCGTGATCCCCGACTCCTGGTTGAGCTTCACGACAAGCTCCATGATCTCGACGCTGGACCGGGTGTCGAGATTCCCGGTGGGCTCGTCGGCCAGAATCAACGGCGCCCGGTTCACCAGCGCGCGCGCGATCGCCACCCGCTGCTGCTGACCGCCGGAGAGCTGGTTTGGATGGTGTTGCTCCCGCCCTTCCAGACCCATCGCCTTCAGGGCTTCCATGGCCCGCTGCCGGCGTTCCCGCGGAGGGCACGCGTCATAGAGCAAGGGCAATTCCACGTTCTCCATGGCGGAGGTGCGGGGAAGGAGATTGAACCCCTGAAAAACGAATCCGATCTTTTTGTTGCGGATCTCCGCCAATTCGTCCCGGCCCCGGTCACCGACATCCATTCCGTCCAGCAGGTATTGCCCGCCGGTCGGCACATCGAGGCAGCCGATCAAGTTCATGAAGGTGGACTTGCCTGAGCCCGATGGGCCCATGATGGCCACGAATTCCCCGTGCGCCACCGTCAGGGATACATCGTCCAGGGCGCGGACGGCGCTGTCTCCCAGTTCGTAGACCTTCGTCAGATGTTGCGTCTCGATCAATGCCATTGCGTTATCCTGATTCCCGCATGCCTGCTGTCTCTTTCCTGCGGAGGGATCGTCCAACCCGCTTTTCAGCGGAAGAGCCCCGGCCCACCGGCGGGCGGTGAAGCGCCCTTTTTCGCCTGCCCCGTCGCCTCGAGGATCACCGCATCCCCCTCCTTGAGCTCCTCGGAGAGCACGGCGGTCTCATTCCCGTCGCTGATCCCCAGGGTCAGGGGCGCCCGGCGGGGTTTTTTCCCATCGAGAATCCAGACGCCCTGCGTCTTCGCCCCGGCCTCTGCACGGACCACCTGCGGGCGGCCCGCACCCGTCGCACCCGCCGCACCCGTGCTTCCCCGTTCGGGTACGGCGCCCGCCGGCTGCCATTTGAAACGGAGGGCAGCGTTCGGGACCTTGATAACACCTTTTTCCACAGCGGTGATGATCGAAACATTGGCCGTCATGCCGGGTTTCAACTTCAGCTCCGGATTGGCCACCTTGACGACAACGTCATAGGTGACGACATTCTGGACCGTCGTGGGTGCATTCCGGATCTCCGATACCCTTCCGGGAAATATGCCGTCCGGGTAGGCGTCGACGGTAAACTGGACGGACTGCCCGACCCTGATCTTGCCGATGTCAGCCTCGTCCACGTTGGTATCGATCTGCATGCGGGTCAGATCCTGGGCGATGCTGAAGAGGGTCGGCGTCTGGAAGCTCGCAGCCACCGTCTGTCCGATATCCACATTCCGGGAAATGACGGTTCCGTCCACCGGCGAAAGGATGCGGGTGTAGTTCAGGTTGGTCTCATCCTGGTTCAGCGCCGCCTTCTGCTGTTCCACCTGCGCCTTCGCCACATTCAACAGGGCCATCGCCGAGAGCCGGTTGGTGTCCGCCGTATCCAGATCGCTTCTGGCAATGAAATTCTTGGCAAAGAGGGTCCGATTCCGCTCCAGCGTTCGGTCGGCGTCCAGCAGGGCGGCCTCCGCCTTTTCCACATTGGCTGCGGCAGCCTGCAAATTGGCCTTGCTCTGCGCCACCTTCGCCTCGGGAAGCGCCGGATCGATCTGGGCCAGCAGTTGCCCTTTTTTGACCGGGGAATTGTAATCCACCAAGAGCTGCTTGACCGTCCCCGAAACCTGGGTTCCCACCAGAACGGTCGTCACCGCGCTCACTGTTCCCGTGGCGGTCACCGTAGCGCGAAGATCCCCCCGGGACACCCTCGCCGTCTTGAATTGGACGCCGTTTCCCCTGTTCTTCAGCAGGTAAAATCCGCCCAATGCCAGAACAACCGCCAAAACAACCGAAACCAAGATCTTCTTTTTCATGGTTCTCCCGCCGCCTTCTCCAGGCTGGACTGCGCCAGTTTATAGTCGTAAAGGGCCGAAATTTGAGACATTTTCGCATTGCTTGCCACCACAAGGGCATCGGTCACCTCGATGGGGCTGCCTACCCCCGAGGCGTAGCGGCCGTTGGCCAGCTCCAGGTTCTCCGCGGCCTGACGGACAATCAGCTCCGCCGCCACGCCCCGGTCCGCCGCCTCCTGCAGGTTCAGCCACGCCTGCTTGACATCCTGATCAATGGTCTGCCGGAGCAGGGCCTCATTGGCCGCAAGGACCTCCAGATTGGCCTGTGCCTCCGCCACCTGGTATTTCGTCGAGAATCCGCTGAACAGGGGGACGTCCAACTGGGCGCCGAAACTCCAGCCCTGATCCAGCGGGAAACTTCCCCCGCCCCAGCCGTAGCCGGCATTGCCCGTAACAGACGGATAATACCCCTTCCGGGCGAGCTCGATGCTCTGCTCCAGGGATTGCTTTTTCACGGTGATCGCCTTCAGATCCGGCCGGCGGTCATAGGCCTTCCGAATGGTTTCATCCAGATCGATCTCCACCCGCTGAGAGGAGAGCTGATCCGCGACCTCGTAATCCGGGGCCTCCGGCAGCCCCATGGCATTGTTCAGTGCGACACGGGCCAGCCGGACGGCGTTTTCGGCTTTAATGAGGTTTAGTTTTGCGTTGGAAAGATCGACCTCGGCCTTGGTCACGTCAAATTTTGGCTTTGTGCCGACCTCGAAAAAAGCCCCGGCCTGATCGAGGTGCTGCTGGAACTGTCCCACCACCTCCCGGGAGACATCCCGGTTCCGCCCGGCCTGGAGAAGTCCGAAGTAGGCCTGCTTGACCCCGAAGCTCACCTGGGTGCGAATGTTATCAAGATCCGAACGGGAGGAATCCCGGTTGAGCTCCTGAATCTTCACCTGGGTGGAGGTCTTGCCGAAGTCGTAGAGATTCTGGCTCAGAGAGACGCTGGAGGAGTAGCTGTCATAAACCTGCCCTGCGGACGTCGTCGCGGACGTCGGATTCGTTCGGCTGTAACCGGTCGATCCGTACAACTGCGGATAGTAACTGGAGCGGGCCTGGCCGATCCTGCTGTCGCCCGCCCTGATGGTGCCGGCGGCCGCCTGGATGACGGGATGCCTCGAAAGCGCGATGGCGATGCAGCGCTGAAGATCCAGCGTCTCGCCCTTGCGGATCGGCTCTTCCGCGCCGGCCCTCGCCGGCAGGATCGACCCGAAACAGACCCCGAAACAGATAAGGAACAGAAGCAATCTTTTCATGACACCCATCCTTGTTTCCGACACCGGCACGATCAGGCCGGGCCGTATTTTACCGCCTGTGAGGCGCGAACGCTGCACTTTTCTCCCACCCCCTGTAGCATGTTTTATGTGTTGTGGTACTGTAAATGTTAATGCTGCTCCATCCCGGATAACTCCGATGCGTTCCACCCACCGCCGAGCGCTCTGATGAGAGAAATAGCGGCATTCAACTGTTGACCGCGAATACCCAGCGCTGTTCTTTCATTTGTGAGCGCAATGGATTGAATGGTAATGACGTTGAGGTAACTGACGATTCCGGCTTTGTACTGATTGGTGGTCAGGACTACCGATTCTCGCGCCGAATTCACTGCTTCGTCTTGAACCAGCGTTTCCTCATCGAGGATACGCAGTGCTGCAAGGTTGTCTTCCACCTGCTGGAAACTCGCCAGTACGGTTTGTTTATAGGCAGCCACGGTGGCGTCATAGGATGCAATGGCCTGTTCAGTCTGAGCTTTACGGGCGCCGCCATCGAACAGCGTCTGGGCCAGTGCTGCAGGGCCTAAGGCCCAAAAGAAGCTGGGCGCGGTAAGCAGATCAGCTAACCTCGTACTTAGATAACCGGTGGAGGCGGATAGCGTCAACGACGGAAAGTAGGCGGCCTTCGCCACCCCGATCTGAGCATTTGCAGCGGCCATTTTTCGCTCCGCGGAGGCGACGTCCGGGCGGCGTTCGAGAATATCGGAGGGAATGCCGATCGGAATTTGCGGCAGTGTTGGGGCGATCGGCGCCACCGGTATGGAAAAGTCAGCCGGAGCCTTTCCAATCAGCAACGCGATTGCATGCTCAAGTTGCGCACGTAGTATCCCGATGTCGATTGCCTGTGCCTGGGTGGACTTAAGCTGTGTCTGAGCCAGAACAACGTCGGCTTTGGCTGCCACGCCGCTTGCATACCGGTTTTTGGTGAGTTCAAGCGCCTTCTGGTAAGCGATAACCATGTCATCAAGTGTCTTCTTCTGTGCATCTGCTGTGCGTAACTGGAAATAATTTTGTGCCAGTTCCGCCTGAATGGACAGTCGCAAGGCTTGTAAATCTGCGGCGCTTGCTTGAGCACTTGCTGTGCCTGACTCCACCTGGCGTCGCACACGTCCCCATAAATCAATCTCCCAACCGACATCAAGGGGAAGCGAATATTGATCCGTTGGATTCGTTCCGGAACCACCATTGCCTGTCGTCTGCCAGGAACGTTTGGCCGCTGCCGAAGTGGAAATGACGGGGAAATAATTCGCTCGCGCCCCCTGAACAAGTGCCCGTGCCTGGCGGTACTGGGCTTCTGCCTGTGCAAGTGACTGGTTGGATATGCTGACCTGTTCCTCGAGGGAGTTCAGCAGAGGATCGCTGAAAGTAGTCCACCACTCTGCTTTTATCCCGGCGTCACGGGGTTCAGCTTCCTTCCAGCCCTTCATCTCCTTAAAGGCTGCCGGGACGGGGACAGACGGGCGCTGATAGTCCGGCCCAACGGCACAGCCGAAAAGCATCACCAGGCCAATCATAACAATGCCGCGATGCAATGTTTTATTCATCTTTGGATTCCTCCAATCTCCTCAACTGCGAGAGTATTCGTCTGGCCTTTGCGACCTGTCTTTGAGAGACACCAAAGCCGGAAACGGTCGAGGTATAAATAGACGACCGGCGTGGTGTATAATGTGAGCATCTGGCTCACGATCAGCCCACCGACGATGGAAATACCCAGCGGTCGACGCAATTCGGCCCCGTCCCCGGCGCTGAGCATGAGCGGTATCGCACCAAGCAGCGCCGCCATGGTCGTCATCATGATCGGCCGGAAACGAATCAGGCATGCCTCGTATATGGCATCCCGGGAGTTTTTCCCTTGTTTTCGTTCCGCATCCAGGGCGAAGTCGATCATCATAATGGCGTTTTTCTTCACGATACCGATCAGCAGGATGACGCCGATCAGTGCCATGATGCTGAATTCCGTGTGGAATATCATCAGGGCCAGGATGGCCCCGACACCGGCCGAGGGCAATGTGGATATAATGGTGATCGGATGGACATAGCTTTCATACAGGATGCCGAGCACAATATAGATGGCGACCAAGGCGGCCAGGATTAGCCAGGGCTGGCTTTGCAGGGACGTCTGAAATGTTTGGGCCGTTCCCTGGAAGCTGCCCCTGATGGAGCCCGGCACGCCGATGCGGTTCATCGTATCGGTGATGGCCTTCGTAGCCTCCGAGAGCGAGACACCCGGTGGCAAATTGAATGAGATCGTGGAAGCGGCGAACTGCCCCTGGTGATTGACTTGCAAGGGCGTATTGTTCAACCCGTAGGAGGCAAAGGCCAGAAGCGGCACTTGGGCTCCCCCCGGAATCCGTGCGCTGGAAGGCACACTCACGTATAAATCCCGGAGCGCCTCGGAACTCTGCCCGTACTGCGGCGCCACTTCCATAACGACCCGGTACTGATTAAGAGGATTATAGATTGTGGACACCTGCCGCTGACCAAAGGAGTCATTCAGGGTGGCATCGACAAGCGCCGTTGTCACTCCCATGCGAGAAGCAGCATCGCGGTCAATGGCAACCGCGGTTTGAAGGCCCCGGTCCTGCTCGTCCGTGTTGACATCCACCAGTTGAGGGAGTTGCCCCAGAGCATTCTGGATCCTCTTCCCCCAGGTTCTCAGTTCGGTGAGATCTTCAGCCTGCAGGGTATACTGGTACATGGCGCCGGATGAGCGTCCGCCGACCCGGATATCCTGTATCGCCTGCAGAAATAATCGTGCGCCGGGTTCCCTGGCCAGTTTCGGGCGCAGTCGCGCCATCACCTTGTCGGCCGAATCCTTACGCTCGCTGCGCGGTTTCAAGGACACGAACATGAAGCCGGAGTTGCTCTGGCCACCTCCCGTGAAGCCGGCGACACTGTCGACGGCCGGGTCCTGTTGAACCACATTCATGATATTAACCAATTTCCGTTGCATGGCCTGGAAAGAAATGTTCTGGTCGGCCTGGATGCTGCCCGTCAATCGCCCCGTATCCTGCTGCGGGAAAAACCCCTTCGGGATAACCACGTAGAGGTAGACATTCAGGCACACTGTCGCCAGCAAAAGGAACATCATAAACGGCCCATGTCCGAGCGCCCAGCCGAGCGAGCGCTCATACCGGAAAAGCAAACCCGTAAACAAACGTTCACCGGTCCGGTAGAACCAACCGCGTTTCAGATCGTCTCCGGATTTGAGAAGGCGTGCACACATCATCGGTGTCGTTGTAAGAGAAACAACCAGCGATACGAGGACCGCCACCGAGAGTGTCACTGCGAACTCGCGAAATATCCTGCCAATGACACCGCCCATGAGCAGGATGGGAATAAAAACCGCAACCAGGGAGAGGCTCATGGACAGCACCGTGAATCCGACCTCGCGCGCCCCGAGGAGAGCCGCTTTAAAAGGCTGCATTCCCTTTTCGATGTGACGTGAAATGTTTTCCAGCATTACAACGGCATCGTCCACGACGAAGCCGGTGGCAACGGTAAGCGCCATCAATGACAGGTTGTCCAGGCTGTAGTGAAGGAGATACATCACACCAAAGGTACCGATCAAGGATACCGGCACGGCCACACAGGGAATTAGCATGGAGCGGATGTTGCGCAGGAAAAGGAATACCACGAGAATCACCAAACTCACGGAAATCATCAGCGTGCGCTCGACTTCACGCAGCGAAGCGCGGATGGTGGCGGTCTGGTCTGAAACGATGGTGATCTTGACGGCGCTCGGCACCGAGGCCCTCAACTCTGCCAGGAGGCCCTTGACACGGTCAACCGTCTCAATGACGTTGGCGCCCGGCTGCTTGCTGATAATCAGCAACACGGAGGGTTTGCCATTGTACAAGCCCGCATTCCGCAAGTCCTGCACCGAATCGACAACTTCGCCCAGATCAGAGAGCCGTACGGCTGCGCCGTTCCGGTAGGTCACGATAAGTGGAATATAATCCTTGGCCGTTTTGGCTTGGTCGTTGGCGTAGATCTGCCAGTGACGGTCACCCTCCTCAACGTCACCCTTCGGTCTGTTGGCATTCGAGGCGGCAATCATCAGGCGCACGGACTCGAAGCCGATACCATAGCGGTTGAGCAGCGTGGGGTTCAGTTCCACCCTGACCGCAGGCAGCGAACTGCCGCCGACGTTCACCTGGCCAACACCTTTCACCTGAGAAATTTTCTGCGCCAAGATCGTATCGGCTGCATCGTAAAGCTGGCCACGGGTCATGGTATCCGAGGTAAGGGCCAGAATCATGACCGGTGCATCCGCCGGATTAACCTTGCGGTACGTCGGGTTGCGCGGCAGTCCTGATGGCAGCAGGCTGCGAGCTCCGTTGATGGCCGCCTGCACATCTCGGGCGGCGCCGTCGATATTACGGTCAAGTTCGAATTGTAAGGTGATACGGGTTGAACCCAGCGAACTGACGGAGGTAATCTCACTGACACCGGCAATGCGGCCGAGGGAGCGTTCAAGGGGAGTCGCCACGGTTGCGGCCATGGTTTCCGGACTCGCCCCGGGGAGGGAGGCCTGTACGGATATGGTCGGGAAATCCACCTGGGGCAGCGATGCGACGGGCAGGAGGAAATAGGCGACAATACCGGTGAGCATCACCCCGAGCGTGAGCAGCGTGGTGGCGACGGGCCGGTGGATGAATACGGATGAAGGACTCATGAATGGGGCTCGCCGGTTTCGTCAGGCTTTGCCTGACGGTTGTAAGGACCCGTTACGCGCTTGCTGAGACGATCAAAAGCCAGGTAGATCACCGGGGTGGTAAAGAGCGTCAGTACCTGGCTGAAAATAAGCCCACCCACCATCGTGATCCCCAGGGGATGGCGCAGTTCAGAACCAACGCCGGTACCCACCATAAGCGGCAAGGCCCCGAGGAGCGCCGCCAGGGTGGTCATGATAATGGGCCGGAATCGCAGCAGGGAAGCCTGGAATATGGCTTCGCGGGCTGTCTTGCCCTCCTTGCGCTCCGCATCCAGTGCAAAATCGATCATCATGATGGCATTCTTTTTGACGATGCCGATCAAAAGGACGATGCCGATGATGCCGATGATGCCCAGATCCGTGCCTGAAATCATGAGTGCGAGCAGCGCCCCGACACCGGCTGACGGCAGTGTGGAAATGATCGTTAGCGGATGGATGTAGCTCTCGTAAAGCACCCCTAATACAATGTATACGGCTACAATGGCGGCGAGAATCAGCAGCAGGGTGCTCGAAAGCGAAGATCGAAAAGCGAGGGCGGCGCCCTGAAAGCCGGTCTTGACGCTGATAGGCATGCCGATTTCCCGCTCGGCCGCTTCGATTGCCTTGACCGCATCTCCGAGGGAGGCTCCGTTCGCCAGATTGAAAGAGATGGTTGCCGAGGGAAACTGTCCGAGATGGTTGACAACAAGCGGCGCCGGTTTTTCCAGAATCGTGGCGATAGATCCCAGCGGCACCTGCGTTCCGGTTATGGACGCGATGTAGAGATCGTTCAGTGCTGTCGGCCCCCGCTTATATTCGGGCTGCACCTCAAGCACGACACGGTACTGGTTCGATTGGGTAAAAATCGTGGAGACGAGCCGCTGCCCGAAGGCGTCGTATAGTATATTGTCAATGGCGGCGGTCGTGATGCCCATCCGCCCGGCTGCATTACGGTCGATGGCAACGTAAGCCTGCAACCCCTGATCCTGAAGATCACTTGCCACATCGGCAAGATAGGGCAGCCGGGAGAGCCTCTCGACGAGACGGCTGTTCCACAGGCTCAATTCGTTCGGATCTGCGGTCTCCATGGTAAACTGATACTGGGTGCGGCTCACCCTGTCCTCGATCGTGAGATCCTGCACCGGTTGCATGTAGAGAGATATGCCTTTAACCGGCACGAGCTTCGGTTGCAGGCGGCGGATGACACCCATTGCATCGGCGTCACGCTTGTCCTTCGGCTTGAGATTGATCATGATGCGTCCGCTGTTGAGCGTGACATTGGTTCCATCCACGCCGATGAAGGACGATAGACTTTCCACGGCGGGGTCCTGCAAGATGACCTTGGCCAGGGATTGCTGACGTTCCGCCATCGCCGAAAACGAGATCGACTGCGGAGCCTCGGATATGCCTTGGATTATGCCCGTATCCTGCACGGGGAAGAAGCCCTTCGGGACAATGACATACAGAAGCACCGTCAAGAGAAGCGTGGCCAGGGCCGTCAGCAATGTTATCCCCTGGTGGTCGAGCACCCAGGTGAGCATTTTGCCATAGCGAGAGATCACCCTCTCTAAGAACAGGCCGCTGGCACGATAAAATCGGCCCTGTTCTGCTTCGGGGATATGGTGCAGCAGTTTCGCGCACATCATGGGCGTGAGCGTCAGGGAAACAAATGCTGAAATAAGGATGGACACGGCCAGTGTGATGGCAAATTCACGGAACAGCCGACCCACGACATCCCCCATGAACAGGAGCGGGATCAGCACGGCCACGAGAGAGATGGTCAGGGAGATAATGGTGAAAGCGATCTGCTGCGAGCCTTTGATCGCGGCCTCCAGAGGGGAGTCGCCCTGCTCGATGTATCTCGCGATATTCTCTATGACGACGATGGCGTCGTCCACGACAAATCCCGTGGAAATGGTGAGCGCCATCAGCGTCAGGTTGTTGATGCTGAAACCTGCCAGATACATGACGCCGAAAGTGCCGACGAGAGAAAGCGGCACGGCGATGCTCGGTATTACGGTGGCCGAGAGGTTGCGCAGAAAGAGGAAGATCACCATGACGACAAGTGCCACCGCCAGAATCAATTCGAACTGGACGTCTTGTACGGACGCCCGGATGGTGGTGGTCCGGTCGGTAAGTAACGCTACCTCCACTGAACTCGGTAAAGATGCCCGCAGTTGCGGTATGATCTTCTGGATACGGTCCACGACTTCGATGACGTTTGCGCCGGGTTGACGCTGTATATTGACGATGACCGCGGGGACCTCGCCGCTCCAGGCGGCCAGGCGTATATTCTCGGCGTCATCGCGCAGGCTGGCCACGTCGGACAGGTACACCGGCGCTCCATTGCGGTAGGTGACAATGAGCCGTTCATACTCTGTCGCCAGTTTGAGCTGATCGTTGGCATCAATCATCGATGCGCGCTCAGGGCCATCGAAGCTGCCCTTGGCCTGGTTGACATTGGCATTGTTGATGGCCGTGCGCAGGTCTTCGAGGGTCAGATTATAGGCGCCAAGCGCTTTGGGATTGGCCTGGATGCGAATGGCCGGCCGCTGGCCGCCGCTAATGCTCACCAGACCGACACCCGGCAATTGCGAGATCTTCTGAGCGAGACGCGTATCAACCAGGTCCTGGATCTTCGGCAGCGGCAGGGTTTTGGAAGTGACGGCTAACGTCAGGATCGGTGCGTCGGCGGGGTTGACCTTGCTGTAGATCGGCGGCATCGGCAGATCGGTGGGCAGCAGGTTACCGGCGGCATTAATGGCGGCCTGAACCTCCTGCTCCGCCACATCGATATCCAGGCTAAGACTGAATTGCAAGGTAATCACCGATGCCCCGCCCGAGCTTGTGGAGGACATCTGATTCAGTCCCGGCATCTGACCGAACTGTCGCTCCAGCGGTGCGGTAATGGATGAGGTGACCACATCCGGACTTGCGCCCGGATAAAGCGTGACTACCTGAATCGTCGGGTAGTCCACCTGGGGAAGAGCCGATATCGATAGCACCCGGTAGGCAATGATGCCCGACAGGAGAATGGCCATCATGAGCAGCGATGTTGCAACAGGCCGCAGGATGAAAGGACGGGAAGGATTCATAGGGTTGTCTGTTTCAATACGTAAGCGAGGCAATGATGGCGGTGGTTGTGTCCATCAAAACTCGGCCTTTTCATTGACGCCTTCCCTTGGAAGCGCCATCCGGGGAAGTTTTTCTTCCCTGTGCCGGAGTGCCTGCGGCCCCGTTCGTGACGATCGCCACCTTCGTCCCCTCGCGCAGTTTGTCCCCTCCGACCACGACCACAATTTCTCCGGGCGCCAGACCGCTTAAGACGGCGACGTTTTCACCTTCCGTGGGCCCGAGCTGCAATGGACGTACGTCTACGCTCTTGTCCTCCTTTACGACATAGGCAAAGGTGCCGATGGAGCCGCGCTGTATTGCCGCCGTGGGCATGACGGTCGCGCCGGACAGGATGTCCACTTTCATAACGACATTGACAAATTGGTTGGCAAAAAGCCCGTTATTCTTATTGTCGAACTTGGCTTTGAGTTTCACGGTTCCGGTGGTTGTATCGATCTGGTTGTCGACGGCAAGGAGTGTCCCCTTGGCCAATATCGCCTTACCATCCTGACTGTATGCGTCGACAGGCAACACTTCTCCCGTGCGCAGTCGTTTCATGATGGCGGGTAGATTATCCTGCGGCACCGAAAATACGACGGTGACCGGTTGGAGCTGCGTTATCACCGCCATCCCGTTCACATCGTTCGATTGAATCATGTTCCCCTGGTCAACCAGTCGCAAACCGATACGCCCCGATATCGGTGCAATAACTCGCGAATAGGTGAGTTGCAGTTTTGCGTTGGCGATCTGCCCCTGATCGATTTTTATAGCCCCTTTGTATTGCTGCACCAGCGATGCCTGGGTGGTCACCTGCTGATCGGCGATGGAATCCTGTGACAGCAGCAGTTTGTAACGTACCAGGTCGCTCTCGGCATTCCTCAACAGCGCTTCATCGCGGGCAAGCTGCCCTTCGGCTTGCATGAGTTGGACCTCAAAGGGACGGGGATCTATCTCGGCCAGCAACGTACCTGCCTCTACAATCTGTCCCTCTTTGAAATGCACCTGTAAAAGCTGTCCGCTGACCTGGGATCGTACGGTGACCGTGTTCACAGGTATTACGGTACCGAGGCCTCTCAGGTTGACATCCATATCCGCCTTTCTGGCTGCCACGGCCACAACCGGCAGGGGACGCTGAGCATCATTTTGGGCCTTGGCGCGCGCCACAGCCTGGGTTGCCGTCTGCATCAGGAATATCTTATAAACTGCGGCGACGATACAGACGACGATCACGAGCCAGAACCATCGACTTCGTATCATTTTAGAAAACGGATTTGTTCGTTTTATGCGGGGTTGTTGATTGGGTTCATCCTCTTGAGATGGGCTCATGTTAACTCCTTGTTATGGCAAACTCTTTGAATTGCGTGATTAACATATTCAATCCCATTTAACAACCGCTTCAATGCAAAATAAAGATTCCCCCCTGCAAAAGCAATCCGCGTGCCAGAGACCGCTTCAGTACAACGATTTGAAATCATGTATGTAAATGAATAACCCCGTCCTGCCGCAAAAAAGAACCGGATACGATTGATCCATCTCCCGTATCCAGATGGATATAAAGTATCCGGAAAAAAGAAAAAGGGGACAGATTTATTTTTCCACTTTTCTCGATCTTCCCGGCCCGCGAAATTCCACCCGTCTTTCGATTTTCTTTTCAGGTGCACATGGTTCGTCATCAGGCAATACGAATATATTCTGCAACCATACGCGTCCTTCCATTCCCGCAGGTTTTCAAGGTAATACAGAAAATCCCCATCCGTGACGAAAACGGCTTGCCTATTATGGCCACGCTGGATAATATGAGGAGAATAGCCGGCTATTACTATTCGTGAAGTTCTTGGATGGCAAGTGGCAAGTGTTTAACTCAGGGAAAGCGGATGAAAAACAGGTTTCGCATCGATCGCCGGCTTGAACCCGGACAATACCGACTGACGGAAGTTTTTGCCGATATCCGCACCTATGGCATTCTGTCCGCCATCTTTGCCGACGCGGAAGAGATCGATCGGGTCATCGCGGACACCAAGGTATTTGTGGTTGACCAACCCTACGAGATGTATGTCAACAACGACGATGCTTCCATCACCATCGGCCTGACGCACTTGCGTCGCGCCTCGGACGAATTCCTGTATCTGGACATCATCCACGAGCTATGCCATGTCAAACAACACCTGCAGGGGAGGAATCTTTACGACAGAAGCAAGGCTTACGTGGATCGAGAGACCGAAATCGAGGCCTACCAGGTTACCGTACAGGAGGCCCGCCGAATCGGTTTGAGCGACGACGCCATCGCCAACTATCTCCACGTATCGTGGATCACACCTGAAGAGCACAAACGGCTTGCCTGCAAACTGGATGTGAGTCGAAGCGAGGACTAGCGGTAAACCGCTTCGGCAAGCAGGGCCTCGATAAACCTTACACCCGCTTCGAGCTGGGCGACGGGGATCTGTTCGTTCGGCGAATGGGGATCCTCGGTGCCGATTCCCATACCCACACAGGCCAACCCTCGCAAGTTGAAGACGTTGGCGTCCATACCGCCGCCGGAGGTCCAGAGGCGGGGTGCGATGCCCAGGGAGCGTGCCGCACGAAAGGCGTTGGTCACAACCGGGTGGGTTTCCGGAATCGTGAAGGTTTCAAAGGAGGCCTCCCGCCGGACAGTCAGGCGGGCGCCCGAGGCGGCCGCCGCTTCGTTAAAGGCATTGAGGACCGCCTGGACTTCCCGCTCCAGCTTCTCTAAATCGGTGCTTCGGACCTCGACGGCCACATCCGCCCGATCGGGAACAATGTTCCGTGCTTTGCCCCCGCTGATGACGCCGACGTTCGAGGTGGTCTGCGCATCGATGCGGCCGGTGCGGAGACGGGCAATGGCCGAGGAGGCGGCAACGATGGCGTTGATCCCGGTATCGGGACGCCCTGCATGGGCGGCCTTTCCCTCCAATACAAAATCGAGGTCCACCTTGGAAGGCGCCCGGTTGATGATGTTGCCCACCGGGCCATCACCGTCGAGGATGTAGCCGAAGTCCGCCTTCAGATCCGCTTGCAGATATTTGGCGCCGAAGAGCCCCACCTCCTCCTGAACGGTGAACAGGATCTCGATCGGGCCGTGGGGGATCGCGTCCGCCTTCAGCCCCGACAGAACGGCCAGGATGATCGCAATCCCCGCTTTGTCGTCCGCCCCGAGAACGGTCTCGCCGTTGCTGTAGACCACGCCGTCGCGGACCACCGGGACCATGCCCTCCGTGGGACCAACCGTGTCCATGTGGGCGCAGAGCAGGATGGTGGGTCCGGCGGCGCTGCCCGGAATCCGGGCGATGATATTGCCCGTGTCGCTCCCCGAACGCGCGGCCGAGTCATCCACGGTCGCATCCACGCCCAGTTCCCGGAGCCTCCCGATCAGATATCCGGCTACCCGACCCTCGCTGCGGGAAGGGCTGTTCAGCGAGGCCAGCGTGATAAATTCATCCACAACATTGATCTTCATCGTTTCTTTCCCTCCTTCAGCACCTCGATGAAGGCGTCGATCCGGGTTTCGATCTGGCCCTCGGAGAAGCTCCGCTCATCGACCATGTCCGCTTCGATCATGACCGTCGGTATCCCCTTCTGCTCCCGGATGATCCGCTGGATGTCGTACTGCCCGAAGGAGTAGGGCTTGCAGCTCCGGTTGGAGTGCATGACGATGCCGTCCACGTCGTATTTGTCGGCCATCTTCATCACCTGCCGGGCCATCTCGTCCACGCCGATGTTGAGGTAGATCCGGGCGTGGCACTCGGCCATCGTCCCGAGAAAATCGTTTTCATCGACGTACCGGAGGGCGCCGCACCAGGCCGAGGTGTAGGTGTCCGCCACGAGGCATGCATCCTGGGAGGCGAACTTCTCGGAGAGCCACTTCGTCCGGTACCAGACGGGGAGGTTGTCCCAGAGGAGCCGGTATTTTTCGCGGGGAACGGCGCCGATCCCCTCGGCGACGCGCTGCTGCATCTCGGCCAGCAGCATCTTGTAATAGTCCACGGTCTGCTGCGTCCCGCGGAGCGTCACAATCAGGGCGAGGTGGAAGAAGGCATCGAAGGCGCTGATCGGCGCGGGCCGGTTCATCGCCGTGTCGAGGATCTCCTGCCAGAGCCGCTGCCCCTGGACGGAGAGGCGCCCGACCTCTTTGATCCGGTCATAATCGAACCTCTTTCCGCAGGCCTTCTCCAGGAAGGCAATGTACTCGTTGATCTGCCCCTTGACATAGCGTTTCGCCTCCGCGGAAAAACCCGTATGGCAGACGGGGGTGTCGAGGATGAAGAGCGGCACCTTGAAAAACCGGGCCTGCACCTCGTACCATTTCAGGACGGTCCCGCAGATGTTGTTGCAGCAGATGAGCATGTCGGGCCGCGGGAGACCGCCGATCGGCCCGCCGTTGATCGGGGCGCAGGCGATATCGGCGCGGGCATAGGAACAGAGGTCGCTCGAATAGCCCATCGCCTCCGCCTTCCCGCAGAGATCCGCCCCCATCTTGCTCGCCCCGACCATCGCCCCGTGGTTCTCCGGATAGACGGGGATCACGTCCATCGCGATCAGCGGCTCCACCGGACCGCCGCTCGTGATCCAGGCAACCTTCTTCCCCGTCTGCCCTGCGGTCTTCGCATCGATATAGTAGGCCGTCATGATTTCCTTCATCTTTGCGACCGTCTTGATCTTTCGCTTTTCCTTCGCCTCGTCTTTTTCCGCCATCGTCTTCTCCTCATAACTGTAAGTAGGGACAGCTCCCGATTATTCCGGGAATAATCGGGAGCTGTCCCTACTTTTTCAGATCATCTCGACAAACGCCTCGAACCGCGTCCGGAGCTGCCCGTCGGCCGGGAGCCGGTCCTCGACCTCCAGGAGCATGCTCGGTATCCCCTCCCGATCTAGGGCCTCCTTAAGATAGGGGTAATCGAAGGCGTGGGGGTCGCAAAACTTCAGCAAAAAGAAGATCACCCCCTGCGCCTGCTTCTCCCGGGTGAGGCGGACAAGGTAATCCGCCCGGTCGGTAAGGCCCCGGTGCTTCGCCGGACAGACAACCCGCTTCAGGTACCGGTCGGCGATGGCCGTCACGGGATCGGCTTTCTCGTCGATGAGTCCGCTGAAATAGCGGGAACCGGTGCAGAGGTCGTCGCCGACGACCGCGCCGCCCGCCTCCTCGATGATTGTGTAGATGTCGGGGTGGTTGCAGACACCGCCCGACAGGAAGATCCGCTTCCGCGCCGGACCGGCCGCCTCCCCTCCTCGCTGCGCCAGCTCCCCGGCGACCTCCTCCAGGAGGTTTGCCAGACGGCCCCGGTCCATGATCATCGCGGCCCGGACAAGAGCGTAGAGATCGCTCCCCTTGAGGATCTCCGGCCGCTCGCCCTTCAGATCGTAGATCCGTGTCAGGGCGGCGCGGATCCGGTTGCAGATCCGTATCGCGGCCCGGAGGTCTTCGTCGGAGATCGTCACGCCCAGCTTCTCCCCCAGCTCCCCGCGGAACCGTCTCAGGACATCGATCATGTATTGCCGGGCGCCGTCCGTATCCAGTTTGACCGGCAGGACCACGTCGAGGTGAAAACAGTAGGGAACATTCAGCCGCCAGATGTCGGAGAGGCGCTGGATCGAGTCGCAGGTGTGGGGA
>Ga0209014_10000809_pt1 | contig 18286 bp, 13 predicted proteins | sample BarGraNGADG00212_FD_184491 | JGI IMG/M metagenome (GOLD analysis project Ga0209014, IMG submission 184491) | Arctic peat soil microbial communities from Barrow, Alaska - Barrow Graham LP Ref core NGADG0002-212 (SPAdes) (version 2) | ecosystem: Environmental > Terrestrial > Soil > Wetlands >...
CCCCCGCCGCCAAACTCCTCGCCTGCGTCCAGCGCCAGATCGCCGCCTTCGAACGCACCTGGCACCGCGCCAATACCGAACTCCGCCGCGCTCGCAAGCAGACCGGGGTCGCCCCCGGCCAATCCTTAGAGAACTACCTCGATCGCTTCCATGCCACTACAGCCGCCCAATTGGCTTCGTTCCATCAATCCACCGCCACCGCCCTCCCAGACTCCCCAACCGCCCCCACTTCGACCCCGAATTGGCCGCCGATTGACGAAAAGACCGGCCGGCCTGCGTTCTTCGTCGGCTGAAAGCTGGCTATACCAACTTATGCCACTGATATCATGGGAGGATATGTTGGAAGTCAATGTTGGCATCGTGGGCCTGGGCAACGTCGGGTCCAGCACGCTTGCCATACTGTCGGAAAACGGGGATCAGATCGCGCTTAAGCTCGGCTACCGCCTGAAGGTGGTGGCCGTGTGCAGCCGTTCGGTGCACACCAAACAGATTCCGGCGGGGCTCGGCGACGTGTTCAAGACCACGGACTGGCGCGAGTTAGTGGCGCACCCGGACGTGCAGATTGTCGCCGAACTGGTGGGCGGCACCACCGTGGCGGCGGAGATCGTCGATGCCGCCATCGCCAATCGCAAGAGCGTGGTCACGGCCAACAAGGAACTCATGGCGGCCAGCGGGCCGGAGATCTGGGACCGCGCCATCCAGGCGGGCATCAATCTCGCCATGGAGGCGTCGGTCTGCGGCGGCATCCCGATCCACGCCGTGTTGCGCGAGGGCATCTCGGGCGACCGCGTGCAGGCGCTGTACGGGATTCTCAACGGCACCTGCAATTACATCCTCACCGAGATCGAAAAGCGCGGCGCCGATATGGCGACCATGATCGCCGAGGCGCAGCGCCTGGGATACGCCGAAGCCGACCCGAGCGCGGACGTGGATGGCTACGACGCGCGCAGCAAGCTGGTGCTCCTGGCCGCGCTGGCCTTCGGCGAGAAGATCACGCCGTCGGACATCTTCATGGAAGGCATCCGGCGCATTACGCCGCTCGATTTCCAGTATGCCAGGACGCTGAAGCACACCATCCGCCTGATCTGCGGCGGGCGCAAGACGCCGGACGGGCTGATTCTGTTCGTGCGTCCGGCGCTGATTCCCACCGCCACCATCCTGGCCCACGTGCAGGGTCCATACAACGCGGTGTGGGTGAAGGGCATGTTCGGCGAAGACACCTTTTACTACGGGTGGGGCGCGGGACACCCGACCGGCGTCGCCGTGGTGAGCGACCTGATGCGCGTGGCGCGCGAGATTCGCGGCGGGAGTCCGGAGCGCGTCTCGCCGTTCGCCCATGAGCGGCTGGGCGAGAACAAGCCGGTATCGGTGAAGTTGCAGAGGCGCGCGTACTACCTGCGCTTCCGCGTGGCGGACCGCCCGGGGATCATCGCCAAGCTGGCGGGCATTCTGGCGAGCAAAAATATCGGCCTCGAAGCGGTGCTGCAGGAGCCCTGCGACACCAAGAACGATCTGCCGTTCGTGATCACCACCGAGCAGACCAGCGAGCAATCCATCGGCGAGGCCATTGAAGAGATGGCGCGCCTCAATTTCATGCGGGAAGCGCCGCTGGCGTTGCCCATGGAGACGGCACTATGAGAATCGCCGGCGTGTTCGCGGGGCTGATGCTGGCTGGTTTGCTCAATGTGCCGCTGAATGCGCCGCTGGCCGCGCAGGTGGCCGGCCAGGCCAACGCGGGATATCGGACCGAGCAGCAGCGCAAGGGCTTGGCCGCCGGGCTAGCCGACCCGGCGCGCGACGAAAGGCAAAAACCGGGCGAACTGATTCGCGCCATGGGCCTTCAGCCCGGCATGACGGTGGCCGACGTCGGCACCGGAATCGGCTACATGCTGCCCTTCCTCAGCCGCCGCGTGGGGCCCGGCGGCCGCGTGATCGCGGAAGATATTTTCGACGACTTCCTGGCCTCCGCGAAACAGCGGGCCGAAAACCTGAAGCTGGAAAACGTGACCTTCGTCAAGGGCACGGAAACCGACCCCAAACTGCCCGAAGCCGGGGTGGACATCGTGCTCGCTCTCGACGTCTACCATCACTTCGATTACCCCGAAAAAATGCTGGCCGCCATCCATCGATCGCTCAAGCCCGGCGGCAAACTCGTGGTGGTGGAGTACTACAAGCGCCAGGAGGCGATGCCGGAAGGGCGGGCGTTGACGCATATCCGCCTCGACATGCCCGACCTGATCAAGGAGATCGAGGCCAATCGTTTCCATCTCATCGCCGAGCAGGAACACGTTCCGGATAGCCAGTATCTGCTGATCCTGAGGAAGAATTAGGTAACCAATGAAGAAGTTTCTTGTATACACAACGTTGTTCGCGGCGCTGCCGCTGGCGGCTCAAGTGGTCAGCGAGCAGGGCATTGGCCCAGGGAAAGGTGTGCCCAACGACCAGGTCGGCCTCACGCGCCAGCAAGGCGAGCAGATTTTGCAGGAACTGCGCCAGATCCGGCAGTTGCTGGAGCGCCAGCAGGCCAAGCCCGCCCCGCAACCCCAGGAAGAGGCGCCCACCAAGGCCAAGATCACCGACCTGAGCGCGGTTCCCATGTTGGGCTCCAAGAATGCGCCGTTCACCATCGTGGAGTACACGGACTATCAGTGCCCGTTCTGCCAGCGGTTCCATGTGACGGCTTTTGCCGAACTGAAGAAGGCCTACATCGATACCGGGAAGGTGCGCTTCTTCAGCAAGGACATGCCGCTCGATTTCCACCCCAACGCCATGCGCGCCGCCATGGCCGCGCGCTGCGCCGGTGAGCAGGGCAAGTTCTGGGAACTGCGCGACACCATGGGCGCCAACCCGAATGCGCTTGATATGGAGCACATCGTGGGCTTTGCCGCGGACCTGAAGATGGACACCGGCGCGTTGCGCGCCTGTATCGATAGCGGGAAGTACAAGGAACCCGTGCAGCGCGACGTGCTGGAGGCCATGAAGATCGGCGCCAACGGCACGCCGACCTTCGTAGTAGGAAGGAGCCTCGGCAACGGCGTGGATGGCGAACTGGTGGTCGGCGCCATGCCCTTCCAGATGTTCGATGTGAAGCTGAAGGAACTATCGAAGTAGCGTAGCCTTCCAGGCTGCCATGCCCGCATTCGTGGGGGCATGTCTTACTTCTTGCACCCCGGGTCTTTGGCGTTCTTCGGGTCTTTGCAGTCGATCGCCTTGGGGGCAGTCGCCTTGGGCGGCGCGGCGGGCGTCTCTTTGGTCTGATCCGCCGGCAGCGCGTCGGGCGTGATGTCGTACCTGATCTCCGCTTCCGCCGAATACTTCCGATACAGCCGGAATTCGGTATCGTTTTTCGAGAGGACACCATCGGCGCTCATCTGCGTCTCCGATTTCAGTGGCAGCAGAAACTGGTGGCCGCTGATGTCGGTGTAGTCGTAGTCCAGGATGGTGGTGGCCATCTTCACTGGGAACGTCGCCGGAATATTGTCGGCGTTGAGCGTGACGCGCATCACGACGTGAGTGTCCTTGTCGATCAGGATGCGGCCGCTGTACGCGGGAACGATGTGATCCTTGCGCTCGTACTCGATGCCCCATTGGGAGTTGGCCTGCTCCACGCTGTAGTCGAAGGCCATCACCAGCTTATCGCGCAGACGCGCCCACCCGTCCCACCCAAAGCGCGCGTGCGTACGGGGCTCGAAGATGTCGCGTAACAGGCTGCCGAACTCACCCGTGGAGGTGGCCCCGCCCACGGATTTATAGTCCTGCGTGGTCGGGCTGTTGTTGTGCAGGATCAGCTTGTACTCTTCCTTCTGATCGAAGTAGCTCAAGCGCAGCGTCAGCAGGTCCACCTGCACCCAGGAGGGTTCGCTGGAGCGCGTGTTGTAGCGGCTCCCGGGGGCGCCCGCCTGATAGCGGCGGACCACTTGCGTGGACAGGAAATTGGGCAGACTCTTGCTATAGTTCAGGGCGTACTCGCGGACTTCCTCGATGATCGCCGCCTGCTCCTCGGCATTGGGAGCGGGCGGAAGCTGCGGCTTCGGCGCCGCGACGACGGGTTTGGCGGTGGCGAGCGACTCCGACTGGTCCCGCAGGACGCGGAGGGCATTGAGCGTCTTCGTGCCGATACCGCTGGCCTGCAGTTTCTCGATCGTGACGTCGTCCAGCCGCTCGCTGAGTTTGGTCTTGACGAGGAATTTGGCGACTTCGCCGTCCAGCATCTTTTTCTCCACGGACGAAGTCAGGAACTGCATCAACTGATCCAGCGTGAGGGTCTGGACCTGCGCAGTTGCGGCGAGGCAGAAGACAAGCACGGCGCCCAGTTGGCGGATACGCATATCCATTATTTTCTCATGACGCGGCGGAGGGCGTCTCGGGTACCGGAATATGGTGCGCCTTGACGCGCCGCGCCGCCGCCGGGCCAACCACCACGGCCAGTTCACTCTCGGTGGCGGCGCGCACCCGCTCCAAGCTGCCGAATTCCTTGAGCAGCTTTTGCACCGTCTTCTTGCCCACCCCCCGAATGGCATCGAGTTCGCTGGTGAGCTGCCGCGTGTTGCGCAGCGAGCGGTGGAACGTCACGGCGAAGCGGTGCGCTTCGTCGCGAATCGATTGGATCAGGTGCAGAATGGGCGAGAATCGGTCGAGCGTCACCGGCTCGTCCTCCTGTCCATAAACGTAGATAATCTCTTCGCGCTTGGCGATGGACGCCAACGGCTGGTCGACGATTCCGAGCGTTTCCAGCGCCCCGGCGGCGGCGTGCAACTGGCCGAGGCCGCCATCGATCAGCACCAGGCCGGGCATCGGCTGCTTCTCGTCGCGCAGGCGCGAGTAGCGGCGCGTCACCACTTCGCGCATGCTGGCGAAATCGTCGTTGCCCACTACCGTCTTGATGATGAACTTGCGGTAGTCGGCCTTCTTCATCTTGCCGTCTTCCCACACCACCATGCTGGCCACTTTGTCGGTGCCCTGTATGTGGGAGATGTCGAAACACTCGATGCGCGCCGGGGCGTCGGCAAGGTTGAGACCCTCCCGCAGGGCTTCCTGGATGGCGCGGGAGCTCGGCTTGAGCACGCGGAAGCGTGCGTCGAAGCTGTGCCTGGCGTTGGTCTCCACCAGTTCGAGCAGCGCCTTCTTCTGGCCGCGCTGCGGGGTGCGGATCTCCACCTTGCGGTGGCGTTTTTCGCTGAGCAGTTCCTCCAGCGCTTCGCGATCTTCGAACTCCACGGGGACGTGGATTTCCGCCGGGATGAACTGCTGGTCGAGGTAAATCTGCTTGAGCAGCGAGCTGAAAAATACCGGCTCGTCGTATTCCATCTGGTCTTCCCAGAAAAGCTCGCGGCGATCCACAATCTGGCCGTTGCGCAGGTGGAACAGATTGAGCGCCACCAGCGGGGGCTCGGCGTAGATGGCGAAGATATCGACGTCGTCACCCTTGGCCGCGGCCATCTTCTGGCGCTCTTCGATCTCTTCCACGGTAGAGATCAGGTCGCGCAAACCGGCGGCTTCCTCGAAGCGCATCTCCTGGCTGGCGGTTTCCATACGGACCCGCATATCGCGCGCCAGATCCGTGTGGCGGCCTTCCAGAAACAGGCGGACGTCGCGCACTCTGGCGGCGTAGGCGTCGCCGGTGGTGAGTCCCTCGACGCACGGCCCCAGGCAGCGGTGTATATGGAATTGCAGGCAGGGCTTGGGGTGAAAACGGGAAAGGTCGAGCTTGCAGGAGGGCACCTGGAAGTGGCGGTGGATGAAGTGCACCAGACGGTGCGCCAGGTTGGCGGGGAAGTAGGGGCCGAAGTAGGTGGCGCCGTCCTTGCGCAGGCGGCGGGTCACGTAGACGCGCGGATACTTTTCGTGCGTCAGCTTGATGTAAGGGTAGGTTTTGTCGTCGCGCAGCAGGATGTTAAAGCGCGGCTTGTACTGCTTGATCAGGTTGTTTTCGAGGGCGAGGGCTTCCTTCTCGTTGTCGACCAGGATGTAGTCGATATCGCGCGCTTCGCCGATCAGGGTACCCGTCTTGACATCGGCCAGCTTGTCCTCGGAAAAGTAGCTGCGGACGCGGTTGCGCAGGCTCTTGGCTTTGCCGACGTAGATCACGCGGCCGCCGGCGTCCTTGTACAGATACACGCCCGGCGAGAAGGGGAGCTGGCCTACCTTGTCACGGAGTTCCATCGAGGGAAGTTATAATCTAATTATGTCACGCTCGGTTGCGGCACTGGTGTTGTTGGCGGTGGCGCCCCTATTCGCGCAGGAGAGTCCGCAGCTCAAGAAGCGCGGCGAGTCCACCAAGCCGCAGGCCGTCGACAAGGACGGTCTACCGCCTGAGGAAGACAAGTCGATTGCGGTACCGGTGTACGGCTTCAACCCGCTCCAGGCGCAGAAGGAAATCAACGTCGGCAACCAGTACTTCAAAAAGGGCAGTTACCGCGCGGCGGCGGGCCGCTTCGAGGAAGCCACCAAGTGGAACAGCGGCGAACCGGAGGCCTGGCTGCGGTTGGGCGAGGCCCAGGAAAAGCTGAAGGATCGCAAGGCGGCTCGCACCGCCTATTCGAAATACCTCCAACTGGCCGGTGATTCGAAGATTGCCGACGAGATCCGCAAAAAGCTGGAAAAGCTGAAGTAGCAGGCAACAGCCACTTTTCTGCGGTGCTGCCGGCGGGAGCTACTCTCGGCCTCTCAGAATCGCGGCCATCACGCGGGGGCTGCGGCGTCCGTGGATGACTGCTACAACCCACAGCGGTTTTTCATCCGGCGCGTAAGCAATGAGATAGCCCCGCGCCTGCGTGAAGCGTAACGGGCGTGAGGTCAGGTCGCGCCGGCGGTAGCCTTGATGCGGGAAAGGCACCAGAACGTCAATCGCGCCCAGAATATCCTCGATCACCCTATCGGCGGCATCGAGGTTGTCCGCCGCAATGAATTCCCAAATTTCGTCAAGATCAATTGAGGCTTGGGGGTGAAAATCGTACCCGGTCATGAAGGCTCGGCACGGCGAGCGACGCTCTTTGCGCGTAGGCGCTCGATCACCTCGTCACCGCTGATGGGCTTCACCCTGCCGCTCTTGAGGTCGTCATAACGGCTGTCGAGTGTGGCGCGGACATCGGCCAGCTCGTCAACGTAACCGGCCATGGCATCCTGTACGAACTCGTCCGCCGAGCGCCCGGTTTCCGTTACCAGCCTGTCCAGCTTCGCTTGCACGTCGGGCGTGAAATGCACTTCCATGGCTTTCGGCTCCTTCTCTTAGGGTACGATACCGGGGGAAGGGGCGTCAGCCGCCTCCGCCCACCCGCAGCTCCACCGTGTGCTCGCGCCTGTCGTCCACCATCGGAATCGCGCCGGCCGCCCGCGTTTCGCCGTCGATCGTCATCGCGGCATCGCCGGAGCCGCCGGACCCTTGCACGATATTGATGTGATACACCGTCTCGCGATACCGGTAATGCATCTTGAAGCCTCCCCATCCGGCGGGAAGGCAGGGATCGAAGTGCAGCCGATCCACCTCCAGCCGGAGCCCCAGCAGCGATTCCGTGATCAGGCGGTACATCCACCCCGCGGAACCCGTGTACCAGGTCCACCCCCCGCGGCCGGTGTGCGGCGACAAGGCGTAGACATCGGCCGCCACCACGTACGGCTCCACCTTATAAGTGGCTATCGCCGCCGCGGATTTCGCGTGATTCACCGGGTTGATCATGGCGAACAATTCCCAGGCGCGCTGGTTGTCGCCCAGGCGCGCGAACGCCATGGTGGCCCAGATCGCCGCGTGCGTGTACTGCCCGCCGTTCTCTCTTACGCCCGGAAGGTAGCCTTTGATGTAACCCGGGTTCAGATCGCCCTTGTCGAACGGCGGATCCAACAACTGCACCAACCCGCGATCCCGGCGAACCAGCCGCTCGTCCAACGCCTGCATGGCGGTGCGCGAGCGCTCGGCGTCGCCGGCCCCGGAGAGCACACTCCAGCTCTGCGCGATGGAATCGATCTGGCATTCGGAGTTCCCCGCCGACCCCAGCGGCGCGCCGTCGTCGAAGTACGCCCGGCGGTACCAGCCGCCATCCCAAGCGTTGCTCTCGATATTGGCGCTCACTTGCGCCGCCTCCTGACGGCAGCGTTCGGCGAACACCGCATCGCCGCGCGCGAGAGCCAGGCCGGCGAATTCCCGCAGCACCGCACACAGGAAAAATCCCAGCCAGACGCTTTCGCCTTTGCCGTGGATGCCCACCAGGTTCATGCCGTCGTTCCAATCGCCCGAACCCATCAGCGGCAAGCCGTGCTCCCCGCGCTCGAGGCCGTGCAGGATAGCTCGCGTGCAGTGGTCGTACAGGCTGGCGGTCTCTTCGGATCGCCCCGGCAGGTCGTAATAGGAATCTTCTTCGGCGTTGACCGGCCGTCCGTCCAGGAAGCGCACCGGTTCGTCGAGCACCCCGGTATCGCCGGTGCCGGCCACGTAGCGGCACGCCGCCAGCGCCAGCCAGAGATAGTCGTCCGAACAATGGGTGCGCACCCCGCGGCCCTCCGGCGGGTGCCACCAGTGCTGTACGTCTCCCTCGCGAAACTGCCGGGACGCGCAGAGCAACAGATGTTCCCTCAGCAGGCGCGGTTCGGAGTGGATCAGCGCCATCGCGTCCTGCAACTGATCGCGGAAACCGAAGGCGCCGCCGGACTGGTAGTATCCGCTGCGCGCCCACAACCGGCAGGAAAGCGTCTGGTAGAGAAGCCAGCCGTTGGCCAGTACATTGAGTGACGCATCCGGTGTTTCCACGTTGACCGCGCCCAGGGTATGGCTCCAGTACTGCCACACGCTTTCCAGTGCCACGTGGGCGGCCTCGGCCCCGCGGAAGCGATCGGCGAGATGCCAGACATCCTCCGTGCTGGCGCCGGCGCCCAGCGTGAAGACCACCTCATGCTCTTCCCCCGGCGCCAGATCGAACGGAGCCTGCATGGCGGCGCAGGGGTCCAGACCGGCGCCGATTCTGCCGGACAGCCCCGCACGGGTCATGGCGGCCGGAGCGGCCAGCGTGCCGTTGCGTCCCAGGAACTCCCGCCGATCGCCAGTCACCGTGCGGTCCATCTCACTGGTGGCGAAGAACGCCACCCGGCCGGCGAACTCGGTGTTGTAGGGATTGCGCGCGAAAATCACTCCCCCCGCGGGATCCATCTCCGTGACCACGTGCATCGCGCATTTCGGCCGCAGATCGCCCAGCACCCATTCCACGTAGCCCGTGACGGAGAGTCTGCGCACGCGCCCGGTATTGTTGCGGATCTTCAAGACCGTGAACTTCACCGCCGCATCGGTGGCCACGTACACCCAGACTTCCGAGCGGATTCCGTCCTCGCTGTGTTCGAAAACGCTGTAGCCGAATCCATGCCGGCTCACGTAAGGCGGGACGCTCCGGCTCGGCATGGGCATGGGCGACCAGAAATGCCCGGTCTCCTCATCGCGAAGATAATACGCCTCGCCAGAGGTGTCGCTCACCGGATCGTCGCCCCACGGAGTCAGGCGGAACTCGTGCGCGTTTTCCGCCCAAGTATAAGCCAGACCGCTCTCGGAGACCACGGTTCCGAAGTGCGCGTTGGCCAGCACGTTCACCCAGGGCGCGGGCGTGACCTGGCGCTGGGTCGTGGTGACGATGTACTCGCGCCCATCCGGCGTGAATCCGCCCAATCCGTTAAAGAAGATCAGATCGCTGCGCGGCGCGGCGGGAATCGCGCGTTCCGGCCGGTAGGCCCGGACCGGGTCCAGTTGCGCCGCCGCCGGCTCCAGCGTATCACCGCTCGCCACCTGGTCCGTCAGCGAGCCTCGGCTGTCGCTGAGGATGGCGCGCGCCACCGATTGGAGCAGGATCCGATCCTCCGCCGCGATCTGGTCCGACGGCCTGACGAAAATGCCGCCCGGCCGATCCTTCACGATGCCGTCGGCGCCCGCCGAGATCAGGCCCAGGATCTGGTCCTGCAGCTCTTGCCGGTAGCCGGAGTGATCTTCGTTCCAGATCACCAGGTCCACCGCCAGCCCCTTCAGGCGCCAGTACGCCTGCGCCTGGACGAGTTGGCGGACCAAGTCGATGTTCGCCGAGTCGGCGATCTGCAGCAGCACGATCGGCAGATCGCCGGAAATGGAATAGCTCCACAGGCCGGACTGCCCGCGGCGGTTCTGCACCAGCACCGCCGGGTTGGCGCGCAATGCCGTGTTGGCATATACGACGGCGCCGGCCAACTGGCCGTAAAGTTGCGCGTCAGCCTCGGTGGCATTGAGCTGGCGCAACAGCACCTGGCTGTGCGTCCAGGCGAGTTCGAACACGCGGTCCGCCAGGCGCCGGTCGCGGTACTTCTCCACCAGGAGAAGACTGGCTTCCCGCGTCTCCGCGATTCCCGTCACAATATCCACCGTGACGGTCTCCCCCCCCTCCAGCTCGATCCGCCGGCGGATGGCGACGATCGGATCCAGCACCGCTCCCTCGCTGCCAGAGAGCCCGGCCGCTCCCGTCATCGCCCGCGGATTGGCCACCGTGTTGCCACGGCCGATGAAGCGCATGCGGTCGGTCTCGTAGGTGGCCTCCTCGGCTTCCGCGCCATGGACGGCCATCAGATGGCACAACCACGGCGGGCGCTCTTCGCGCGAGCGCGGCCGGCGCGTGCAGACAATCGCCTGCTGTTGGCGGAGAATCTCCGTCTGCACGAACAGGTTGCTGAACGCCGGATGGAGCGCGTCGGCGGCCGCCGAGGTGAGGACTACCTCCGCGTAGCTGGTGACTTCGATGGTCCGGCTCGAGCGCGAGGTGTTGGTGATGCTGACGCGCCGCAACTCGATATCGTCCTCCGGCGAGACGGCGATCTCGGTATGCGTGTCGAAACCGCGGTCACGGCGGCGGAACTCCGCGCGCGCGTCCGAGAAGATGGCTTCGTAGCTGTCCGATGGCTGCAATGCCGGTTGAAACGCGACCGACCAGAACTCGCCCGAAGGCAGGGCGCGGATATAGCAGAAGGCGCCCCAGTTGTCGCAGGTGCCATCTTCCCGCCAGCGCGTCACCGCCAGATCGTTCCACCGGCTGTACCCGCCGCCGGCGTTGGTGATCATGACGTGGTACCGTCCGTTCGACAAAAGCTGCAGTTCGGGCGACGGCGTATCCGCGTCGCGGACGACGCGCACCGGCGTTTCCTCTCCGGCCCCGCCGGCGCGCATATCCGACACCTCCGCGAGGCGCGAATAGATAGCCATGGCCCGCGGCACGCGCTCCTGCAGCAGCAGCGTAGTCGCCTGGAACAACGGGTCGCTGCCGAACCGCTTCTGCATCGGGCGGTCGAGCAGCAGATGCGCGAAGGAGAGCAGGCTCATGCCCTGGTGATGCGCCATGAAGGAGCGGACCACGGCATGGAGCTGTCCCCGGGGCACGTGCGAAGGCGTGTAGTCGATGGCTTCGTATAGACCGTAGGTTCCCTCGAAGCCCTGGCCCGAGAGTTTTTCCAGGTTGAGGCAGGCCTCCTCGGGCGCCACCATCAAGGCCAGCGCGGAGGCATATGGCGCGATCACCAGATCGTCCGCCAGCCCGCGCTTCAAGCCGGTGCCGGGCACGCCGAACGCGCGGTACTGATAGTTGAGATGCGCGTCCACGGAGTTGTACCCCGATTCGGAAACACCCCACGGCACGCCGCGCAGCGCCCCGTATTCGATCTGTCTGGCCACGGCGGCCTTGTAGGTGTGATCGAGCAGGGTGTTCTCGTAAGTCGGCATCACCACCAGGGGCATCAGGTACTCGAACATCGAGCCGCTCCAGGAGAGCAGCATCGGCTGGCCGCCCGCCATGACCAGCAGGCGGCTCATGGCAAACCAGTTATCCTGCGGCAAGTGCCCCTGCGCGATGCCCACGAAACTGCACAGCCTGGCCTCCGACGCCAGCAGATCGTAGAAGCTCTGATCCGCGCGGTGCTCGGCGACGTGGTAGCCGATGGTCAGCAGATGACGCGCCCGATCGAAGAGGAAGTCGTAGTCCATTTCCGCCAACTCGCCCGCCTGCAGTGCCAGACTCTCGATCGCCGTCATCCTCGCCCGGGCGTGTAGGGCATACGGCGCGTCGCCGGGCAGCGCCGCCACTTCGCGTAACGTGGGGACGCCTTCGACTCCATCGGGAGCCAGCAAGGCGATTTCCTCCAGCGCGGCTCTCGACTGAGCGGCCAGCGCCCTCGCCCACCGGCGGGTATCGAAGCGATACGGTCCGTTGACCGCGGCGCTGGCCGCCTTCTCGACCAGTTCCAGAAGCAGGCGGATGGCAGGCAGGGTAGCGGGCTGCTGCCCGGCGCCGTCCTCCAACTCAGCCTGCATGGCAGCCAGTTCGGCGGGAACCGAGCCTCCGTTGGCGTCCACCAGAGTGCCCAACGTGTCGTGGAGGCCGTCGAACCAGCGCGGGCTCACGATTCTCTGGTCGGCGGCTGCCAGCAAGCCCGCGCGGAGCGTCAGCAAGTGGGCCGTCAGGTTCCCGCTGTCCACGGTGGAAATGTAGATGGGCAGCAGCGGCTTCAGCGACTGCGTGTCGTACCAGTTTAAAAAGTGGCCCCGGTAGCGTTCCAGCGTTTGCATCGTATGGAAGCAATTGGCCGTGCGTTCGACGAACTGGCCGGCCGTGTTGTACCCGAAATCGTAGGCCGCGAGATTCGCCAGCAGGGAAAGTCCGATATTGGTCGGAGAAGTGCGGTGCGCGATGCGGGAGACCGGATGCTCCTGATAGTTGTCGGGCGGCAGCCAGTTATCTTCGGGGCCGGCGAAGGTCTCAAAGAAGTCCCAGGTCTTGCGCGCGAGCTTGCGCAGGAAGACGGTCTGTGCGGCCGTCAAACGCGAGGCGCGGGGCGGGATGGGCCGGCTGATCCACCAGGCGATGCTCGGGGACATGGCCCAGAGTGCCCAGATCGGCCAGGCCGCCAGCAGTGCGGTTGGCCGCGCGGCCGTGAGATAGACCAGGGCGGTCAGGGCAATCACCGGACCGATCCACATCGTCCGCCACGATGCCGCCATGCTGTTTCCGCGATGGCGGCCGGCTTCGCTGGACACGCTCCATTCGAGCAGCCGGCGGCGCGCCACCAGCATCCGCCAGAGCGTGCGCAGGATCGCGTCCAGGCTGTAGTATGCCTCGTAAGGAAGGCACGCCAGGGTAAACGCGCCCTGCGAGAGGTGCGTGGAGGAACACCGCAGGCTCGAAGTCAGGTGCTGTCCCCACAGCACTTCCGTGGGTTTTCGAACAAAGTCCAGCAAGCACGAGAACATGCCGGGGATCAGCACGATGCCGATGACCGCCAGGGTCCAAAACCCGGGAAGCGGCAAGAGCGCCCAAGTCAGCAGGAACAGCAAGGTCAGCGCTACGGGCTCCACGCTGCGGCGCAGATTGTCGAAGAGCTTCCATCGGGAAAGCGCGCCGATCGCATTCCCGCGCCGCCCCGCGGCCCCCGGAGCCCACGGCAGCAGCCAGCGGAGCAATTGCCAATCGCCGCGAATCCAACGGTGGCGGCGGCTCACGTCGGCGCTATACCGGCCTGGGTATTCCTCGTACACCTGGACATCGGTCAGCAGGCCGCTGCGCGCGTAGCAGCTTTCCACCAGATCGTGACTCAGGATTCGGTTGTCCGGAAAGCGCCCTTTGAGCGCGCGCTCGAACGCATCCACATCGTAGATGCCCTTGCCGATGAACGAACCCTCGCCGAACAGGTCCTGGTACACGTCGCTGACGGCGCGGGTATAAGGGTCGATGCCGGGCTCGCTTCCAAACAGGCGCGCATAACGCGATTGCGTGCTGCCGGGCAGACGCGCGCCGACTCTTGGCTGAAGGATGCCGTACCCCTCGACGACGCGCTCTCCGGCTTCAGAGTAGCGCGGGTGATTCAAGGGATGCGCCATGGCGCCCACCAGTTGCCGCGCGGCATCGCGCGGCAACTGGGTATCGGTATCCAGCGTGATCACGTACTTCACCTTGGTCAAATTCGCGGTATCGCCCACAATCGGCGAGAAGGCATCCGGCGGGCCGCCGCGCAAGAGCGCATTCAAGGCGCCGAGTTTGCCGCGCTTGCGCTCATAGCCCATCCACAGGCCTTCCTGGGGATTCCAACGGCGGGGGCGATGAAACAGGAAAAAGCATGCGCCGCCGCCGTTCTTGTACCTCTCGTTCAGCCCTTCGATTCCCTGCCTCGCCAGGCGCAGCAGCGATTCATCCTGAGGCTGCACCTCCTCGGTGGCGTCGCAAAAATCCGTCAGCAGGCCGAAGTGGAGATTGCCGTCCCGGTTGGCCAGAAACCGCACCTCCAGCGCCTCGATGAGTTGCTCGACGCCGCCAGGGTTGACGAGCATGGTCGGGACCACCACCAGGGTGCGGCACTCCGGCGGAATGCCCTCGGAGAAATCCATGCGCGGCAGCACGTGCGGCGTCACCAGCAACGTCACCACCCAATTCACCAGGGCCACCGCGAGCTGGCTGGCCGCCACAATCGACAGAACCGCCATCAGGCCGAGCGTCCAAACATCGACCGGGCTGCCGTGGGCCTTGGCCACCAGGACTCCGGCCAGGATCAGCGTAATCAGGACGATTCCCCCCACGTACAGCAGGACGGGCGACCTCCGGCAGGCTCTCCCCAGCCGCTCTCTGGCGGGAAGGCGCGCCGCCACGGCCCGCTCCAGTTGTCCCACCCCCTTGCCGATCAGGTAGAAACCAACGTGCGCCGCGCGGTCTTCGCCAACCTTGGCGGCCGCGCCTTCCTGCGCCAGGTCAATCGCCTTTCGTGCCACGTCGCATTCGGAGCGCCCGCTGTATTTAGCGATCTTCTCGACCACGTGGCGATAGCGGTCGCGAGTGGCGAATTCCATCCTGCCGTAGACTCCGCCGGCGTCCTCCCGCAGCGTCTGCTCCACCACGCTCATGGTCTCGACGAATTTGCGCCAATCGAGCGCGCTCAAGTAGCGCAGGCTGCCGATGCTATTGCTCATCGACACCTGGTTGGCTGCCTGTTTCTGATTCTCCGCCTGCACCGTTTGCTGAATCGTCCAGCCGGTTTCGGAGAGACGCTGCTCGATCCAGGTGAGCGGCAGAGCCAGGGATGGACCCTGCCCCTGCAAGCGGCGCGTGACTTCGGCCACGAACGCGCTGTCCATCGGCGGGTTCGAGCGGGCCATGTCGGCGATCGCCACAATCAGGTTCTTCGGATCCTTGTCGGCCGTCTCGATCAGTTGGTCCGCCCAGGTGTCGGCGCTATTCCGGCCGATCCGCTCAGCGGCGATGCGCGCCGCCACACGGCGAAGGTTCTCGATCAGCGCCAGGCGCAACATGATTGGCAGCGCCCACAACTCGCCGAGATCGAGTGGCGTCGCCGTCTGGTAGGCGGCGACAAAGCTGGCGAGACTTTCGGGGTCCACTCGACCGTCCCCGTGCGCAATGATCTCCACCGCGATGTCATAGACCCGCGGAAGACCGGCGGAAGTTCCGTCCAGCAGGCGCGGCAGTTCCCGGCTGTAGGGCTTCGGCAAGTGCCGCTTGGCGGTGCGAATCTGCTCCTCGATCAGATAGAAGTTATCCAGCAGCCATTCGCCCGCGGGGGTAATCTGGCGGTTGGCGGCCACCGCCTCGGTCATCAGCCCGTGGACACCGATCAGGACGCTCTCGTTCTCCGCCAGCCGCGCCAGCAACTGGTCCGGAGCGCGTCCCGGACTAAGTTTGTGTAGTCCCGCCAGCGTCCTGCCATGCTGCTTCATCTGCTCGGCGCTGAACAACTCCGAGCGCAACGGTGGGGCGTCGCCGTATTTCCCGGAGCCGTTTCGCGAGAGACCCCGATTCAGCAGGTTCTCGACGATGGCCTTGCTGCTTTCTTTGAGTTTGCGATTTCCTTTGTTTAGCAGCACAAGAAATGATTTTAGCAGTCCGGCTGCCATCCTATAGAGACGTACCCTGAACCCTGGTGTCGATGGGTACAAAACGGGTTCGGGGCCAGAGAGATAAGTAACTTCACTTGATCGGATTGGAAGGGAAAATGGCTTCGTTTGGGAAACTGGTTCCGGCATCCCCGGCGGGGGAGTTTGGGGCGGTTGGCGGGCTTGGGATTCGATGGGTTCGACCGGCAGGCTTGCGGTGCAGGCGGGCCAGCCGTTGGCTCGACGGCGCCGATGGTGCTGGGGCGGCGGGAAGCGCGGTTGTGCCGGGGAGACAAGCATGGGGATACCTTCCGATCCGAGAGATAGCACGGGGAGGGGGTCGAGTCTGAAATTCGGCGGGCTAAGTGATGGGAGAGAAGGGATCTATAATTCTGGGTTGGCGGTCACTGAAACTCGGTTTGGAGCACGAACGGGCCGCCTCACGATCGATAATCGCCATATGATTGAGGCGGACACGTTGGCGCTTGGAATCAGTAGTGTAGAATCAGTGGGTTACGAGATGTGCGGTCTGCTGACCCATACCCGAATAGGCGTCAGTTCGCGAACTCGAAGAAGAAAATTAGTATGGTTTTCAACAATATACGGGCAAATATTGGCACTTGGGCATTGAGTCCGGTGGGATCATATGATACCGTGTAGGTGGAATGGATGAGCACCCTCAGCGGCGAGGAGCTGAGAAAATGCTGGATTGCCAACGCCGAAAGGCTGGACCGGCTGGGACATTTCGCGAAGTACTCGCCGAAGCAGCGCGCGGAAGTCCTGCGGAAGGGATACCTCGGCGTCTGGGCGCCCGATCAGGCGATTAAGATCGCCCGAAGAGAAGCGGATCTAGGCTATGCTGTCCGGACACCGAACTTTATTGACGACATGCGCGAATTCACGGTGGTGGGCGGGGAAGTCCGCGAGAAGACGCTTTCCATATTGGATGAAGTGCCTCCGGAGTCCTATCAGCCCCCCGGCGACCTGGAAGAGCCCCCCGGATCTCCCTTTATTTTCCATTGCAGTATTCTGGGGTGCGAAGTCTACTTCAAGTTCCAGATTGCTGGCACCGCGAAAACTCCTCAGGTTCTGTTGTGGTCGTGTCATCCTCCGCGTTTTGAACGGAAATAGCTATGAAGTGCTTTAAATGCGCCAAGGGTAAGATGATGCCCGCAGTTGCCGACATGACCGCCAGGGTGCGGGGAGAGGAGACCCCGGTCCGCACGCAAGCCATGGTCTGCCACCGTTGCGGATTTCACGTGATGACAGACGCGCAGTCCGATGCCTATACGATTGCAAGCGCGGATGTTTACCGCACGAAGCACGGGCTGCTCACTACAAAGGATCTGAAGCAGATCCGGGAACGCCTCCGAATGAGCTTCCGAACTTTTGCCAAATACTTGAAGGTCAGTGAAGCCAGCCCGAAACGGTGGGAGGCCGGCTTGGTCCAAGATCAGGCGATGGACGAGTTGATCCGGCTCAAAACGGATCTTGTGACGGCTCGCGAGAATATGGCCCAGTTGGAAGCACGCGTCGGAGTGGCGTCGGCTGCGCATCTCTTCCGTGGCGGCACGGTAGATGCCGTGACCGATCTCCGCGATGGTGAGCGCGCATAGCACGATGGGGACCTCCCCCACGTTGTGCTGTACGCTTTCGACGGCTTGGGCAGGCGTGAGCTTGCGACGCTCGGCGGCGATCAACACGCTGGAGTCGAGCACTACACCCAGGAGTGTGGCGTCCATGGCTGGCGGTGGGCTGCGATACCGGCTTTGATGTCGCGTGCGAAGTCATCATCAATGACCGCGTTCGATCCCCGCACCTTCAATTCGGCGATTACTTCCGAGATCGGGCGACCGATTAGCATTGATGGCTTGATCACAGCGATGGGCAGGTGGTTGTGCTCGATAACGACCTCGCTGCCCTGCCGGACCTTCTCCAGCACGGCGGCGATGTCCTTCACCACGCCGGCCTCGCTGATATACAGCACTGGCGGCTCCATGTTTTCCATCATAGCCCGATCGGCGCCGTCCGCGACTGCTGGTACCGGAGGTTTTTGTCCGCCGTCACCAGCACATCGAAACCCGCTTCCTCCGCGACTCTGAGTAAATCGCCGTTCTGGAACGTAGCCCAACCGCGCTCCCGCGCTTCTGTGACCACGTGGCCGGTAAGCGCTCGGGCAAGGCCGCGCGGGGCATTATCGTCGAGCAGAATCAGCATGGCTAGAAGCTGGGCGCTTTGTCGAGGCTATGGGTCGCGAAATCGAGTACAGCTTTGATCTCCTCGCGCGAAACCCGGTAGTGCTCGATAATTTCATCAATGGTCATCCCATCCCCAAGGTTTTCGAAGACGAGTTGAACCGGCGTCCGCGAGTTGCGGAACGTCCACGCGCCGCGGAGGAAGAATGCCCCCACGAATGGGGGCATGGCAGCC
>Ga0209014_10000810_pt1 | contig 18283 bp, 16 predicted proteins | sample BarGraNGADG00212_FD_184491 | JGI IMG/M metagenome (GOLD analysis project Ga0209014, IMG submission 184491) | Arctic peat soil microbial communities from Barrow, Alaska - Barrow Graham LP Ref core NGADG0002-212 (SPAdes) (version 2) | ecosystem: Environmental > Terrestrial > Soil > Wetlands >...
GGTGATCGTGCGGATGACGAACGGCACGCCGGAGTCGGGACGCCGAGAAGTCGCCACGAGATCCGAGGACGGGCTCACCCGCCAAGTCTCCACTAGCCCGCGGCGGGCTGCCGAGGCGACAGCCGCACGACGTGCGCAGCGCCCTACCGATTTGCCGCTGGCGGAGTGTCGTACGGCATGGCACGCAGCGCTCTGATCCGGTTGTGGCGCCACTGCTCGTACGGTTCGACCGCGGCGGGCTGCCGGGCGGCCCTGGCCAGCGCAGCGACCATCGCGGCGAGCTCGTCGGGCGTGGCGCCGCCGCGCACCCCCAGCGAGTCGGTGTCGACGAGAACGGGCTGGATGCTCATGTCGGCGGCACGCCGTGACGCTTGGACGCCACCTGCCTCGACTTGCCGACCAGCGCCGCGTATCGCCGCACGAGTTCGGCACGCAGCTCGACGGGTTCGATGATCGCGTCGAGGACGAGGTCGGACGCCAGGCGCAGCAGGTCGACGTCCTGCTCGTACTCGGCGCGTTTCTCGGCGACGAAGGTGGCGCGCTCGTCAGGATCGGCGATCTCGTCGATCTTGTTCGCGTAGACCGCATTGACCGCGGCCTGCGGACCCATGACCGCGATCTTGGCCGTCGGCAACGCGATGCAGGCGTCGGGCATGAAGCCCGGCCCGGCCATTGCGTACAGGCCGGCGCCGTACGCCTTCCGGACGATGACCGATATCTGCGGCACTGTGGCCTCGGACACCGCCGTGATCATCTTGGCGCCGTGCCGGATGATTCCCTGGCGCTCGACCTCGCTACCGATCATGAAACCAGGAACGTCGGCGAGGTAGAGCAAGGGGATGTTGAACGCGTCGCACAGCCAGATGAGACGTGCCGACTTGTCAGCCGAGTCGACGAACAGCACTCCACCGCGGACGGCCGAGTTGTTGGCGACCACGCCGACGGGGCGCCCGTCGATCCTGCCCAGTCCCGTGACGACCTCGCCGGCGAACAGCGGCTTGACCTCGAAGAAGGAGTCGGCGTCGAGAAGTCCGTCGATCACGTCGTGCATGTCGAACGGGACGGACTCGTCGGCCGGGATGTCGTCGGCGGTGAGCCGCACCGCGGGTTCGTCAGCAGCGACCTCGGGAGGGTCTTCGCGCCAGCACGACGGCAGGAACGAGAAGAAGATCTTCGCCTGCTCGATCGCGTCCTGATCGTCGACGGCCAGGTTATCGCCACATCCAGAGACCGTGGCGTGCATGCGGGCGCCGCCCATCTCGTCGAGCGTCACCTTCTCGCCGACGACCATCTCGGCCATGCGCGGCGAGCCGAGATACATCGACGCGTTGCCCTCGACCATGATCACGATGTCGCAGAAGGACGGGATGTAAGCCCCGCCGGCGGCCGACGGCCCGAACAGGCAGCAGATCTGGGGAACCTTGCCGGACAGCGCTACCTGGTTGTGGAAGATGCGCCCGGCACCGCGCCGACCGGGGAACAGCGCCACCTGGTCGGTGATGCGGGCGCCAGCCGAGTCGATGAGCCAGAAGATCGGCAACTCGTCGGCGAGGGCCCGTTCGGTGACCCGAATGATCTTCTCGACCGTGCGGGCTCCCCACGACCCGGCCTTGACGGTCGGATCGTTGGCAACCACCAGCGCCGGGCGGCCGTCGACGAGGCCCTGGCCGGTGACGACTCCGTCCGCGGGCAGCCCGGTGCCCAGCGCGTTGGCCAACTGCCCGTTTTCGACGAACGTGCCGGGATCGAAGAGCAGGCCGATGCGGTCACGCACGTAGAGCTTGTTCTGGGCGGCGAGCTTGGCTCGCGCTGCCTCGGCAGGCGCGAGTGTGGCGTCGCGGGCCGCCGCGATCTCTTTGCCGGTCACCGGCCCACCCTGTCACGGGTGAGCCGACGAGTCAGGCAAAGTGGGCCGGCGACACGTACCGCTTGCCGTGCGCGCTGTGTCCGATGCCGGCCGGTGCCCGCGCGATAGGACCTCACGAGACCGGCAGTCCCAGCCCGCGCGCGATGACCATCCGCTGCACCTCGGAGGTGCCTTCGCCGATCTCGAGAATCTTGGCGTCGCGGTAGAAGCGGGCCACGGGGAACTCCTCCATGAAACCGTTTCCGCCGAACACTTGAGTGGCGACGCGCGTGGCCGCGACCGCGGCTTCGGTCGAGTAGAGCTTCGCGATCGCGGCAGCCTGCTTGATCTGCGCGGGCGGGCGGCCCGCGTCCTTGAGCCACGCGGCCTTGTAGGTGAGCAGGCGGGCGGCTTCGACCGACACGGCGAGGTCGCTGAGCGAGAACGCGACCGCCTGACGCGACCCGATCGGGGCGCCGAAGGTGTGCCTGTCGAGCGCGTACCTGCGAGACAGGTCCAGGCAGGCCTGCGCGAGACCGACCGCCAGCGCGGCGATGGCGATGCGACCGTCGTCGAGCACCGCGAGGAACTGACGGAAGCCGCGGCCGCGCGCCCCGAGCAGGTTCTCTTCAGGCACCCGGCAGTCATCGAAGCTCAACCCGTGGGTATCGGAGATGTGCCAGCCGAGCTTGTCGTAGGCGGGCTCGACGGTGAGCCCCGGCGTCCCGGCCGGCACGAGGATCGTCGAGATCTCGTCGGGCCCGGTGCGCGCCGTGATGGTGATCACGGAGGTGATGTCGGTGCCGGAGTTGGTGATGAAGGCCTTGGCCCCGTTGATGGTCCATGTGCCGTCGTCGAGGGTGGCGCGCGTCTTGGTGGCTCCGGCGTCGGACCCGGCCTCGGGCTCGGTCAGACCGAACGCGGCGAGCGCCCGACCGCTCACCAGGTCCGGAAGCCACTGCTGCTTCTGGGCTTCGGTGCCGAACGCCATGATCGGGTTGATGCCCAACCCGACCGCCGCTTCGAGCGTGATGCCGATCGACTGGTCGACGCGACCCAGCTCCTCGATCGCGACGCACAGGCTCGTGAAGTCCGCACCGCTGCCGCCGTACTCCTCTGGCGCGACGAGGCCGAACAGGCCGAGTTCACCCATCTGGTGGATCAGCTTCGGCGACAGGTGGTGCTCGCGATCCCACTGCGCCACGAACGGCGCTATCTCGGTCTCGGCAAAGTCGCGAACGACGCTCCGGAACGCCTCGTGCTCCGCGGATAGCTCGAACACCCTCGAACCTCTTCTCGGTTGACGCTTACGTAAGCGTAAACTACCTTACGCTCATGTCGACGGCTCCGGAACAGGCCCGCACCTGGACGGTCCGCGAGCTCGCCGACGAGCTGGGCGTCACCCTCCGAACGCTGCGGTTCTACGAAGCCGAGGGGTTGGTCAGCCCGCAGCGCGAGGGAAGCAACCGCGTCTACAGCCAGCGCGACCGGGCCCGGCTCCGCCTGATCCAACGCGGTCGACGGCTGGGGATGTCGTTGCGCGAGTGCCGCGAGATCGTCGACATGTACGACGGAGCGGCGTCCTCCGAGCGGCGCCAGCTCGAGACCCTGCTCGCCCGGCTCGACGACATCGCCGCCGACCTGCGTGCCCGCCAAGAGGACCTGCGCCGCACCCTCGCAGAGGTCGACGACGTCGCCCACCAGTGCCGGTCACGGCTGTCGGAGCTGCCACGCGGTCGTTGAGATCCGCCGTCTGTGACTTGCCGGTCATATTGGCAGCTGTGGGAGCCAACGGCGGCTGCCCGCTGTTCAGCACTCCAGCGGTACCGATCTGAATTGGCGGCATCATGCGTCCCTCCCTGCGAAGGTCCCTCGGCGTCGCGTGCGTCGGCCTCACGACACTCCTGTTGGCCACAGCTCTGGCTGGGCCCACCGCGTCCGCCACTGCGTCCGCACCGACTCCCGCGCTCACCGGCAACTGCGGCGGCACGACCATCGCGAAGTCGACGGGCGGTGCGTGGGCGTGCACGTTCGACGACGAGTTCGACGGCACCGCGTTGAACACCGCGAACTGGTGGCCACTGTCCACGGCCACGACCGGGTTCCACGCGCTGGCCGAGTGCCTCACGCCGAACAACGTGAGCGTCGGCGACGGCAACCTCATCCTCACCGCCACCAAGTCAGCGACGTCGACGAAGTGCTCCACCAACTTCTCGACCCAGTACCGCAGCGGCATGGTCCTGAGTTCGGGCTTGTTCGCCCAGGCGTACGGCCGCTTCGAGATGCGCGCCCGATTCCCGTCGGGCAGCGGCTTCCAACCGGCGTTCTGGATGCTGCCGCAGAACCCGTACGGCAACACCGGCTCCTACGAGTACGGCGAGATCGACGCCGCTGAGGCCTACACCGCATATCCCGGGCTCGTGTCGCCGCACCTTCACTACGTGACGACGCCGGGAACCTCGGGCGGTGGGGTGAACTGCGTGGTACCCACCAGCTCGTCGGACTACAACACGTACACGCTCGAGTGGACGCCCACCAGGATGACCTTCCTGTACGACGGCACGACCTGCTGGAGCACCACCTGGGTGCCGCAATGGCCGTACGCGCCGTTCCTGTCCAGCGCGCCGATTCCGTTCGACCAGCCCTTCTACCTGCTGGTCACACTCGCCGTCGGCAACTCGCAGACCCCGTACAACGTGCCGAACGCGCAGACCCCGTTCCCGGCGCAGATGAGCGTCGACTACATCCGCGCCTGGAGCTGACATCCCTCGCGCGGCTGTGACGCGTCCTGCTTCCGGCAGATAGGCCGCACAAGCCCTTGTAGTCTTCAATCCGGCGCGGGGTGCGCCTGACTTGGAGGCAAGCGGTGCAGAAAGTGCTCATCGCCAATCGTGGCGAGATCGCGGTTCGGGTGATCCGCGCGTGCAAGGACGCTGGGTACACCTCTGTAGCGGTCTACGCCGAGCCCGACCGCGACGCGCTGCACGTGCGCATGGCCGACGAGGCGTTCGCGCTCGGAGGCAGCACGCCGGGTGATTCGTACCTCGCCGTCGACAAGGTGATCGAGGTCGCCGTCCGGTCCGGAGCCGACGCCCTGCACCCCGGTTACGGCTTCCTGTCCGAGAACGCCGACTTCGCGCAGGCGGTGCTCGACGCCGGCCTCGTGTGGATCGGACCGTCGCCGCAGGCGATCCGCGATCTCGGCGACAAGGTGACGGCCAGGCACATCGCGCTGCGCGCGGGCGCTCCGCTGGTGCCCGGAACGCCCGACCCGGTCAGCGGTGCTGACGAGGTCGTCGCGTTCGCCCGCGAGCACGGCCTTCCTGTCGCCATCAAGGCTGCTTTCGGCGGCGGCGGACGCGGCCTGAAGATCGCCCGCACGATGGACGAGATTCCCGAGCTGTACGACAGCGCGGTCCGTGAAGCCGTGACCGCGTTCGGCCGCGGCGAGTGCTTCGTCGAGCGCTACCTCGATCGCTCGCGCCACGTCGAAGCCCAGGTACTGGCAGACCACTACGGCAACGTGATCGTCGCCGGCACCCGCGACTGCTCCCTGCAGCGCCGCAATCAGAAGCTCGTCGAGGAAGCACCGGCGCCGTTCCTCACCGCCGAGCAGCGAGCGACGATTCACGAGTCCGCAAAGGCGATCTGCCGTGAGGCCGGCTACTCCGGAGCCGGCACTGTGGAGTACCTCGTCGGCAACGACGGAGTCATCAGCTTCCTCGAGGTCAACACCCGCCTACAGGTCGAGCATCCGGTCACCGAGGAGACGAGCGGAGTCGACCTCGTCCGCGAGCAGTTCCGCATCGCCGACGGCGAGAAGCTGCGCTTCACCGAGGACCTCCCACCGCGCGGGCACGCCTTCGAGTTCCGTATCAACGGTGAAGACCCTGGCCGCAACTTCCTGCCCGCGCCCGGATCCGTCACCGCATACCGCGAGCCGGCCGGACCCGGTGTACGCGTCGACTCCGGGATCGAGGGCAACTCGGTCATCGGAGGCGCCTTCGACTCCCTGCTGGCCAAGGTGATCGTCGTCGGAGAGAGCCGCGCCGAGGCACTCGCCCGCGCTCGACGCGCGTTGGACGAGTTCGTCGTCGAAGGCATGGCCACCGCGTTGCCGTTTCATCGCGCGGTGGTTCGCGATCCCGCGTTCACCGGTGAACCGTTCACGGTGTTCACGCGCTGGATCGAGACCGAGTTCGCCAACGACATCCCGCCGTTCGCGGGCACCGTGGAAGAGGCAGCCGAGCCGGACGCCCGGGAAACGATCGTCGTCGAGGTCGGCGGCAAACGCCTCGAGGTGTCGCTGCCGGCGAGCTTCGGCGGGTCGAGCACCGTAGCCCGCAAGGCCGCACCGAAGCGCACCGCCGGAAAGAAATCCGGAGCGGCGGCGTCGGGTGACTCACTGACCGCCCCGATGCAGGGAACGATCGTCAAGGTCGCCGTCGCAGAGGGCGACGTGGTCGAAGCCGGTCAGATGATCGTCGTTCTCGAAGCCATGAAGATGGAGCAACCCCTCAACGCGCACAAGGCCGGCACCGTCACGGCCCTCACCGCCGAGGTCGGCGCGGTCGTCACGTCCGGCATGACGATCTGCGACATCAAGGACTGATCGTCAGCGCGAGCGTCGCCGCTCGGTAATCCGGTCGATCGCAGCGGCGCGCTGGCGCGCGATCGACGCCATCTCCTGGGCGCGCCGGCGCACGTCCTCAGAAGTCGTCCCGGACGAGAACACCATTACCCATCCACCCGCCGTCTCGAGTTCCGGAACCCGGTCGAGCAGGTCCGCCTGCGGCACGTGGTGCACGCCGCTGAACGTGTGGCGCGCGTCGACCACGGCAACCAGCACGTGTTCGTCGGGCAGATCCACGAGCCGCATGGTGATCACCTCGGCGTGCTCGGCGAACACGGCCGCCACCTCGACCGTGCGCCCGGCGCGCTCACGCGCCACCGGCGACAGGTCACCGTGCATCGTCATCGATCGACACCTCACCCAAGGTCGTCGTGCAGCATGAGCCGTCGGGCTGCTTCGGCGATGGAGCCAGACAGCGAAGGGTATACACCGATCGTCGCGGCGACGTCGGCCACGGTGAGGCCACGCTGCACCGCCAGCGTCAACGGAAAGATCAGTTCGGACGCGTTGGCCGACACGACGACACCACCGATGACGACACCCGTCGCCGGTCGGCAGTACACCTTGACGAAGCCGTCGTCGAAACCCTGCATCTTGGCTCGCGCATTGGTCGCCAGCGGCAGCATGACTGCTCTCGCGGGCACCGTTCCGGAGCTGATGGCCTGGTAGCCGATGCCGACGGTGGCGATCTCGGGGTGGGTGAACACGTTGGCAGCGACCGTCTTGAGCCGCAGCGGTGTGACCGCCTCGCCGAGTGCATGCCACATGGCGATCCGCCCCTGCATCCCGGCGACCGACGCCAAGAGGAGCACACCTGTGCAGTCGCCGGCGGCGTAGATCGTCGAAACGTTGGTCCGGGATACGCGGTCGACTCGGATGTAGCCCTGGTCCGTCAGCCGGACACCCACGTGCTCCAGGCCGAGACCGGTGACGTTCGGCACCGATCCCACGCACATCAGCGCATGCGATCCGGTGACTCGACGGCCGTCGGCGAGCTCGACGAGCACCCCATCGGCGTCCGCCCGCACGGCGGCCGCACGGGCCTGCTTGACGAGGTCACCGCCGCGGGACGTGAAGACGCGTTCGATCACGTCAGCCGCGTCCGGATCCTCGCCCGGCAGCACGCGATCACGGCTGGACACGAGCGTGACCGCCACGCCCAGCTCGGAGTACCCGCTGGCGAACTCCGCGCCCGTCACGCCGGAGCCGATCACGACCAGATGCGAGGGCAGCTCGTCGAGCTGGTAGACGTCGCGCCACGACAGGATGCGACGGCCGTCCGGGACGGCAGTCTCGAGCACGCGTGGCGTACCACCCGTTGCGAGCAGCACGATGTCCGCCTCGACCGTTTCGACCACGTCGCCGGTTGCGTCCAGAACTTCGAGCAGATGCGCGCGAGCGGGCTGAGTCGCGGCAAATCGCCCGGCGCCGGCGAGGACCTTGACACCCTCGCGACGAAGCCGCTTGTCGATGTCGCTGGACTGCTGGCTCGCCAGGTCCCGGATGCGGGCGTTGACCGCCGCCAGATCGACGTGAGCATCCCCGGAGCCGGCCCCGATGCCGACGCGCGGCGCGTCGCGAAACGCCGTGACACGGTCGCTGGTGGCGATGAGGGTCTTGCTCGGCACACAGTCGGTCAGCACGCACGAGCCGCCGATACCGTCCCGGTCGATGACGGTGACCCCGGCTCCGAGCTGCGCGGCGACGAGGGCGGACTCGTAGCCGGCCGGTCCGCCGCCGAGAATCGCGATACGAGTCACCACCCACACAGTGTCCCGTGCGGGCCCCGCGCTCGGTACGCTGCCCTGCGATGGCACCCTCCAGCGGCTTGTACGCGGCATACGGCTCCAACATGGATCCCGAGCAGATGCTCGAGCGATGCCCGCACTCCCCTGCGGCCGGAACCGGGTGGCTGAACGGGTGGCGGCTCACCTTCGGAGGCGAAGAGCTCGGCTGGGACGGCGCTCTCGCGATGGTCGTCCCCGAACCGGACAGTCAGGTCTTCGTGGCGTTGTACGACCTGTCCCCGTACGACCACGAGGTGCTCGACTACTGGGAAGGCGCCGACACCGGGCTGTACAACAAGATCAAGTTGCGGATCTCCACGCTGGACGGGGACGTCCTCGCGTGGGTGTACATCCTCGACGGCTACGAAGGCGGTCTGCCGTCCGCGCGCTACCTCGGCCTGATCGCGGAGGCGGCCCAAGCTGCGGGAGCGCCTGACGAGTACTGCGCGGAGTTGCGCTCACGTCCGTGCCGCTCGCTGGGCGAGTAGCCGCTCGCTCAGCTTGGCGCAGTTCGCTCAGCCAGTGCCGCTCGCTCAGCTTGGCGCGCCGCTCGCTCAGCTTGGCCCCGCAGCAGGGTCCCGCACGGCGTGTCGCCCTGCTATGGGGCCAAGCTGGGTAGTCCGCCCTTCATGGCTGCGTGATCAAGAGCGGTTTCTGGTCGTCAGGGCAGCCAAGTTCAGCTGTTGATCACGGGGAGGGTCGGGTCCGATTGATCACGGGGAGGGTCGGGTCCGACCGATCACAGGTAGGGGCCGGCGACTCGGGCCAGCGCCGTCCGCGCCAGCGCCACCGTGTACTTGACCCCGACCTCCAGCGCGGCCTCGTCGATGTCGAAGGTGCCCTGGTGCAGGTCGAACGGGGCCGAACCGGGTCGGCGCACCCCGAGGCGCGCGAGCGCACCCGGCACCGTGTCGAGGTACCACGCGAAGTCCTCACCGCCCATGCTCTGAGCGGTGTCGACCAGCGCCTCCGGCCCGAGCGACGCCAGCAGGGCCGCGCGCTGCACGCCGACCGCCGTCGCGTCGTTGTCGACAGGCGGCACGCCGCGGACGTAGGACGTCTGCACCAGCGCCCCGGACGGGGCGACGATCTCGTCCACGAGAGTCCGCACCAACGGTTCGGCAAGGTCCCACGCGTCGCGGTCGAAGACCCGCAGCGTGCCCCGGATGCGTCCGGACATGGGGATCGCGTTCGTCGCCCGGCCTGCCTCGACCGCGCCCCACACCAACGACATCGCCGCGCGCGGATCGACCCGCCGCGAGAGCATGCCGGGAAGTTCGGTGATCACCCGACCGAGCGCGTACACCACATCGACGGTGAGGTGCGGACGCGCCGTGTGCCCCCCAGGTCCGGACAGCGCGATGTCGACCTGGTCACACGCCGCGGTGATCGGGCCGACGCGAACGCCGACGCGCCCGGTCTCGATGCGCGGGTCACAGTGCAGCGCGAAGATCTGGGCAACGTCCTCCAGGGCTCCGGCGGCGACGACGGACAGCGCGCCGCCGGGCAGGGTCTCCTCGGCCGGCTGGAAGATGAGCCTGATCCGACCGGGCAGGTCCGCGCGGGCGAGCTCGGCGGCAGCAGCCAGCAGGATCGCGGTGTGCGCGTCGTGGCCGCATCCGTGACACACGCCGTCGACGGTCGACCGATAGGGCACGTCCTTCTGGTCGGCGATCGGCAGCGCGTCGATGTCGGCGCGTAACGCAATCACCGGCCCGTCGCCCGGGCCCACGTCGCAGACCGCGCCCGTGCCGCCAGGCAGGATCCGTGGCGAGAGTCCCGCCGCGCGAAGCTGGCCCTCGATCACGCCCGTGGTGCGCTTCTCCTCGAACGCCAACTCGGGGTTGGCGTGCAGGTCACGGCGCACTGCGACGATGTCGATCATAGGTTCAGGCCATCGCGCATCTCGGCCAGCAGCGAGTCGACGACGGGGATCAGCGCACCGTTGTTCGCCGCCGCTACCTGGCGCTGGCGCTGGTAGCTGGCGCCGCGCTCGATGAGCCTGGGGATCGATTCGAGCTCATCGGCACAATCCAGGCGCCGCGCGATCGGCAGCAGATCCTCCACCAGCGACGTGATCGCCGCCTTCACCGGCTGGACCGTGCCGGACGTGTCGACGACGATCTCGGCGTCGAGTCCGTACCTGGCCGCCCGCCACTTGTTCTCGCGAACCAGCCACGGTCGCGGCTCGGGCAGCGTGTACCCGTCGTCGAGCTGACGATCGAAGCGCTCGACCAGGCATTGGGCCAGAGCCGCGACACATCCGATCTCGTCCAGGCTGGGCAGCCCGTCACAGATGCGGAGTTCGACCGTGCCGAAGTTCGGATGGGGCCGGATGTCCCACCACACCTCACGAATCGACTCGATGGCGTGGGACGAGATCAAGGCGTCCATGTACCTCTCGAACGCGTCCCAGCCGGAGAGCTGGTACGGCAGGCCGGCGGTGGGCAACGCCTCGAAGAGCTTGCTGCGATACGAAGCCAAGCCGGTGTCGGCTCCGATCCAGTACGGACTCGACGCCGACAACGCAAGAAAGTGCGGCAGGTACGTGAGTAGCGCATTGACGATCGGAATCGCCTTGGCGCCGTCGCGAACTCCGCAGTGCACATGCACGCCGAAGATCTGCAGCTGTCGCGCCGTCCATTGGTTGCGTTCCATCAACGCGTGATAGCGCGGCTGGTCGGTGACGAGCTGCGTCGACCAGTCCGTGATCGGGTGGGTGCCGCTGCAGATGACACCGGCGTTGTGTTCGGCTGCGGCGGCAGACACCTCGGCGACCGTCGCGTGCAGATCGGCCTTCGCCTCGGCGACGGTGGTGCAGATGCCGGTGATCACCTCGACGCACGACTGCAGGAGCTCGTGCTTGGCCTTCGGGTGCTCGTCAGCGCCTTCGGGCCGGATGGCCTCGAGCACGACGTCGGACAGCCCCGTGAGCTCTCTGCTGTCGAGATCGACGAGCTCCAGCTCCCACTCCACGCCGAGGCTCGTCCGCTCGGACGACCAGAAGTCGATGTGCACCTGCCCGAGGGTATCGGGCATCCGGCGCGCCCACTGGTCACACGGCACGCGCAGACGGCACGATCACTGCATGACCGGTCGGGCGTTCACGAGGTGAAGGACGTCGAACCGTTCGCGATCGTCGCCGTCATAGTCGCGCTTGCCCTCCTGGCCGCCATCGCGTCCAACCACATCAGCGAGCGGATCGGCGTGCCCGCTCCCGTGATCTTCCTGATCGCGGCGGCGGTCGCATCCGACGTGTTCCCGCATCTCGGGGCGCTGGGCACGAAGGGTAACCAGCGCATCGTCACGGTCGCGTTGATCATCATTCTGTTCCACGGCGGCATGCACGCGGGCTGGGCGCGGATCCGCCCGATCGCGGGGGCGATCGTCTGGCTCGGCGTGATGGGGACGGCCGTCACAGCCGCGGCGATGGCCCTGGCTGCCCACGGACTGTTCGGCTTCGGCTGGCGGCAGTCGCTGCTGCTCGGCACGGCCCTCGCGCCGACAGACCCCGCGGTCGTGTTCTCGGTACTCGGCCGCAGACAGATACAGGGACGGTCCGGCACGCTGCTCGAGGGAGAGTCCGGGGCCAACGATCCGGTCGGGATCGCGCTGATGATCAGCATCCTGGGCGCGGGCGGCGGCGGCTGGGGTGCGGTGGCCGGCGGGGTCGGGGCGTTCGCGCTCCAGATGGCGGTCGGCCTCGTTGTCGGACTCCTGGGCGGCTGGGTGCTGATGATCACCATGAAGCACGTGAGGCTGCCGAACGAGGCGTTGTATCCGCTGCAGGCCGTGGCGCTCAGCCTGCTGATCTACGGCGCCGCCACCGCCGCCCACGGTTCGGGGTTCCTCGCGGTCTTCCTGGCCGGAATCATGGTCGGAGACCTCCGGGCGCCGCACAAGCGCGAGGTCGAACGATTCACGTCCGCGCTGAGCAGCCTGGGCGAGATCGTCGCGTTCGTCGTTCTGGGCTTGAGCGTCTCATTGCACGCCGTGTTCGGCGACGGTCGGGCCTGGACCGGTCTCGCGCTCGTTGCGCTGCTGACCTTGCTCGTGCGCCCGGTGCTCGTCGGGCTCGTGCTGCTGCCGGTGCGTCTTACGCGCGGCGAGCGGGCCTTCGCGCTGTGGGCCGGGCTCAAAGGCGCCGTGCCGATCCTGCTGGGCACCTACGTGGTGGCTCAGGGCGTGCGCGACGCCGGCCGGATCTACGACGTGATCTTCGTGGTCGTGACGGCTTCGGTGATCGTGCAGGGCGGCCTCGTGCCGGTGTTCGCCCGCCTGTTCAAGGTGCCGATGCACGTCGTGCCTGAGGACCTGTGATCAACAGCCAGCCTCCGTGATCAACAGCGGATTCTGGCTGCCCAGGTGACCAACTCCTACTGTTGATCACGGGAGTGGCCCGGCCGGCTACCAGCCGAGTTCGTGCAGCCGTTCGTCGTCGATGCCGAAGTGGTGGCCCACCTCGTGGACCACGGTGCGACGCACCTGCTCGACCACCTCGTCCTCGGTGCGGCAGATCGCGCAGATGGCACGCCGGTAGATCGTGATCTGATCGGGCAGCACCGCCGAGTACTGCGACGTGCGCTCGGTCAGCGGCACGCCGTGGTACAGGCCCAGCAGACCCCGCGGGCCGTGGTCGTGCTCGACGGTCACGGCGACGTTGCGCATCAGCTTGCCCAGATCGGGAGGCAGACCGTCCAACGCTTGGACGACCATGTCCTCGAAGAGCTCTGGCGCGACTTCGACCATGACTGCATTGTCCCGGACCGTCGAGCAGCGACGGTCAGAGTTCAGCGAGAATCGACCGCAGACAGGATCCGCACCGCCGCCTGGTCCGCGGTGATCTCGCCGGCCAGCACCGCGGCCTCTGCGGCGGCGACGACCTGGGCGACTGCGGGTTCGCCGAGCCGGGCGAGCAGACGATCACGGACCATCGCCCGAGTCCAGTCGACGAGCTGTCCGCGCCGCTTGGCCGCCAGCCCGCCGTGCCCCTCGAGCCAGGCCCGGTGCCGCTGCACGTGCTTCCAGACCTCGTCCAGACCGCTGTTGTGCAGACCGCTGCACGTCACGACCGGAGTCTGCCAATCGCCCTCGCTGCCGCGCAGGAAGCGCAGGGCGCTCGACAGCTCTCGCGCCGCGCGAGCCGACTCGTTCTCGTGCTCCTCGTCGGCCTTGTTCACCGCGATGACATCGGCGAGTTCGAGGATGCCGCGCTTCATGCCCTGCAAGGAGTCACCGGTACGCGCCAGGGTCAGGAACAGGAACGTGTCGACCATGTCGGCGACGACGTACTCGGACTGACCCACCCCCACCGTTTCGACCAGCACGACGTCGTAACCCGCCGCCTCCATCACCAGCATCGTCTCGCGGGTCGCCTGCGCCACGCCGCCGAGCGTGCCGGCGCTGGGCGAGGGGCGGACGAACGCGGCGGCATCGGCTGCGAGCCGAGTCATCCGAGTCTTGTCGCCGAGGATGCTGCCACCGCTGCGGCTCGACGACGGGTCGACCGCCAGGACCGCCACCCGGCGTCCCTCGGCGGTGAGGTTCGTGCCGAGCGTGTCGATGAAGGTCGACTTGCCGACGCCGGGTACACCGCTGATGCCGACACGCTCGGTACCGCCGGTGTGCGGCATCAGTTCGGCGAGTAGCTGTTGGGACTGCTCGCGGTGATCGGGGCGCCGCGACTCGACGAGCGTGATCGCACGAGCCACCGCGGCGCGATCACCGCGCAGCACACCCGCGACGTGCTCGGCTACGTCGGTCACGGTCAGCCGGCGCGCGACAGTTGCTCGTTGAGGACCTTCAACAGGTCCTGAGCCGCGTCGGCGATCACCGTTCCGGGAGGGAAGATCGCGGCGGCACCTGCGGCACGCAGCTCGTCGAAGTCCTGCGGCGGGATCACGCCGCCGACGACGATCAGGATGTCCGGGCGCCCTTGCGCGGCGAGTTCGTCGCGAAGCGCGGGCACGAGCGTGAGGTGCCCGGCCGCGAGCGAGTTGACTCCGACGATGTGGACATCCGCCTCGACTGCCTGGCGGGCCACCTCAGCCGGTGTCTGGAACAACGGACCGACGTCAACGTCGAAACCCAGGTCGGCGAACGCGGTGGCGATCACCTTCTGGCCACGGTCGTGACCGTCCTGGCCCATCTTCGCTACGAGGATTCGCGGGCGCCGGCCGTGGTCGTGCTCGAACTTGGCGGTCGCGGCTCTCGTGTCGTCTATCGCGCCCACTGGACCTCCCGCCCCGGCCTCCGCCGAATACACCCCAGAGATCGTGCGGATCGTCGCCGCATGCCGACCGTAGACCTTCTCCAGCGCGTCGGAGATCTCCCCGACCGTCGCCTTCGCCCGCGCGGCATCGATCGCCAGAGCGAGCAGGTTCTGCTGCAGACCCGGAGCCCGCGTCCCGTCCATCGCGGCGCCGGCGGCGTTCGTCAGGGCGTCCAGCGCGGCCAGGGTGGCACGCTCGTCACGATCGGCGCGCAGCCGACGCAGCTTGTCGGCCTGCTCCGCACGCACCGCCGAGTTGTCGACCTTGAGCACGTCGATCATCGAGTCGTCCTCGACGCGGTACTTGTTGACGCCGATCACCGGCTGACGGCCCGAGTCGATACGGGCCTGGGTGCGCGCCGCGGCCTCTTCGATCCGAAGCTTGGGCAGGCCCGCGTCGATCGCCTTGGCCATCCCGCCCGCCGCCTCCACCTCCTGGATGTGTGACCACGCGCGACGGGCCAGCTCATAGGTCAGCCGCTCGACGTACGCCGAACCACCCCACGGGTCGATCACCCGGGTGGTCCCGGACTCCTGCTGCAGCACCAGTTGCGTGTTGCGAGCGATACGCGCCGAGAAGTCCGTCGGCAGCGCGAGCGCCTCGTCCAACGCGTTCGTGTGCAGCGACTGCGTGTGTCCCTGAGTGGCCGCCATCGCCTCGACGCAGGTGCGGATGACGTTGTTGAACACGTCCTGAGCAGTGAGCGACCAGCCCGACGTCTGCGAGTGCGTGCGCAGCGACAGCGACTTGTCGTTCTTGGGCCCGAACTCCTTGACGAGCTTGGCCCAGAGCAGCCGGGCCGCGCGAAGTTTGGCGACCTCCATGAAGAAGTTCGTTCCGATCGCCCAGAAGAACGAGAGGCGTGGCGCGAAGTCGTCGATCTCGAGGCCTGCCTCACGGCCGGCCCGGATGTACTCGACGCCGTCCGCGAGCGTGTAGGCCAGCTCCAGATCGGCCGTCGCCCCTGCCTCTTGGATGTGGTAACCCGAGATCGAGATCGAGTTGAACTTCGGCATCCGCTCCGAGGTGAACGAGAAGATGTCGCTGATGATCCGCATCGACGGAGTCGGTGGGTAGATGTAGGTGTTGCGCACCATGAACTCTTTGAGGATGTCGTTCTGAATCGTGCCGGTGAGCTGCTCCGGCGAGACACCCTGCTCCTCGGCTGCCACGACGTACAGCGCGAGCACGGGCAGCACGGCGCCGTTCATCGTCATCGACACGCTCATCCGGTCCAGCGGAATGCCGTCGAAGAGCTGCCGCATGTCATAGATCGAGTCGATGGCGACGCCGGCCATGCCCACATCGCCGACGACCCGCTCGTTGTCGCTGTCGTAGCCGCGGTGCGTGGGTAGGTCGAACGCGATCGACAGACCCTTCTGCCCCATGGCCAGATTGCGGCGATAGAACGCGTTCGACTCACTGGCCGTCGAGAACCCCGCGTACTGGCGCACGGTCCAGGGCTGGTTGACGTACATCGTCGGATACGGCCCCCGCAGGAACGGAGCGATGCCCGGGTACCCGTCGACGAAGTCCAGATCTGCGACGTCCGCGGCGGTGTACAGCGGCGCGACTGCGATCCCCTCAGGCGTCTCCCACGGCGCCACCACATCTTGGCCCACCACATCTTGGCCCACCACATCTTGGCCCACCACATCTTGGCCCCTGAGCAGGGCCGCCGCCGGCGTGTCACCCTGCTGGGAGGCCAAGACGGCGGAACTGAAGTCGGGAATCGCGCCCATCACTTCACCTCGAGGATGTCGAGAGTCGTACGCAGCACTGCCAGCGCGTCGCACCCTGCGAAGACGTACCCGCCGACGCCACCGGACCGGTCGGACTCCGCACGGGCGCCGGGCTGGCCTGCCAACCAGATGTGGTCGGCCCCCGCTCCGCGCAACGCCGCGGCGGCGGGTGCCGCAGCCTCCGCGTACACCTTGTCGGACGAGCACAGGCAGACAACGCTCGTGCCGCTGGCCTCGAACTGCGCAATCACTTCGGCGAGGTCACCCGTGCCGACGATCGGTTCGATACCCGCCGCCTGGAAGAGGTTGCTCGCAAAGCCGACGCGAGCGGTGTGCGCCGCCACCGGACCCAATGCGGCCAAGAAGATCCGCGGCCGATCCGGCGCAGCATCGCTTCGGTCGCGCAGGGCCTCGAACTCCTGGGCGTAGCGAATGGTCGGCAACAGGCCGCCCGTCGGCGTCGGAGCGGCGGGCGTCCGGATCACCGGCTGCTCGGCGATGAACGCGAACTCGCTGACCCCGGTGATCGGTGCGCGCCGTCGCGCGATGTCATCGGCACGGACCTGCCTCGTCCGGGCGAGCAGCGCGCCGATCGTCGTGTCATCGAGCGCACGAAGAGCTCCGCCGGCACGTTCGATCGCCGTGAACGTCGACCACGCCCGCTCGGCGAGCTGGTCGGTGAGGTTCTCGATGTAGTACGAACCGCCCGCCGCATCGATGACGCGGGCCAGGCTGGACTCGTCGTGCAGGATCGACTGGGTGTTGCGGGCGATGCGCCGGGCGAGATCATCCGGAAGGCCCAGCGCCGCGTCGAACGGAAGAACCGTGATCGCCTCGGCGCCCCCGACCGCGCCGGCGAAACACCCGATCGTCGTCCGCAGCATGTTCACCCACGGGTCGCGCTGCGTCATCATCGCCGCGGACGTCACCGCGTGCTGGCGCTGGCCGCGCCGATCGGCGGAGGCACCGGACAGCTCCGCGACGCGGTCCCAGATCCGACGGGCCGCGCGCAGCTTCGCGATCGAAAGGAACTGGTCGGCGTTGACGGCGATCCGGAACTCGAGTGTGTCGAGCGCGTCATCGACGGCCAGCCCGCCGTCGGTGAGCGCGCGCAGGTACGCCACGCCGACGGCGGTGGAGATCGCCAGCTCGTCGCAGTCGCTCCCGCCTGCGTCGTTGTAGACCGTCCCGTCGACGGTTGCGACGCGTAGCCGTGGAAAGGATGCCGAATCCGCGGCGAGTTCGGCGAGCAGCCCCAGGTCGGCAGCCGCACCGGTTCGTGCCCGAACGCCGATCGGATCGGCTCCGAGCGACCCCGCCACCTCGTCGGCGCTCACGCCGCGCTGCGTCACGAGTGTCAGGAACGCCGAGGACGCGGCGCGGGTGTCGGTGCCGGCATCCAGAACGATCGGCGCCAGGTCGAGATACACGCCGTCCAGTGCGCGGCCGAGATCGTCGACCGCCAGGCCTGCCTCACCCAGCACCAGCCAGAGGGACGTCGCGCCGTTGGTCAGGTCGGTGTGCGCCGCCGCGTTCGTGCAGGCGGGGTCCGGGTCGGCGTGGCGCTGCCTGACGTCCCAACCCGCGCGCACGGCCCCGTGGGGTGTCGCGCCACGCACGAACGGGGGATGCCCGGGGACACCGTCACGCTGCAAGGCTGGCGCATCGCCGGCCGTGTAGAGCGGCTTGATCAGGATGCCGTCGTAGGTAGTGCTGGAGAGTGCGTCTTCAGGGTCGGCAGAAGCGTCGACGCCGGACCTGCGCAGGACGGCGCCGACCAGCTCACGCCACTGGTCGCGGGAGGCCGCCGGGAAGTCGGCGGCGAGCGCAAGCGGCTCGGAGTGGTCGGACATGCCCGAATCGTATGGTGATTGCCGGGCGCGCCGCCCCGTGAGGTGGCCGATCTCTCGCCACCCGGCGTTGATCAACAGCGCAAAACGGCGGCCAGAGCGGCCAACTTCCGCTGTTGATCATGGGCAGACCAGCTAGTCTCGGCGGGCGTG